>Ga0265798_10002497_pt1 | contig 27169 bp, 32 predicted proteins | sample P3T30metagenome_FD_192430 | JGI IMG/M metagenome (GOLD analysis project Ga0265798, IMG submission 192430) | Plant litter microbial communities from East Loma Ridge, Irvine, California - P3 T30 | ecosystem: Environmental > Terrestrial > Plant litter > Unclassified | place: USA: California...
TTTTTACAACACCCACACCTTACAAGCCGACTCAAAGTGAAGGTAAATTTTTCTACTTTCGCTCCACGCCAACCAGGGGCTAAAGATACGAATTTAAACAATTAGGCAGCCCGGCATGTTGCTGTAACTTATAAACACTTTTTGAATGATCACCATCATAGCCTCTACAAATCGTCCCGGTAGTTCAACTCTAAAATTAGCTAAATATTATCAAAAACTACTCTTAAATAAGGGTTTAGAGGTAAAGGTGCTATCGCTGATGGATTTGCCGCCCAACTTTATACAAACCGATATGTTTGGCCAACGCAGCCAGGCGTTTGAACCCATACAGCAGCTCATCACCGCTACCCAAAAATTTCTCTTTGTTATTCCCGAATATAATGGCAGCTTTCCTGGTGTACTCAAGGCTTTTGTGGATGCCTGCACTTTTCCGGATAGCTTTTACGATAAAAAAGCAGCACTGGTGGGCCTGTCATCGGGCACCTATGGTAACATCCGCGGTATCGACCATTTTGCCGGAGTTTGCAGTTACCTGCACCTGCATGTATTGCCACTGCGTATCCATATCCCACTGATTCGTAAAGAGATGAACGCCGAAGACAACCTGTTCGAAGAAAAAACCATGAAGTTTGTGGATGAGCAGGTAGAAAAGTTTGCGAAGTTTTAGCCCCTCCTAAATCCTCCCCGGGAGGGAGGACTTTTGTAGCGCTGTAAGCACATTTGAAAAGGAGAAATTGACGGGTCTCAAACAAAAAAATTTCCGAAAGGTTAAATCTCGTATATAATAAGAGCTTTACCCATGAAGACCATAAGTTTCCTATCCGTTTCTATTATTACCGCCGGACTTATTTTTACCGGTTGCCAGCAAAAACAGAAACCCGACCCCTCTAAAGCCGATACCGTGGCCGATAATGTTGGCCAGCAGGTAGATTTGCCGGCCCCTTTCGAAACCAAGTCTTCGGCTGTTTTTTGCAAGGTGATTGGCTGGCCCGCCGGTAAAACTCCAACTGCACCGGCAGGCTTTAAGGTTAGCTTATATGCCGAAGGCCTAAACAATCCCCGCAATTTATATGTAGCACCTAACGGCGATGTTTTTGCCGCACAAGCTACTACCGAGGCCAAAGGCCTGGCCAAGGCTAAATCAAAACTATCGGGAAAAACAGAATCGCAAAATATGGGCGAAAGCCCCAACAGCATCGTAATTTTCAGAGATAAAAACGGCGATGGCGTGGTAGATAATAAAGGCGTTTTCTTAACCGGACTTAACCGCCCATTTGGGATGGCCATAGTGGGCAAATACTTTTATGTAGGAAATACCGATGGCTTGTGGCGTTTCCCTTATTCTACAGGCGATACCCGCATTACCGCCCCAGGCGAGCGTGTATTGAAACTACCTGCCGGAGGCTACAACAACCACTGGACCCGTAACTTGCTGGTAAGTAAAGACAGCACCAAGCTATACATCACCGTAGGCTCGGGCAGTAATGTGGCCGAGCATGGTATTGCCAATGAGGCGCGACGTGCTAATGTTTTAGTTGTCAATTTGGATGGCTCTGACGAGAAAATTTATGCCAGCGGATTGCGTAACCCGGTTGGCATAAGCTTTTTCCCGGGCACCAACACCATTTGGACCGCCGTTAACGAACGCGACGAACTGGGCGATATGCTGGTACCCGATTACCTGACCAGCGTTAAAGAAGGCGGCTTTTATGGCTGGCCTTACGCCTACTTTGGCAACCACGAAGACCCACGCCGCAAAGGCGAGCGCCCCGATTTGGTTAAACAAACCCTGGTGCCCGATATAGCTTTAGGCCCGCACACGGCATCGTTAGGATTGGCTTTCTATGGTGGTGATGCTTTTGGCGCCAAGTATAAGAACGCGGCATTTATTGGTCAGCATGGTTCATGGAACAGCTCAAAGTTAGTTGGCTACAAAGTGGTAGCCATCCCTTTTAACGGCAACAAACCCGGAAAACCCGAAGATTTCCTGACCGGCTTTATTGCTAACGCGGCTAATAACGAAGTTTATGGCAGGCCTGTAGGTGTGGCTGTGGCTAAAGATGGTGCTTTATTGGTAGCCGATGACTCGGGTAATAAAATTTGGCGAGTGAGTAAATAATTCGCACAACTATTGTCATCTCGAACGATAGTGAGAGATCCTGTTGGATCGACCGGTTGGTAACTGACTGCTCGGATAGGATTTCTCGTTATCACTCGAAATGACATATTTTAATTTATGTTATTCTATAAAAAGTAGCCCTTCAAACAAAAGGGCTACTTTTGGTTTTTAAGCTATCGATGATCAAAACGTCTACCGTCATTTTTTCAATACTTACGCTATCGAGCCTGTTAGCTCACGGGCAGCAACGCGATACTGTAAAAAGAGATACCGTTCGCAAGCTTCAACCTGTTACCGTGCGTGGTTATTTAAGCGATCAGCAGGTGTTCCAAGTTCCGGCATCAGTGGGTACCCTATCGGCTTCGCAATTGAGCCGCCAGCCAAATAACTCGCTGGTAAGCGCTATGAACACCATTCCGGGTATACGAATGGAGGAACGCACGCCGGGTAGTTATCGCTTGTCTATAAGAGGGAGTTTGCTGCGGTCTCCGTTTGGGGTGCGTAACGTAAAGGTCTATTTTGACGAAATGCCATTAACCGACGCGGGCGGCAATACGTACCTGAACGCGCTCGACATTTCAAGCCTGAACAGCATCGAGGTATTGAAAGGGCCTGATGGCAGTTTGTTTGGCGCCAACTCAGGCGGTGTAGTGCTCATTAACCCCGTAAACCGTGTGCCCGATAGCAGCACAGCTTCGCTTAGCTTTACCGGAGGCTCTTATGGTTTACTGCATGAGAACGCTGCCGTACACCAGCAATGGAGCAATAACGAACTGAACATAAACCAAGGCTACCAAAGTTATGACGGCTACCGCGACCATAGTTACATGCAGCGGCATTACATTCAAGTGGCCGACAGGTACCATTATGGAAAGGGCAACCAGTTGAAAGCCTTGGGTTTTTACTCCGATCTGCAATACCAAACGCCTGGTGGTTTAACGCTGGCGCAGTTAACGGCTAATCCGCGGGCATCACGCCCCGCAACGGCTACCCTGCCCGGTGCTATTCAACAAAATATTGGCATCACTACCAAGGTACTGTATGGTGGTTTGGTTAATGAGTACCACCTCAGCAACCGTATACGCAACGTAGCCACCGTATTTGGCAGCCATGTTGACTTTGCCAATCCCTTCATTACCAATTATGAGCAACGCAAGGAAGGCACTTACGGAGCCCGCACTTATTTTGAATTAAACAGCCTCCCCTCCAACACACTTGACTGGAAACTTAACCTGGGTGCCGAGTGGCAGCAAACCAATGCTGATATTAACAATTATGACAACCTGCAAGGCGTAAAAGGCAACCCGCAGGCTTTGGATGTGGTGAACACCAACCAGCATTTCTTTTTTACACGCTATGCAGCTACCTTTTACCGGCGCTTGAATATAGAAGCGGCCTTGAGTTTGAATTATTACCAATATAAATTCAGGAACATTTTCCCGCTTAACCAATCAGCTTTATCCACTAAAAGCTTTACCTCGCAGTTGATGCCAAGGGTAGCTTTATCATTCCAGATATTGAACAACTTTATCTGGCGGGCATCGGTAAGCCGGGGGTACTCCACCCCTACCATTGCCGAGGTGAGGCCTACCAACAATATTATTAACACCGGCCTGCAACCCGAAAACGGCTGGAACTATGAAACCGGTTTCCGTCTGCGTAACCGCGATGAAAGTTTATTACTGGATGCTTCGGTGTTCTACTACCGCTTAAACAACAGCATTGTAAGCCAGCAAAACGCTAACGAAACCACTTATTTTATCAATGCTGGCGGCACCAAGCAGTTAGGTTTGGAACTTAATTTTACCGGCTGGATAATGTCGCCCGCTACCAGCGGCTTGATAAGAGGCATACAGTTTAATGAAGCATTTACCCTAAGCAGGTTCAGCTTTCGTGATTATGTAGTGAATAATTCCAATTACTCAGGAAACCGCCTGACTGGCGTACCGTGGCAAGTAGCCGTAAGCAGTCTGCAGTTCAGGCTACCGCAGGCCATTTACTTGTTTATACAACATAACTATACCGCACGCTTGCCCGTTAACGATGCCAATACGGTTTACGCAGGTTCGTACCACCTGCTGCAGGCTAAAGCAAGCTGGCAAATTCATACCGGCCGTAAGTTTAAATTGAATGTTTTTGCCGGAGGCGATAACCTGCTGAACAAAAAATACAGCCTGGGTAACGATTTAAACGCCGTGGGCAACCGTTATTATAACCCTGCACCTTTAAGGAATTACTATGCGGGATTGAGTGTGGGCATATAGAGACGATAAGGATTTGCGTTAGCGATTGCAGCGGATACCGGCCTTGTGGCTAAGGCCTGTGCAGTATGAGCGTAAAGCGCGGCCCAAGGGGAAACGCCATAGTTATCAACCTATCAGTGAATGACCCACCCCTGCCCTCACACAAATCCTTCACCCCTCTCCGGGGAGGGAATTTTATATTACACCTCAAACTTTATCCAACCCTCACCCTCGTAGCCAAAAATAAATTGCTTGGGGTAAATAATTTCGGCCAGTATCTCAATCGAATCTACAATACGCGGGCCGGGGCGGTTGAAGTACTGGTTACCATCGGCAATGTAGAAACGTTTGTTCTTGACGGCCTGTAAATCGGCAAAGCCGGGCAGTTGCAGCAGCAGGTCAATTTCTTTCAGTGTGCGTTCGATGGAAAAACCGCAGGCCGTTACCACAATAATCTCAGGGTCTTGCAAGCGCAAATCCACCCACTCTACATAGGGCGAATGTCTTCCCGCTTCGGCCAGTACGGGCGTGCCACCGGCTATCTGCACCAGCTCGGGCACCCAGTTGCCCGATGCCATGAGTGGCTCCAGCCATTCTATGCAGGCCACGGTGGGTTTGTTCTCTATAAATTTAAGCTTGTGCTGTATGAGGTCAACGCGTTCCTGCAAGTCTTCCAGTAAAATACGGCCGGCCGGTTCTGCATTCAGCGCTTGGGCTACCTGTTGTATGCTGTCAAAAATATCGGCGAGGCTATCAGGTTGTAACGAAATTATCCGGGCAGGTTTCTCCAACTCATTAGCCAAGGCCTGCTCCACCTCGGGCAGCGATACAGCGCAGGCCGCGCACTGGTCTTGGGTAATGACCACATCGGGGGCTAACTGCCTCATCAATTCAGTATTTACCTCATAAACCGAAATAGCGTTGGTTAACAATTGCTTCACCTGCCTGTCAATAGCCAGACTGCTTAAACCAGCGCCTATACGGTCATACGAGCATACGGGCAACTGCTTTACCGTTTCAGGATAATCGCACTCGTGCGAGCGGCCAACCAGCTGGCTTTCCAGTCCTAAGGCGCAAACAATTTCGGTGGCGGAGGGCAGCAGGGAGATGATCTTTGGAGCGGGCATTCTGTGTGTTTAATTACAAAATGCAAAGAAAGTTTAAATTCGGTGCTTACTCAAATAAATTGGTTGTACAAATCTCAAAAAACGGATTACTTTTGAGTCCATGATTTTCCTAACCTTCTTCTTGGGGCTCATCGTCAACTTTGTAGGTTACATACCGCCCGGTAATATCAACCTTACTTTAACCACATTAGCTATTAACCGGGGCATGCGGCAGGCCATGCGCTTTATCATTGCCTTTTCATGTGTGGAATTTGTGTTCACCTTCTTTTTTATGCAGGCGGCCAAATGGTTGTCGGTACAGCCGCATGTAGAAACCATAATAGATTGGATCATGGTCGTGCTCTTTGGCACCTTAGGCACCATTACCTGGGTTAACCGTAAAAAGGCTCCTAAATCCAATTATTCCGACAAAGAAAGCATCCGTTACGGCATTATACTGGCCATTGTGAACCCCATGCAAATTGTTTTCTGGATGATAGCCGGCACTTACCTGCTGGCCCATCAGTGGATCTTGCCCGGATTGTTCCCTTTGGTGATCTTCAGCTTAGGATCGGCAGCGGGCTCATTTTTATGTTTGTATGCTTACGCCAAATCGGCTACTTATATACAAGGCAAATTTGCACTGAGCACACAGGTGATCAACACCGGTATTGCCTTGCTTTTTTTCGGGTTGGCAGCTTATCATGTGGTGAAGCAGTTATGGTTGATCTTAGGACATCGATAACCCCTCCCTAACCCTCTCCAAAGGGGAAGGGGATTTAAGATTTTACTTGAGACAGTGCGAAGTAGTGTTGCTGTCCAATACTGTACAAAAAGCGAGGGACTGCCAGCGCACCAGGCCGGGAGCTGGCCTTGAGGGCAGAGGCAGAGATTGCGATGGCTTGGCCTTTTGCTGCTTTATGGTTAAGACAAAGTAGTAGTCGCTGCTGCAATGAGCAAACGAAGTAAGTTCATCAGCACAAACCAAAGTTTAAAATGCACTAACTTCTCGAACAGGATTCTCACTATCGGTCGAAATGACAACATAGGGCAGCAAATTTGAACATATCTCGTAACTTCATTACGTCAAACTCTTTTATATTTGTACATGGCCATCGAACAACTATACGACCTTTTTTTACAGCACCCCGTAATCAGTACCGATACGCGCAAAATTGCACCGGGAAGTTTATTTTTTGCGTTAAAGGGCGATAAGTTTGATGCCAATACCTTTGCGGCCCAGGCGCTCGAAGCAGGCGCAGCCTTTGCCATTATAGACAATGCCGCCTACCGCACGTCAGACAAAACCGTTTTGGTAGATGATGTGCTAACTACGCTTCAGGATCTGGCCCGTTACCACCGCAACCAATTACCAATACCTGTTATAGGGTTAACCGGCAGCAACGGCAAAACCACTACCAAAGAACTGATGAACGCCGTTCTATCGCAGCAGTTTAACACACTGGCTACTGTAGGCAACCTTAATAACCATATTGGCGTGCCGTTAACGGTGCTCTCTATCAACAGTACGCACGAAATAGCGGTTATTGAAATGGGAGCCAATCATCAAAAAGAAATTGAATTGCTGTGCAGCATTGCCCAGCCTACCCACGGCTTAATCACAAATGTAGGCAAAGCACATTTAGAAGGTTTTGGGGGGATAGAAGGTGTTAAAAAAGGTAAAGGCGAATTGTATGATTACCTGAAAGCCACCGGCGGCACCGCCTTTGTGCATTCCAACAGCAACGATCTGATGCAAATGCAGGAAGAGCGTTATCTGGAAAACGTAGTGTACTATGGCACAAGGTCGTTTTTAGACAATATTGATGCAGTACTCATCCAAAGTAGCCCTTACCTTGCCCTGAAATGGACCGTTAAAGGTGCTGACACCGATGAGCATCATATTACCACCCAGCTAACCGGTGAGTATAACCTGCCTAATATATTGGCGGCTATTTGCACTGGCCATTACTTCAAGTTGAGCGCGCAGCAAATAAACGCGGGTATTGAAGGCTACCATCCTCAAAATAACCGTTCGCAAATTGTGAAAACGGCCAGCAACACCCTCATCTGCGATTATTACAATGCCAACCCCAGCAGTATGTTAGTAGCCATTGATAACCTGAATAAAATGCAGGCAGAACATAAGGTGATGATCTTAGGCGATATGTTTGAGATGGGTGCCGAAGCTGAGTTCGAACATCAAGCCATTGTAGAGGCTGCACTGTTAATACCGGCCGATGAACATATTTTTGTAGGCAGTGAGTTTTATCATCAGCGTGCCGATCACCGGGGCACTTATTATGAAACCGCGGAGGAAGCCATTACTGCTATAAAGGCTACCCCTATAGCCAATGCCACCGTGCTCATCAAAGGCTCACGCGGTATGGCTTTAGAACGATTGGTACCTCTATTTTAGTAGTCTGCTCTTATTCAAACATTGTTTTAAGCGTCTCGAACCAAACTTTGTTATTGGCTCCAAACCAGCTATAATCAATAATGAGGTATACCGATTGTATTTGGTTATTATCGGCGTACGTTATCCGGAGAGGTTGCCAAAATACGCCGCCGTTTTTTACATACAAGCGCTTATAATGGTCGTCAAAACCCATGTACAATTGCTGCAGGTCGTCTAACGGAATGTACAGATCGGTATCGCCGCTAATGGATATGCCCGAACTGCTTAAAACAATATTCCCCACATGGTAATGCAGCGGCATGCTGAACGACAGCATCCCTCTGAACTCATCGGCCAGGTTGGCCTGCTGTAGCTCATTGTTATAACACCATAGTACCTGTCCTGTTAATAAAAATTGCCCGGCCATGCTTGTGGAGTTGGTATTGAACAAAGCTAACACTTAATAAGTTGATGTAATGATTTATTTAGCTGGAGCATCATAACTTCAACAAATGTCAATTTATCACATGATACTGCACATATGTCACTTGCTGAATGCCTGTAATGGGTTCTTACCGGATTACACTGCGACAATGCCCCTGCGGAATACTTTTTGCTGATAATGACTAAATAGCTCAGTTAAAATGAACGATATTCCGTTAATATTAAACTACGTTAGCACAGGCGGATTCAATTCGGCCTGGCTGTTGATGATAGGTATTGGTTTAGTGAGTTTGGTGGTGCAATGGCGCTTTAAAAGTAAGTTTAAGCAGTACGCCGAAATTGGCTTATCATCGGGCCTGTCAGGTGCCGAGGTGGCTCAGCGTATGCTGAGCGATTATGGTATTTCCAACGTGCAGGTGATCTCGGTGGAAGGCCAGCTAACCGACCATTATAACCCCGAAAACCGCACTGTTAATTTAAGCCCCGATGTTTACCATAGCCGCAGTGTGGCCGCTGCCGCCGTAGCTGCGCACGAGTGCGGGCATGCGGTGCAGCATGCCAAAGCTTACGGATGGTTAACCTTTAGGTCGGCCATGGTACCGGTAGTGCAAACTGCATCAACCCTGGTGCAATGGACGCTTATGATAGGTGTAATGCTATTATTTTTCAGCAACAATACCACGGTGTTGTTTATTGGAGTGATAGCCCTGGCCATAGTAACTGCCTTTAGCTTTGTAACCCTGCCTGTTGAGTTTGATGCCAGCAACCGGGCCTTAGCCTGGTTAAACAACAACTACAGTGTAATGCAAACCCGCCAGGAACATGATGAAGCCAAAGATGCTTTATGGTGGGCGGCAATGACTTACGTAGTTGCTGCTTTAGGTTCGCTGGCCACCTTGCTGTATTATTTTCAGCTGTTGAACAGCCGCAGAAATTAACGATTAACTTACATAAAAAAGATCCGTTTGCCTGTGCAGACGGAGCTTTTTTGCTTTATGCTTCTTCTAATAATTGCCTGATGGTTTCGGCCGATTCGATGACGTCGAAATTACTGTCGCCTACAAACACTTTAGTAGTGTTGCCATCAAAATCGGGCACTTCATAAAAGTATTGAACATGCTCTACCATGAAGTAAAGCTTTCGGTTGTCGGGTGCTTCGGTGAGTACTATAACCTTTGCCATAATGTTGGTTTATGGTTCAACAGGTTATTGGCTAAGTAAGTTTTAAAGCTATTCAATATTGTTTATGCCGATAGTAATACCTACTTAAGCATAAATTTAACCGGGTCGTTCTTTTGGGCAATAGGGTCAACCACTACATTTTCGCCGGCGGTCATTAACCATTTTCCATTTTGCTTTACATAAACCAGTAAGGCCAGGTCGTCTCCCTCGGGCATTACATGTCCATCGGGGGTGACAAAAGATCCTATATGACTGGTAAAATGCACTAAAGCTACCGTAGGACTAATAAAACGAACCGCCACATTCTTTTTCGTCATAGGTGTTTTTTTAAACATCCTGTCATGGTAAAACTGCGTGCTAAATTCAACTTCTTTCCGGTTTTTCCACCACATACCCACTATGTTTACCCAATCGCAGTCGGCGGTGGTATAGTTTTTCATATCGCTGTGATCGTGCTTGTTCCAGCTTGTTACCATAGCGTCTACCTGCTTTTCTATGGCCTGGCCATCTTGCTTGCGGTTTTGCGCCCAGCTGCTTAAAGTGAATAACAGGGCTGTTAATGAGATAATCATTGTTTTCATGGTGCTTTGTTTTATAGCATCAAAACTACCTTGCCTGCAATGGGCGCAATAGTACAAAAACGACATCTTAAAACTTCATACCGGCCTGTAAACCCATGGGTACGCTATTAATTTCGAGGGCAATAGTGCCCGGGACAGCATCTGTAAATTCTTTAAAATCGCGGATGAAGTGCATCTGGTCAAAATAACCGCAGGTGTGGGCAATAACTGTCCAGCTTAAATGGGGTTGCTTTTCTTTTAAACGGTAGGCTTTAGAAAACCTGATCAACCGGGAGAATACTTTTGGCGAATAACCCATTATTTCTTTAAACTTTCGCTCAAACTGCCTTAAGCTTAAACAAGCTATGGAAGCTGCCAGCTCAATAGGCAACAAGCCCTCGCTCTTAACCATTTGTTTAAGGGCTACATCAAAAGCGGCAACCGGAGGGGCAACTATCTTAGTGAGAAAGTATTCGTCTACAATGGTCTTCATCTCTTGAGGCTGTTTGGCGTCGCGCAGCTTGTAGTTCACCTCGTTTAGTCCGCTGCCTAAAAGCCAGGTAGCTTCATAAGCTTGATCAAACAACTCGTGCATAGGCATTTTAAGCAGGCGATGCAACCCTCCCGGATGAAAAACCACGGAGACAATGCAATGATTCAACCCCATTTTGAGATTCACTTTGGTAACCTGCGGACCGATCACAATGCAATCAGGTGTTTGCTCGAAAATACTGTTCACCCTTTGCGTTTGCATAGGATCGCGCGGGTAAAAATGTATGCTGTGTTGAGGTGTAGGCGGGAACGGAAATACCAAGTGCTCCAACCCCGGCCGAAACGTTGCTTCAAGGACCATGATGTGGCTAACAAAGCCACTTAATGCAGGGTGGGGCTGATAAAATATTGGCCTCAAGGTATTTACATTTTTACCAAGGTATACAAATTGCACAAACAAACCCGATCAAAACTAAAAAATTCAGGAAGCAGCTACCGGCCTACACCAATTCGCGCCTGCCGCCATTAGCCAAACTGCGATAAATGGCTTCGACCACTTTCATATCTTTCAGTCCTTCTTCGCCCGGTACGCGGGTGGCTTTGCCTAAGGCTACGCATTGTGCAAAATCGTCCATTTGAGCGGCCTGCTGGTTCATGGGCGGGTAGCTGATGGGCCCAAGGGTAGATTGTCCCTTAATACCATTATACGGGAAACCCGGATCGAGCGCAAAGCTGCCTTTGGTGGCTGTTGCCTTTAAACTGCTCCAGTTATTATTGTAGCTGCTTTGACATTTTGCTTTTAATCCGCCCGGAAACTCCAATTCAAAAAACACGGTCTCATCTACCTCTTTAAACACATCGGGCCGTAATTTTTCCTGGCGGGCAGTCACAGCAACAGGTTCTTTACCCGTGGTGTAACGGGCGGCCTGTATGGTGTAAACGCCCATATCCATTAAACCGCCTCCACCGGCCATGGCTTTTTTAAGGCGCCAGGCATCATAATTGCCATCGCCCCATTTAAATCCGTTTGCCGCCTCAAACGCCGTTAACGGGCCCAATATTTGTTTTTGGCCCAGTCGCATTACTTCCTGATGGTATGGGTCGAAGTGCAGGCGATAACCTATTGACAGCATGCGGTTGGCTTTTTTACAAGCATCAATCATCTCCTGGCAATCGGCCACATTAAGGGCCATTGGCTTTTCGCAAATTACATGCTTACCGGCTTTTGCGGCCCTTATGGTGTACTCTTTATGCATAGATACCGGCAGCACTATGTACACAATATCAATATCAGGATTATTCTTGATGCTGTCGAAGTTTTGGTAGTTGTAAATGTTCTTTTGAGGGATGTTATACTTTTGGGCCCATTCAGTTGCTTTAGATGGGGTACCGGTTACAATACCGGCCAGGTAGCAATGTTGTGCCTGCTGTAATGCCGGGGCCAACTGCCCGCCGCTGTATCCGCCCAAACCCACCAGTGCAATGCCGAGTTTTTTACCGGGCCTGGTACCTGCACATGCTGGCAGCCATGCACTTAAGGTTAATGCACCGGCGCCCAGTGCTGCCGTGCGTATAAAACCACGTCTTGAAACATTTTCTGCGTTTTTCATAAAGTTAAATTGGTATTACCAAACTTATGAAATTTTGCAGCAAAATACTACAGACCAAAATTTGAAAATTATTAGCGGTGTGCAGTAGATGAGGTATTGTTCTTATTGGCTTCCAGTTTGTTCAATTCTTCCTGTAGTAACAGAATAGAGCGGTACAGCTTATGCTTTTCGCCCAACTGCCTGGGCGAATGCTCATACCTGTACATTAAATTATTTAACGCCTGCCGAATGTGCGCCGATTCCTTCTCTATCTGTTTCACCGAATCCATAACCATGCTTAACAAACTTTAATCCACTAAAGTGTTTGGAATGCAATTCAGGTATTTATTACCGGTTTTAGCGGAACGATACAAGCAATTGCAAGAAAATACGTAAGCATTAACCGTGAGTTATGCTACAACTTTTAAAGGCTTACTCCTTTTACAAAATTAAAATGAAAATATTTAGGCCATACTTATGGAATAGTATACGGGTTTGCATCATTAGTGTATTATAAACTATCATTATTATGCAAACCATCACTCAAATTACACAGCCACAGCCCTGCCACGAGCCTTGGGCCAACATGAATAAGGTTGAAAACGGTCGCTTTTGCAATAGCTGCAACAAAGCAGTTATTGATTTCACCACAATGACCAACCAGCAGATCATTGACTACTTGTCGGCTTCAACGGGTAATACATGCGGGCGAATATCTGCTTCCCAATTCAGTGAAGTGAATAACCATTTATCAAAACCGGAACCCATTAATGCCGGTATTTGGAAACGCGTGATGTTAACGGCAACTATGCTGGCGTCTTTAACCTATGTAAAAGGTCAAACCGGCGAGCCAAAAGCAAGAACCGAACAAACGCAGGATAATTTTATTACCGGGAAAGTTATTGCAACAGCGGCCCCTATAAAATTTATTACGCTTACGGGGGTAGTAACCGACAGCCAGGGAAAGCCTCTGCAGCAAGCTACAGTAACAGCTGGCACACAGTCTGCGCTTACCAATGCTTCCGGAACTTTTAGCCTAAAGGTTCCGGAAGATACAAATACCTTCGAGGTAAAAATTATTGGCTGGGAACCTAAAACGGTTAAGATCAATAAAAATACCGGCAAGCCTTACAAGGTCATCGTGTTACCATCTATGGTTTACTTAGGCGGACTTGGTGCTATTAAACGGCCGGGAGTTGTTAAGGCTTTTTATCAAGCTTATATAATTAATCCGGTAAAGGCATTTTTTGGTTAAAATTTGCTTTAAGTATTTTAATGAAGAAATAGGTAGATTAAAGTATTTTTAATAAAGTTTATTGAATGTTTATGAACAAAAAAAGTCCCGGCAAAACCGGGACTTTCCATATTGAAACAGCGAAGCTTAATTTAATTTAAAGGGCGCTATTAAATAAAATTCGGGTATCTGAGCATCGAAATAAGTATTATCTAACAAGCGCAGCATCTGATACCCACCTTTCATGCTGCCCATGTCGGTTTTAAGGTTACAGCCCGATATGTACTCGTGCGATTCGCCGGGTTCTATTACCGGTTGCAGGCCAACTACGCCCTCACCTTCCACCTCGCGGCGTGTACCGTTAGAGTCAAATATATCCCAGTGGCGGCGCATTAATTGCACAGTAAAACCGCTCAGGTTTTCTATCTGAATTTTGTAGGCAAACATGTAATGTTCGCTTGCCGGGTTTGAGTATTCGGGCTGATACTGGGTTTCGACCGAGATCTTCACCCCATCAGTTATCGTTGTAGTAATTGGCATATATATTCCAAATGTATACGTTCGTTAATCAATAATCAAGCCATCACCGGAGAATATTTCTCATTGATCTGCCATAATATCTCGTGCAATTCCTCAATATTTTCGGTAGATACCATCCTCATTCTAAACTCTTTAAAGTTGTCTAACCCTTTAAAGTAATTAGAATAATGGCGACGCATTTCAAATATACCTGTTTTAGACCCTTTCCACTCAATTGATTTATCGAGGTGGGTTTTGCAGGCATCAATACGTTCGGCAATAGTGGGCTTTTCGCGGTGCTGGCCGGTGGCAAAAAAATGTTTTATCTCGCGGAAGATCCATGGGTAACCAATGGCCGCACGACCTATCATCATACCATCGGTACCGTACTCTAAGCGCCAGTTGGCCGCTTTTTCGGGCGAATCTATATCACCATTGCCAAAGATAGGGATCTGCACCCGCGGATTTTTCTTGATCTCACGAATGAGTGTCCAGTCGGCCTCGCCTTTGTACATCTGCGCGCGCGTACGGCCATGTATAGTAAGGGCTTTGATGCCTACATCCTGCAGGCGTTCGGCCACTTCGTAAACGTTTTTGGTATTATCGTCCCAGCCTAAGCGTGTTTTTACGGTTACAGGTAAATGCGTGGCCTCTACTACTGCTTTGGTCATGGCCACCATCTTGTCGATATCCTGCAACAAACTTGCGCCTGCACCACGGCAAGCTACGTTTTTAACCGGGCAGCCGTAATTAATATCCATTAGATCGGGGCCAGCCAGGGTTGCGATTTCTGTTGCGGCACGCATGCTATTGATATCGCTGCCAAATATTTGAATGCCTATGGGGCGCTCATACTCAAATATATCGAGCTTGGCGCGGCTCTTGGCAGCATCGCGTATCAGTCCTTCCGAGGAGATAAACTCGGTGTACATCATATCCGCGCCATTTTGCTTACACACATAACGGAAAGGCGGATCGCTCACGTCTTCCATAGGTGCCAGCAAAAGCGGGAATTCTCCTAAATCAATATTTCCTATTTGTACAGCCATGGCTTATCTTTAACCGCTGCAAAAATACGAAATTTGCAACAATTCTATGATCACCGAAAAACCACAATATAAGCGGGACCTTTCGCCGCCATTACAACTTTTGCTATTGATTGGTGTAACCATTATCCTTATTTTTTTGGGAAGCACCATTGGCTCGTTTGCAATTGCACAGATATATAACTCCGATACTTTACAAAACGTAGTATCTATGAAATTGAATACTCCAATGGCCGTTAAGGCCATGTGGATTCTGCAGATACTAAGCATGACTCTTCCGTTGCTTATTGCACCTATTTTTTTTGGTAAATTGATCATGAAAGAGCCACAGGCTTATCTCAAAATTAATTTCCGCTTTCCACTGGTATTGCTCATGATGGTTTTTTCGATCATGGTGATGAGCACACCAATTATGGAGGTAGTGGTTTTATTGAACCAAAAAATGGTATTGCCCGATTTTTTAAAGGGCCTTGAAAACTGGATGCGCGAATCGGAACAATCGGCTCAAAAAGTAACTGCGGCCCTATTAAAAATGAACGATTGGGTAGATTTGGTAAAGGCGGTTTTACTCGTTGGCTTAATTACCGCCATTGCCGAAGAACTACTTTTTAGGGGATGCCTGCAAACCATCTTAATACGCTGGACCCAAAACACGCATGTAGCCATTTGGATAACGGCGGCCCTGTTCAGCGCTTTTCACCTGGAGTTTTTCGGCTTTCTACCACGCCTCATGCTGGGTGTGTTCTTTGGTTATTTTGCCGCCTGGAGCGGCAGTATATGGCCTGCCGTGTGGGCGCATTTTTTAAACAATGCATCGGCAGTGGTAATTACTTACTTGTTTCAGCACAAAAAAATTGATGTAAACCCCGATGAAGCGCAGTCGTTTAATTACAGTTTGTATGTTTTAAGTATCATAATTACCGTAGCTTTGTTCTGGAGTTACCGCACAGCGGCGCTTCAAAAGAAAGACCATCAACAGTATTAATGGAAAAAAACTGGGTTAAAATTTACACCTCTTCAAATTACTATCAGGCCGAGATCACTAAACAGGTTCTCATCGAGAACGAGATCGGCGCTGTACTGCTTAACCGGCAGGCATCATCACACCATAGCTTTGGCAATATTGAAGTCTACATTCACCAGGAAGATTTTAGCCGCGCTATAGAATTGATGGTTATGAATCAAATTACTTTATGAAAACACGTGCTATAACCGGGCTCTTTTTTGTTGCGGTAATGCTGGGCTCTTTTTTTGCCGGCTCAACAATCTTTTCTGTTTTTTACGGCTTATTGGGGCTGCTGTGCCTGCAAGAATTTTACGGGGTGCTTAACAAGGCCAACTTACAACCCAACATGCCGGCGGGCATATTAAACGGGGTATTAGTTTACGGCGCATTTGCCGCCTCTTTTTACCTGGATACCCTTTTAATGCATAAAGCTATATTTTTGCTTACCCTGCCTTTACTGGCGGTTTTTGTATGGGAACTCTATAAAAAATCGGCCAACTCATTTGCCAACATTGGTTATACTTTTTTAGGGATCATATTTACGATAATACCCTTTATATTTTTTCATGCGCTTGCATTTGTAACCAATGGCCCGTTTAACTTTCATATCCCGATGGCCTTTTTGCTGATGCTTTGGGCCAATGATACGGGCGCTTACTTAATAGGCCGGCAATTTGGCCGCACCAAGCTGTTTGAGCGCCACTCGCCTAAAAAAACATGGGAAGGCTTTATAGGCGGTATCCTTATTGCAGCGGCTGTGGGTTTCGTAATCAGTATTTATTTTAAAGAACTGCCCTGGCGCAACTGGGTATCTGTAGGCGTGATTATAGGAATGGTGGGCACCTGGGGCGACTTGGTAGAATCGATGTTTAAGCGCAGCTTAAATATTAAAGATTCGGGGGGATTACTGCCCGGGCACGGCGGGTTATTGGACCGGTTTGACGGTTTACTATTAGCTGCTCCGGTGGTGTTTGTATACCTGTATCTGATCTTCAACTAAGACAAACCACCTTTTTTACTTAGGAATGGTAATATAGAAAGCGCTTCCTTCGTTTTCCCTGCTTTCGAGATGGATAGTACCTCCATGCAATTCGACCAAGGTTTTGATGATAGACATTCCCAAACCTACGCTATCTTCACCATTAAGTCCCGGGCGACGTGCCCTCGTAAATTTATCGTACAGATAGGGCTGCAGATCATCAGGAATACCTATACCGTTATCGCGTACCACAATCTCAACAAAAGTGGGTTTCTCCACAATGTCTACTTCAATAACACCATTCTCCGGGGTAAATTTTATGGCATTGGAGATCAGATTGTTCATCACCTGCATTAGTTTCAAACTATCTATCTGCATAAACAGCTTTTCTTTATTGCTACTTACCCTAAATGTTTTAGACAGTATTTCGGCTGAGCTTTTATAGTAATTAATCACATCATTAATTTCCCAAACTAAATCCGCCCTTTCTTTCCGTATGTCAACTTCGGCCGACTCTAAAAATTCCTGATTCAGCAAATCTTGTATGAGTTTAATATTGCGTTTACAAAGTTCCTGGATATAGCTAACCGACTGTACTATACTTTCGTTATTGGCTACTTGCGGCTCTTTTTCTATTCCCGAAGCAATCATCCGTATAACGCTTATGGGGCCTCTAAGATCGTGAGCCATAATATCCAGCATGGTATTTTTGCGTGCATTAATCTTTTCGGCGTATAAGATGTTGCTTTTTACCAAGGTAATGTCTTCGGCGGTACCTGCTATCATCACTAACTTACCATCTTCTTTAATGGGATAAATGCAGGCCCTGATGTCCTTGATTTCTTCGCCGCTGTTTATCCTGAATTCGAACCTGCCGGTGGTTTGTTTATTAAGGCACTCTCTAAAATGCCCTGACACGTAGTCCCTGTCATCTGGGTGAATACTATTTAGAAAAGCATGGGGCTTATTTACAATGATAGCCGGTGAATATTTTAATATAGTTTCAAAAGCCGGGCTCATATATTTTAGCTTATTGCCTGTTACGTCATAAACAAAATAAATATCATTAGACTGCTCACCAATTTGATGAAAAAGCGATGGACTATTTGACTCCATAGGTTAATATTGTTTAGAATAAAATGGAAACATCTAAAAGACGAAGGAGATTCTGAAAGAGATATTTCTATAACAGAGGAAATTAAATTTTGATTGTGCTAAGTTTTCATACGTTGATTACAACGTAACCATTTAGTGATGTTGTGCTGATTATAAATTATTTTGCCCGGCAATTTGACTTAATTAGTACTTTTACAGCCTTATAATAAAAACTATGACTTTTCACAAAGAAGGATATACTTCGATGGCCCTGTGTATTTTGTTCATTTTTGTACTGAATGCGCTGGTGCACTTCTTTTACCCCGACGTAATGGTACTTAAATGGTTTGTTTATGTACTGTCGTTTTTCCTGTTCATTGTTATTCTGCAGTTTTTCCGCAGCCCTAAATTTGCCGTTACTACCCACAACCAGCATGTAATATGCCCCGCCGATGGTAAGGTGGTGGTGATAGAAGAAGTGGAAGAAACTGAGTATTTAAAAGATAAACGCATCCAGGTATCGGTATTTATGTCGCCGGTGAATGTACACGTAAACCGTAACCCTATTGCCGGTGTGGTTAAATACTTTAAATACCACCCGGGTAAATACCTGGTGGCCTGGCATCCCAAATCATCTACCGAAAACGAGCGTACTACCATTGCCATTGAAAGCCCTGAAGGGGTAACCGTATTATTCCGCCAGATTGCGGGGGCTTTGGCCCGCCGTATTGTATGGTATGTAAAAGAAGGACAGGAAGTAGAGCAGGGCGCACAGTTCGGCTTTATTAAGTTTGGATCGAGGGTGGATATCTTTTTACCTTTAGGCACGCAGGTTAACGTGGCCCTGGGCGATAAAGTTAAAGGCGGACGTACCATACTGGCCGAATTAGCCGTTAAGAGTTAATAACCCATTAAACCCTATAACCATGAAAAAATTAGTATTCATCCTGGCTGCAGCCTTAACCCTATCGGCCGCACAATCATTTGCACACGATAAAGGCAAAAAGAAATGCGGTGGCGATTGCTGCAAAAAAGAAGCAAAAGCTACGGTAAAAAAAACTACCACTACTAAAAAAGCGGCTTAAATTTAAATAGCTTCTTCATAAAAAACGCCCGTTTGCCTTACCGGTAAACGGGCGTTTTTTTTGTGAAAAGTGTTCACGGTAAAAGTGTCGGTTTTTTTCATAAAACTTCAAAAAAGTACATTTTTATTCATGTAAGTACAGTTTTATAGTTGCTGGCAAGGGCCATTTTACCTCATTTCGGGCCCAAAAGTGTTCACGCGTGAACACTTTTTGAACGGATTATGAACACTTTGTGAACGCGGTTTGGCGGTTGGTTGCGTGGTTGCATTGTGAGTGGTTAATTGGTTTTAAGGTTCACTCTTTCGGGGGAAAATGCGGCGTTTTACTAAACCCTTATTAAACTACTGACACGCTTGTGTCACCAGTTTACCAAAAGCCGTTTTTTATATTTGTGTATTCCACCCAATTTCTTCCCTTATGTATTCTTCTTCCTACCAGGACGGCTTGACGGCTCTCGAACGCGAGATGCTTTCCGGCCCCTCCGTAACTCATGCTGCTGTTCAACCTGCTGCTTTGCCCACGGCTCAAGACCGCCTGCACCAGGCCGCGGCCGGTTTGCTTACCCTGCATACCGCGCCCGATTGGATGCGGCAGGAGCAGTACACCCGGCCTGCCATGCCCCTGTTTGGCGAGTTTTGGCACGAAAACGAACTGTGCATCTTATTTGCCGATACCAACATGGGCAAATCGGTGCTGGCGGTGCAGATTGCCAACAGCCTTACCCACAACCAACCTATTGATCCGCTGCAACTGCATGGCGGCCACCGCACCGTATTGTACCTCGATTTTGAACTTTCGGCCAAGCAGTTCGAACAGCGGTACAGCCACGCGGGCGAGCCTTATCCCTTCGACACTTCGTTCCACCGGGCGCAGCTGAACCCGCAGCCCCACTGGCCCGAAGGTATTAACCGCGAACAGGTCATACACCAGGCCATTACCCAGGCCGTTGAAAAGGTACGCCCCACAGTGCTCATTATTGATAACATGACCTGTTTGAGCAATACCGCCCATGCCACCGGCGCGCTTGCTTTGATGGAACAGTTAAAAGCCCTCAAAGCGCGCCACCAACTCTCCATACTGGCACTGGCCCATACCCCCAAGCGCAAAACCGGCGCGCCCATTACCCCTAACGACTTGCAGGGCAGCAAACTGCTGCTCAACTTTGCCGACAGCGCCTTTGCCATTGGCGCCGGCCATTACGGCCAACGCTACCTTAAACAAATTAAACAGCGCAACACCACCGGCCATTATGGGGCCGATAATGTATGCCTCCTGCAACTCCATAAAACGCGCGATTTCTTACAATTTCGGTTTACCGGCCACACTACCGAACAGCAACTCCTGAACAAGCCCAATAACATCGGCCATGACCACCGCACCGGCATAGCCGCCCATTTAAGCGGCAGAGGATTTAGCCAGCGTAAGATAGCCGCAGTATTGGAGGTGTCGGTGGGGTTGGTGAATAAGCTGTTGAAGGGTGATGGTTAGGTAGTCTGGAGACTACTGGCATTGTTGTCCGTAGTCTCCGACTACGGACAACGCGGGCGGCTATATTTACATCTTAATAGCCTTCATTAGCGACTCCATATTGCCAGAACGTAAGTTTTCTAGCTTCTCAAGGCGACTTGACATTGAGTCCATACGCACAGATATTTTTTCTTCATCGTACTCGTCTCTTGTAGCTCGGTATTCTAAACTTCTTGAAATCACAGACAACACTAAACCGGACAACGTTAGTAACAATATTCCTGAGGCTATCCACGTTTCTATTAGATCAGTTTTATCGAGAAATTTAGATGCAAAGAATACAGCCATCCCTGAAACTACTACTGGTGTAATCATGCTCAAAGTGTTTTTATATGCAGTCTTTCTAATGCTTAACTTTTGAGCTACCTTTTTTTGAATGTGAAGTGCTTTTAAATTTGTCTTCAAATCACTTATTTGCACATCGATTGGCTCTCTTAAAGATGCTGTTTTTTCAGCTAACCAACTGTCTATTTCTTTTTCAATTTCATCACCTAAAAGGCCTTTTATTGTTTGTACTATTGCAAGTGTAAATTCATTTCCACTTTCCATATCTAAGGCTAATTTTCTCTTAGCATACGATCTCACAACATTAGCATCCCAAGGTACCGGACTTAAATATTTTGCTACTTCTAGAAATGAACTAAAAGATTGAACAAAATCAGGTAACATTTTATTTAGAAGAACCCAAGTTCTTCCGTAGTTTAAGTCTTCTCTAAATAAAGCCTTCAGCCTTTCAATACCTGCTGCTGAAAGCGGGTCATATTCACTAACAATGATGACTTGATCTGAGATATTCTTGCTCATGGATATGGCAGCAAAATTGTCTGAACCCGCCTGTGCATCCAAAAATATATAGTCTACCTTTTTACTATAAAAATGAATTAAACCCCTCAAGGCGCTTTGAAATTTGCCAATATCAGCTGCTTCGGTGTTGGTAAATTTGTATGCTGCAGGCAAGAATTGCACTTCATTTGGTAAGGTAACTAAGCCTATATAATCAGGACTATCTTTATTAATATCAAACTCAAATGTCCCCAATGGCTGTTTGCCCTTACCAATAAAAATCTCTTCATTAAGAAGTACTTCTTTAAGGTACATAAGTGTGAGTCCATTTGTGGACGCATCAGTGTCTACAATAATTACTTTTTTTCCTAAAGAAGCCAAAAACGATGCGAACGTTGCTGTCAGAATAGTTTTTCCTGAGCCACCTTTAGCGCTTGCCATACATATAACATTAGCCATTTTGACCTCCATCTATCCAATTATGTGCATTTTGTGTATTACCTTGAATTTCAATTTGCGCTATTGTGGCGTCATCAAATCCTGAAATCTTACCTATGATTTTTATATAAATGGGCATGACAGTTGTAGGGTCGTTTCCACATAACTGAGCCAATATTGTCAAACCGTTTATTTGCATCCTCAACTCTTGAAGCTGGGCTTGTTTTTGAATGGTGGTTTCTATTTGCCTCATTAGAAAACTACCATGGTCACAAGGGTTTGCTATGAATGCTAAATAAGTAGTACGAAAATTAAGCATTAAGCTTTCATTTTCGTCACTTAGCCTATAAAGCAAATTTGAAACCTTAGATTGATAATCCACCGATACCTTCGCTGCAGCCAAATTTTCAGCTTTGATATCAGAATCAAACTTCGAATTGGAATCCCGGATTGCCAAGGGGAAAGCTTCGTTTATATCCTTATAAATTGTACGCGTAGTGCCATCAGGACATTTTATGGTGTAGTTTTTAGCACCTGGCAACCATTTTCTAAAATTAAACATTCTTATAATTGTGATTCATTTTCGCCTTAAATATACTTAGTTTGACAATATTCTTTACAAACGCCTAACAACCTTATTTTTAAGACTCCATGCCCAGCGTTGTTCGAAGTCTTCCGACTTCGAACGCCTATGCCCATAGTCTCCAGACTACAACACCATCAATAAATACAATCCACTTCAATAATTTGATCTATACCGGCGTAGTTAGCCGCACTGCTATACACGTAGTCTTCGGACCGGTAAACCCAACCGGCTTTCACCGGTTTTGATGGATATAATCTATCTTTTGCTGCATAAAATCGGGCGAGGATAGCTCGATGTAGTGATTATCATGTTCCCAACGCTGGTAGCGTTCGTTACGGCTATGGCGCGAGGCATAATACTTAAACTGGTGCAGCATCCATTCGCGCCGGCTTTCGGTACCGTTCTCTTCAACCTCTTTCAAAATGTTGGTAGCCGTAAATTTCTTGCAATCGCGCACAAAGGTGCTAATGCTGCACCCTTCATCAACCGATACAATTAAATGGACGTGATTAGGCATGATGACGTAGGCATGCAAGCGCAGTCCTTTATGTTGCTGGCAATACTTTAACGAATCGATAAAAATATCGCGGTAACTCAATCGGTTAAAAATATCTATCCACCCTACTACCGTAAAGGTCATGTAATAAATGGCTTGCTGATTGTGTATATTGTAGCCTTTGCGCATAAGGTTAGTGCTGCAAAATAGCAATTTGAATTGGGATTGGGTAGTCTGGAGACTACTGGCATAGTAGTCCGTAGTCAGGAGACTACGGACAGCAGGGTGATTGGGGCGCTGCTGTATAAACTATTTATGACCATATAAATTTAACATTAAGCTATTTAACACTAAACTTTATTTAGGTATACTTGCAACAAAATCAACACCTTATTACATGAATAAGCTTTTAGTATTGCTCCCACTTTGTGCCTTGTTATTTTCTTGCAAAAAAGAAAATAAAGACAAATCCATTGAAGAAAACAAAAAATATCCAATCAGTTTTAATGTTAATGGTTTTACTCAGAGCTCAACCCCTATAGCTGTAAACGCCGATTCAAAAGAAGTATTTAGCGATAAAAAACAAAATGCCGTAGTAACATTCTATTACACACGATTGATGTTTATTGTGTATGATGCAAGTGGCAAGCAAGTAAGCCGTTTAGAACAAACTCTTCTTGCTAGTAATGACAAGAACCTTTATCGCATTTCTAACAACACAAAAAAGCTTGTAAACACAAACAACTTCGGATCTATAACCGATACACTTGCAGCAGGTCAGTACACATTAGTTGTTGTAGGCTGTTCTCCAAATGCAGGCTTAAACAGACCAAGAGATGGGTCAGTTAGTCCAGCATATTCTGATTTATATCCTACCGCAGATTTGGCCGCGGCTACCCTTTACCCTTCTGCAGCTGAATATACCGAGGAAACTTTTCTGTACAAAGGATCTCTTATTGTAAATAACACTATGGGCGCGCAAACCATTAAACCTACACGCATAACAGGAAAAATAACTTTAAATATTGAAGATGAAATTCCGGCAAATGCAAGCTATGTATTATACAATGTTAACAATAACTATGGTGCGATCCAGCTAAGTAATAACGCCCTGTTGAGCAGAGTACCCGACAATTTACGTACAGGCTATACTTTGAAGGCTATTGAGAAAGGAAAACCCGGTTTCCAGGTAAGTTGGAACATTTTAAATACAACCTCACCTATTACTGCAATCATAGCTTTTTATGATGTTAACAACAATCTATTAGTCACCAAAACTATCGATAACATTGTAGTAAAACCAAACGAAAACACCTTGGTTACCGGAAACGTGTTTACACCGAACGTTGGCAATTTCACTATAAATGTCAACCAGGATTGGGGTACAGGTTCAACCTTAAGATTTTAAGCTGTAATTCTAATAAAGTTGCCAAAATTCTTGTTCAAAATACTACAAACAAAAAGGCTCCGTGTGAACGGGGCCTTTTTTTATCTATAAAAGCCCCTAGCGCTGTTCGAAGTCTCTGACTTCGAACGCCTATGCAAGTAGTCTTCAGACTACTTGCAGCAGTAAAAACATTAAGCATTTCTTGATTTTTATCAAGACGGGTATTCATTAATTATGTGGATATTGCAGTACAACACAGCACACAAACTTTATCCTATGTTTATCGGACACTTCGGCTTATCCTTTGCCGCTAAAAAGGCAGCACCAAAAGTATCTTTGGGCTTCCTTTTTATAGCCACCCAATTTGTTGATGTTCTCTGGCCGTTTATGTTGCTGTTAAATATTGAAAAGGTGGCGATAGTTCCGGGTTATACCCAATCAAACGCGTTAGATTTCCTTTTCTTTCCGTATACGCACAGTTTGCTTGCGGGTATAGTATGGGGACTGGTTGTGGGGCTGCTGTATTGGTTGTTTAAACGCGATACGCGGGGTGCACTTGTGGTGGGTATCTGCGTGCTGAGTCACTGGTTTTTAGACCTGTTGGTACACACCGCCGACCTGCCCTTATCGCCTTTTGGGAAAGATAAATTTGGCTTTGGCCTCTGGAACCATGTAGCCCTATCGCTCACTATAGAAACCATCCTGTTTTTGGCTGGAGTTTTTATTTATTATGGTGTTACCAAAGCCAAAACCAATGCCGGTAAATGGGGCCTATGGGCATTCGTGGTCTTCCTCATCATTTTTAATATTTCCAATACTTTTGGTCCGCCACCACCCGCTGCAATAACCGTGTTATCGGCTACCCTCATTACGCTGATGATTGTCATTATTGGGCTTGCCTACTGGGTAGATAGCAAGCGTATAGTGACGGGCGAACAACAAGCCGTGTGAGTTCAGATCAAGCCGACCATACTTATATAATCCAGGGGTTTTAGCAGTTTAAAGATGACGCCATTAGCGCAATACATTCATTTAAATTTTGGCGTTACGGGTGAAGAATTATCCAAAATCGCTTCTTTGTTTGAACCGGATTCTTTAAAGAAGGGCGACTACTATATCAGGAGCGGAGACGATTGCGACAAACTGAGCTTTGTGGAATCGGGCTGCCTGAGGCTGTATGCGACCGTAGCCGATAAAGACATTACGCAATGGATCTTCACGAAAGGATATTTTATTGGCGATATGCCCAGTCTCACCTTCAACGTTCCTTCGCGCTGGAACATACAGGCACTAACCGATGTATCGCTTTACACTATTCAAAAAGACAACTATAATAAGATTGTTGAAACCGTGCCGAGGTGGCCCGAAATTGAAAAGCACTTTCTTATCCATTGTTTCAGCATGATGGAAAGCCGGATATTGGCTCACTTATCCATGTCGGCCGAAGAGCGCTATGCGGCGTTTTACGAGCAAAACAAGGACTTGTTTACTCAAGTGCCCGTGCAATATATTGCCTCCCTGCTCGGCATGACACCAGAAACCTTTAGCCGCGTACGCAAAAGGCAACATTGAGATCAAGACTTCTCTTTGATACTTGTTTACCTGATTAAATTTCTAACCTGCTTTTTTATGTTATCTTTAAATAATTGATAACATATTAGGCCTAACAGAGTTTAGTATTTACAGGTCAACTAACAACTACTAAAAACAAACATCATGAGTAAAGATAAAGGCGCCAAAAACGTAAAAAAAGCACCAAGCACAGAAGGTAAAAAAGCTTCGTCTGATTATCAGTCTGGTAAAAAATCTACATCTACTACCGATTCCGGAGCGGGTGCCAAAAAGAAATAATCTTTTCTGCCTTACTTTAAAAATCGAGTTTCAGCGCAGTATTGCCACATGGCCTTACTGCGCTGAATTTGTTTAAGACGGTGCCTAAGTGCCTGTTTAAGTCTCTGAACAAAACTACACATCAAAATAAAACCTGTCATGCTGAACTTGTTTCAGCACACCACCGGCCAGGTTATAAATGCACTTACCTATAAGATGTTCACCTGCGTGGTGGGATCCCGAAATAAATTCGGGATGACGCCTGGCTTGTTTGAGCTAATCTGTAGTGTATGGTGATGGCATTTTATCCGTATGCAAGTATCGCGCTCTTCGCAGTCTCTGACTTCGAACCCCTATGCCTGCAGTCTCCAGACTACGGAATTACATGTTTAACTTGCGATACATATTTTCTAAAAAACAAAAATTGTACGCTTGTAAATGCAATGTAGATTATAGGAGGCATCATCCAATCTATAAATAAGGGTAAATCTATTGTCCAGTTATTTGATACAAGGGTATCGATGATAATGTATACCGTTAATAAAAAAGGGATGAGCAAAAAAGTTAACAGGGATATAAACAGGTTATTTACAATGCGCTGATTTACGTTTAAAAAAATAGCTAATGCAGAGATGATCATCAACATGAAAAATAACTGTGACCAAAATAATTTAAGCATAGCTACGCCTGCAGTCAATAAAGCAAAAAAGAAGTTCTGCTCGTTGGGCATACCTTTTATAATAAAAAACCTGTAGAACAACATTCCGGCTACGGATAGCAAAGCATTAACGATCCATATTTGAAATAGCTTCTTAGAGGTAATTTTTACCATATTGTTTGGCTAAAGATAGCTTTTAACAACGGAAGAAAACAAACCGCTGGTTTAAGAACGTATTGTTCGAATTCTACTGCGCCTGCGCTGTTCAAAGCCTCCGACTCCGAGCGCTTATGCCTGTAGTATTCAGACTACAGCACTACAAACCCAAAAGGCCCCGTTCACACGAGGCCTTTTGCAATATCTCTAA
>Ga0265798_10002498_pt1 | contig 27166 bp, 33 predicted proteins | sample P3T30metagenome_FD_192430 | JGI IMG/M metagenome (GOLD analysis project Ga0265798, IMG submission 192430) | Plant litter microbial communities from East Loma Ridge, Irvine, California - P3 T30 | ecosystem: Environmental > Terrestrial > Plant litter > Unclassified | place: USA: California...
TTTTTTCCCATCATACCGAAGTGCCCCGATACTTTCCAGTTTAAAAAAGTAGTCAAGTAAAGAAATTTCAGATTTAATCCTTGCAGCTTCTGCGGTTAAAGCTGCATAGTCATTTTTGGTATTCATAATTTTTACATTTAAAGGTATAAATAAAATTGTTACGTGTAATCATTTTGTGTAATAGTTTTTTGTAATATCAAAAGGCCAAAAAAAACCGACTATTGATCGGTTGCAGCAGATTACAATTAAACGTTCGTTTTTTTGTAATATATCGAGAATACATTAAGTTATAAATAGGACTGACATGAAGTATACCATCAGCCCTATCGCTTAAGTGTTCGTTACTAGGTCAGCTTTATTTTTATTTCATGTGCATTCTATAATTTCATTTTCTGAATTCTTACAGCATTTAAAATAGCAAGCAACGCTACCCCTACATCCGCAATCACAGCTTCCCATAAATTCGCGACACCACCTGCACCTAAAGCCAAGACAATCACCTTTACCGTCATGGCAATGACGATGTTCTGCCATACAATACTTTTCGTAATCCTGCCAGCTCTGATGGCACTTGTGATTTTGGAAGGCTGATCATTTTGAATAACAATATCTGCCGTTTCAATCGTGGCATCGCTGCCTAAACCGCCCATCGCTATACCGGCATCAGCCAGGGCAATAACAGGTGCATCGTTAACGCCATCACCTACAAAGGCAATGCGGCTCCCTGCATCTTTAAAGCTTTGTACTTTCTGCACTTTCCCATCCGGCAGCAGATCACCATAAGCTTGATCGATACCTAATGTTTTCGCTACCTTATTTACTACGGCTTGTTTGTCGCCCGACAGCATGACCGTTTGGATGTTCAAACGGTGAAGTTGCTCAATAGCCTCTTTAGCATCTTCCTTAATTTCGTCTGCAATGGTAATATAGCCTGCGTAACGGTTATCTACAGCCAGTATCACAACCGTATCCACCAAGTTATTAATCTCTTCAGGATAAGCTATACCGAACTTTTTCAGGAGTTTGGTATTTCCGGCCAGTGCCGTTTTACCGCCTACCGTACCTTTCAGGCCATGACCTGAAATTTCCTCCACGTTCTCCGCTTTTAAATCACCGGCCTGTTTACCTGCATAGGCTACTACTGCTTTAGCAATCGGATGGGTGGAGTTTTTTTCGATGGCTGCTGCCGTGCGTACCAGTTCGTCTTTATCAAAACTTTCCGTTACCACTTCCTGCACGTTGAACACCCCTTTGGTAAGCGTACCAGTTTTGTCCATGATGACCACATTGATCTTGGTCATTACGTCTAAAAAGTTAGAGCCTTTGAACAGGATACCATTACGCGAAGCAAGCCCGATACCACCAAAATAACCTAAAGGAATCGATACCACCAGGGCGCAGGGGCAGCTAATAACTAAAAACACTAATGCCCTGTAAAACCACTGATGAAAGTTATAGGTGTCGACAAAAAAGTAAGGTGCAAAGCAAACCAGTAAGGCCAACGCAAAAACAATGGGCGTGTAGACCTTGGCAAACTGGCTGATAAAAAGCTGGGTCTGTGATTTCCGTGCGGTTGCATCCTGCACCATTTCCAGGATTTGGCTAAGCTTGCTGTCTTTAAACAGAGTTTTCACCTGCACTTCACTTACTCTGTCCAGGTTAATCATACCCGCATATACTTTCTCACCTCTGTGTTTGGTGTCAGGTGTGCTTTCCCCTGTCAGGGCTGCTGTATTAAAAGTTGCTGCATCAGAATAAAGTTCACCATCCAGTGCTACCTTTTCACCGGCCTTTACTTGAATGAGCTCGTCCACCTTTACGGTTTTCGGGTCCACATCGGCAGGGGTGCCGTTTCTGATAACCGTTACCCTATCCGGCCTGATATCCAGTAGCGCCTTAATGCTTCTTTTGGCGCGATCTACAGCTGCATCCTGGAACCACTCGCCGATGGAGTAAAATACCATCACTGCTACGCCCTCACTGTACGAACCAATGCTGAATGCCCCAACTGTTGCAACTGTCATGAGAAGAAACTCATTAAAAAAATCAAAGTGCTTCGCCTTGCGCCAGGCCATACCTATCACATTGTAGCCCGACAACATAAACGCCGCAAAGTAAATGATCAGGTTTACAGGAAATGGCGGCACAACTTTAAACCCGTATTCCAGTACAAGCATAAGCACTAAAATCAGCAAAGCGGTCAGCAAGGGCCAATGCCCTCGCCATCCATCTTCTTTTTCATCTAATTCTTGCTCGAGGTTTAAAGCTCCTTCTTCCTCATTAACTTCAATACTTTCTGCTGCCCTGGTCTTTTGAGGCTGCTGATCGCTTCCGCAACATTCCTTGCTCATATCTTATCTGTTTAGCAGGCTGTTTACAGCCTGAATTTGATGCCTCCGTTAATTACAAATCCATCTACCGGCGCATAAATATCCCGGAATACAGGATTGGTAATGCTGCCGGTATAGATGGTGTCAAACCTGGTCTGCCGCGTATCGGTCAGATTTTCAAAGTTGATAAACAGCGAAAAGCGTTCCCATAATTTTTCAGCCATAAACCCTGTCGTCCAGTAACCTTTACCTGTTCGGCCATCATTAAGCTGCTGGGGACTGAAATAATACGCCTCCAAACCTACTTTCCATTTATCCTCAACTTCATACATTAGCACATTGTTCACTCGGTGGCGTGAAACAAGCGGATATGTAGTAACTGTACCCGCGATATCCTGCTTAACGTCAGCAAGGGTATAACCTACAAAAAGCTTAAAATCACCATAAGTCAGTTTGACGTTGGTTTCCATTCCTTTCGTATTTAGATTACCCTTCGGTTGCAGGTAAGCTAGATCACCGTTTTGAAGCGGGGTAAGCAGGATAGGATGATCTACCCGTGTGTAAAAGAACATTTGATTAATGCTGAATCCGACCGCTCCATCAAAAATAGCCGTACGGTAATTAATATCATAGTTAGCTCCGTATGACCGCTCAGCCTGTGTATTCTTCACGTCGATGGGCAGCACATTTCGAAATTGAATACGCTCTGCATCTTCTGTAAATACGGTAGGGGCTTTATAACCAAGGCCGCCGCCTAAACGGGTAGATAGATGGTCGCTGATCTTCCATAGCCCTGAAATTCTCGGCAAAAAGAAAAAGCCATAATCGTTATGGTAATCACCCCTTACACCCGTTTCCAAAGTTACCGTTGGACTAAGGTTAAATGTGTTTTGTACAAAGCCGCCAATGGTGTTGTGGGTATAGCTGCGCGAAGGCAGAGTGTTGTTTTTATCTTCTCCAAAGTGGTCAGTCAGGAAATTAAGCCCTGCTACCCAATCTGATTTTTCACCTGTGCGGCTATAGTTCGCCTCGCTGTAAGAAGAAACCTGTGCGCCCGAAAAACGATATTCCGGCAGCATAATGGTGCGGTCAAAATAACTTACGCTATTTTTAAAAGTCAGCTTTTCCTTATCATTCAGTTGATGATCAAGCTGTACCTGACTGCTATATCTGCCAGTTTTATTCTGCTCAAAGTAGGAATGCTGGGCATTGCCCCGGCCTTCGATGTATTCCAAATCGCCACCAATTCTGTTTTCAACTGTAGCATTGATACCCACGTTAAGCGTAGTCCGGTCATTCAGATACAGCCACAATTTAGGGTTTAGTGTATAGCGGTTAAACTTAGGAATGGCGGTTAAGCCAATATCAGATGGGTCGTAAGGCGAACCGTGGTTATAGGCCGCATAGACGGTCGCTCCTACTTTCTTAAACTTTTGGCTGTAAAACATACTGGCATCAAGCCCCTTTGCTGATGTGCCATTTAAAAGAAAGTCCAACTGACGTTCATCTGTAGGCTTTTTGGATACCAGGTTAACTAAACCGGCAATGGCGCCACCCCCATACAAGGTTGAGGAAGATCCTTTTATCACTTCTACCTGTTGTAAGTCCAGTGGCGCAATTTGGAGTAAGCCCAAGCCTCCTGAAAATCCGGAATATAACGGAAAGCCGTCACGTATCATCTGGGTGTACTTCCCGTCTAAGCCTTGTATGCGAATAGCAGCATTGCCGCTCGTGGCTGATGTTTGCTGCGTTTGGATACCGGTGCTTTCAGCCAGTAGCATCCGGATATCTCCGGGCTTCATGTTACCCTTTTCTTCCAGTTCCTCGCCTGATATCACTTCTACACGCGTTGGAATATTGGCGATAGTTCGGCTACTGCGTGTGGCCGATACCGTAACTTCCGTTAGTTCCTCGCCTTCACCTTTCCCGCCTGGGATAAGCTGTACGACTACTATTTGTTCGGAACTTGTTAATGGGAAAGTAAGCGTATCCAGTTTAGTTTCATAGCCCACATAGCTGAACTGCAAAACCTGCACGCCATCAGGAATGCCTGATAAAGTAATAAGTCCGCTTGTATCTGCAGTAGCGCCTTTGGTGGTGCCTTGTAAAAGTACCGTTGCACCGATCAGATGTTCACTGGTTTTACCGTCCTTGATAACGGCCTTGAAAGTATTTTGGGAAAAAGCTAAAGCAGTATATAACAGTGCTCCTACGAGCAAAATAAGTTGTTTCATTTAAATGTTTGATTAAGTTAATACCAGAAATTTTAACCATAGGTATGGCTATACAAAGTATTAACCTAGCCGTGGGGGCTGCCAAACAGAAAAGATAATCTCTTGAAAATCTGGCTGAATGTAAAACGCATTTCCGGACACAGTGCTTCCAACCAGGAAATCTACGTTAAGCATCACTTTCTTAACCGCAAAAAAGCCAACACATGAACCACAGGTAAAGAACGGTGAACACCCATGACATTCCTTTTCTTTAGGAACACTTTCTGTTGAGTGGCTTTTTTCCACTGCATACTCGCCATCACAATCGCGGTCTACGCAACATGGGTTTGCTGAAAGCAAAACCACATATAAGGAGAACAAAAGGCAGAGAAATTTCACATTTCAAAGATAGGCATTCAACTTAAGTTTTGGTCAACGGTAGAAATATGAAATAATCTTGCTAGAGTAAAAATTACAAATCACTTATTGGAACTAACACTTAATTACACGTATACCTTCGTTTTAATGTAATAGCTATTGTCTTAAATGAGTGTCTCGAGCTTTTCGACAAGTCCAACCAGGTTATAAATTTCGTCAACGATAAATTTATTATGGGATAGTAATAACTCCGGCATTGCCAAAAGCCCCTTAAAATTGTCTCGTTCATTATTCTTAGGAAGAAAGTTCTGCATAATCAGTGAATTATTATGAGCAAATTCATTGCGATCCAATTCATCCAAAGCAGCTTTCACATTGCAAATCCATTGATATAATCCATTCTGTTCTAATTCCGGGTAATCTGTTAAAAGTTGAGGTACAACATTAGCAAAATAGGTACGCTTGATTTCTTTTGGATTTTTCAAATAGGTATTAAGCACTAAACCGACACGGTTCCAATAAGAATAAATACAATGAATGGTTGATTCGATCATAAAGGTATACCTATGATTGTAGGCATTAGGCTTTCCTGTTTCGGTACTAATTTTGTCCCTAAATAAAATGCAACTCGCAATGCCAAAATGTATTTGGCTACTAAGCCCTTGAATTTCATATAAAAAATGATACCGATGTTCTTCATACAATTTATTAAAGAAACTTAATCGTGCTAATCTATCCCAGTAGCTTTCTTCATAAAACTTCTGTATAGAGAACAAATTAATGATCTCATATTTATCTGTAGTTTCTTTAATAGCTTGGTCAAGTTGGGAAAAGTAATCGCTCATTATGTTTTGTTATTAAAGTGAATGGTGAACATGGGGTAATGTAGGGAAGCCGATAGTAGAGCTTAAGTAGATATACTATAATGGTTACTTCACGGTGAAGCTGTTTTTATTTTGCCATATAATCCGAATACTTGAATAAGTCGGTGTGCACGAACCTATCAGTATTATTCTGTAATGCGCTTTCCTCTCCGATCATGATAGCAACATCATAACCATTTATAGGTACTAAGACTGGTACACCTTCTGCAAGGGATTCAGTTACGCTTTCTTGTGTGATCGGCTTATCCAGGCTAAAGTTTTCATCATTGAAGAAACTGGCTAACCAAGTGTAGACCTCGGTTTCATTCCTGCACATTACAGGGTTGATAAGCGCCTTTGGTTCTTTTGTTTTTATAAATCCTATTAACAGCATACGGTCGAAATGTTATAATGGTGAATTTGTCATTAATAATTTAAGCTGGCATCTAAACGCTTTCAGGAATGGTAACTTCATCAACGATAAAGCTTCTTATTGGGCTGTCTTTAAACATTTCCTTAAGCTGTGGGTTCCATTCGTATTTTTCTTCTGCTAACTGATCATTCCAAACTTTAAGCGTATCGTTTAAAAAATCTTGGAGTTTTCGGATATAGACCTGAAAAACTGAAAAATCTACTTCTATCGCAAAATCATCCGCTACGCCTTTTTCCCAAATTTGGCCTTCCATTGTTTTAAAAAAACCGGCGACTGATTGGATATAAATATCCCTTCTATACATCTGCTCGTCACCTGGGCCACCTTCCATTCCAATTAAAAAACCTGTCGATACCTCTCGGTCTAATCCTTCAAATTTATAAGTCACTTTCACAATGTAAGCCCAGTCATAGTAAGAAGAACACACTTCGATCTTGCGATAATTGAATGTGCGGGTTAATGATGGCCGTTCATCATAAAGATATCCTGCTAATCTGTCTAAGTTGGTATCATTAAAAAGGAATTCAACCAATTTGATTATTTCCTGATTGGACAGGCTGAATATATCCCGACAATAATATTTTGTTGTTTCCATAGCTGTGTTTATATTTTTTTAAATGTTTACCATACCCCTATATTCTTTGTATAAGTCCTCTCCCATTAGCTTCATAACAAATTCCTCTAAACCCAAATCATTTTTTTCATTAACATACCGGGTGAATGGCAAAACGGTCTTACAAGATTCAAAACCTTTATTTTTCATATCATTACGGATTTGTTCTGGCAGCCCATCTAACCAATCGTTAAAATCATCTTCGGTTGGTTGATAGCCCTCGGCCTTGGTATGATACTGGTAAACCGCATTACCATAATTAAACATCAGCTCATGAAATCTTCTTTGCTCATTCGGGCAGGAAATTAAAAATTCATTTTGCTGCTGATTGCAGGTTTCCAAAGGATGCTTTACTTTAATCAGTTCCATACCACGTATTTCAAAAGTTAAAGGATAAAGTTAAAATTTAACAGAACTATTCAAGGCTGATTCTCTATATTTCTGCAATTCTACATGTGTAATGCCTGGCTTATTTGCAAGCGCATGAAATTCTTTGATTTCTCTTTCATCGGCATTCCAGTGAAAAGAATATTGATATTTTTCTCTGATCAATGTAACCGTTAAAAGTATTGGTGCCTTCTTTTGATCAGCATAGGTCAATGAGGCAATACGCTCACAAATCTTGTTGAACTCTTTGCTGCTGCTGTCGGTGGTATGGTAAGCAATGTCGTACTTTGCCAATTGCCTTGCCCTAAAATCATTCCTGCGTTTAGTCTTTTTCGCTTTAGTTTTTTTTCTTTTGATAACTAAATCTACGGGTAGCATGGCCTCGAGATATTCAGGATATTGCTTTAAAATTTCCTGCATACTGAATAAGCCCCACTTCTTAAATGTCCTGCGAACAAAGTTTTTACGCTTAGTATTTTGGATTTGGTTAACACGGCTTATAGCACGTTCTAAGGTCAATTTGAAAGGCTTTTCACTTTCCTTTGAATGGATGGCAGCACGGACAATAACCTTTACTATAGGGGTTATTTCGTAGTCTAAAACGCTAAATAAGTCTGCCCAAGAATACCTATAAAGATTAGCGGTAAATTCTTCAATTAAGTCCTGCGCTGTAAGGTTCGGTAATTGTATGGGTTCAACGGCTAACTGTACCATAGTGTAATATTTTATATAAAGATACAAAGATATCTTTATATTTTGATATCACACGGTAAATTTTTTCACTTTTTTTTATCTGCCTTTATAATGTGGTTGATATATTGATATCTTTATATTTTGATATCTTTATATCAATTAGAACATAAGTGTAAATCCCCTTCCCTTTTTTGGTTTATCAATTTCTTCAAACCTGCTGATTTCGGTTTGTAGCAGTTTTGCATATTCCTTGCTCATAAAATCTCTAAAAAATTTGATATCGTTTTTCTCGAGTGATTCGTTTAGAGCAGTAATATAACTGGGCTTCGATTCATTATGTACAATTGCAAGTGGCAAACCATAAAAAGCCTGCACATAGTTCATTAGTAATCTCGATGTTCTACCATTACCATCATACCACGGGTGAATATTTACAAGGTTATAATGAGCATCAAAAGAAAGATTGATCTGCTCGGATTGTTTTAAAGGCTTTTTCATTAAATCCCTCATTTTACCAATCATATCATCTAACAGGGGAACTACTTTATTATAGTTAGGAAAGTAAGTGCTACCGGCCTGAACGTTACCTAACCGTAATTCACCTTTTGTTGCATCCACCGTGCCCAACATGGTATTGTAGATTTGACCAGTGTTTCTTATGACAAGTGAATTAATTTCTTTTAATAATTCTAAGGATATTGGCCTTTTCTCTCTAGCCTCTTTTAAGGTAAATAACAAAGCTGCATAATGGTCTGTAGCCATAAGGGTATCATGCAGAGCTTTATTGTTTGGTGTCAAACCATCTTCCAGTAAAACCCTTGTTTCAAGTTCTGTTAAGGTAGAACCTTCAATTTTTGTGGAGTGGTGAACAATGGAAATTAGGTTGAATTTCTCATGGTCTACAACATCGGCTATGCCCAATGCATTATATCTATCTATTAATTTTGCTAAGTCCATGAGTTCTAAATATAAATATTAAACCATTATTTCATTGTTTTTCTTTTTTTAAGAATATCATCCATGATTTTCTGATCTCGTTGCTCTTCGGTTTCCCTGTTAGATTTCTTTACTCCAACGGTATCCTTTTTTACCGTATCCACCTTGATAGATGTATCAACCGATGAAACTGTATCCGTAGCGTTTTCCCCTGCTGCCTTTTGATCATTGCTGCAAGAGGCTAAAAGTATGATTGCTGATAGTAAGGCGATAAGCGATGTTTTCATAATAATAGATTTAGTATATAACAAAGGTATCCATTAATACTTCATCAGGCAAAAAGGTAACCAAAATCCCCCTTTTACTATCAGTTTGGTATAACCTGGTTCGCTGCAGCCAAGTGGAATGCTATCATAAGCAGCGGTGAATCTTCGAACCGGTTAGAAAAAATGCTATCATTTAACTCGGGGCGCTGCCCTGATCTGCGGATGCTCCGGTCTTACTATGATAGCAAAGCACTTGCTTTCTTAATCAAATAAATTGGCTCGGAAGGGTTGATTTTGAATACATATTTTTGGTCAAATCTACTAATCACTAATGTTGACGAACTATTCAAGTCGTCTATTTCAAGTACTTCACCCAGGTTAATTAAGTAGTCTCCAATCTCGATATCAGTAAACGCTACCTCTATAATTCTTTTTTTCATTCTGTTCATTTAAATGGTTGCAACAAATTCAGATATATCAATCAAAAAATCATCATTCTTAATAACATGCGCTTTTAAAATCTTAAATTGAATATCAGGGCTTAACTCGCTTTTGAGAATTTCTAACGCCTTGTATACGTTTTCACCTTTCATTTCCAACCTTCCGAAATGCTCTACTTCAAATACATATTTTTCGTCGTCCATGATTCTTATATTTTGATATTTATATATAATGATATCAGTATATCAATTTAACATATCCTTTACCTCTTGGCATTCCCTTGAATTTTCGAACTTGGTTTTCGGCATTACAGCTAATAAAAAAACGGTAGCAAACAAGGTGAGAAAGAAAAGTACCATTTCAAAAGTGTCATAATCTTGCCGTAGTTTATAGAATAGGGCAAGGGATATAAAAGCATTCCAGGCTACCCATTTCCAACGCTCGAAATAATAACTCCTTTTGGCCTTTTTATAAAGTGGATGGTTTTGCAATTCATGTTCTTTCATAAAATAAAATTTAAATGATATATTGATATCTATGTATCAATATGTAATTATATCAACTTGTTAATTTAGTAAGTTGCGCTAATCCGCTAAGAATATCTAAACTGGCAGACCTGTAATCTGCGGTTTTCTGCCTTAGCTGCTGGCGTTCCTGCTTTAGTTCTGCAACCTCTTTTTCCAATGCAAGGCATTTTTGGGCAGCAAATAATAATGCTTTGGTTGCGACTGGTATATCGTACTTTTTTTTAAGTTCTTCGATTAATTGATCGTCACTTTCTGTTGTTCTTACTGTTAATACGCTCATGGTAATTAAATTAGTGGTTAACGTTATATAAAGATATAAAAATATCTTTATATATTGATATCTTTATATAAAAAAAATCTCTTTTTTTTGTTTAACTGGCATATCTTTTGTAACTTTATATAAAGATACTTTGATATAATTATATCACTATTTATCACTTAAAGCAATAGGTTATGACTGGGTTCGGAAAATTTTTAGTGGCAACAATAGTTAGCTTCTTTTTGATGATAGGTGCTTTAGGTTCAGATCATCCCACCTTTTTAATTGCGCTTGCATTGTTGGTATGGGTACTATTTGCCTGGTCTATCGGTTCAGGTTCTTCCAAAAGGAACCGGGAAAGAGAAGAACAAATAAAGCTGTTTAATTCATTTATAAGATCGAAAGGTAAATTCTAATAGTAATCAATCCAGTAGGGCAGTAGAAGCTATCTTTACCAGTTTATTAACCTATTTTTCAATAAGGGATATTGAAAGTTCAGGTCTATTTTTTCTTTTTGCTGTTTAATCATCTTGTTGGGTAAGGCGTATTCAAGTTATTATTTAGGCGTTCTACCGGATTAATATTACTTTTAGGCAATCTTTATCGTTTTTTAAAAAATATGCGCTTAAAACGGCTGATATGCTTTTCCATTATGTCGACCGAAGGGAGAAAAATAAAACCCTTTGCGAAGCAAAATCCTTTATATATATATTATGCTATTAAGATATAATAATGGTCGAAATACTATAATGGTTCTCAACAAAAAGGCCGTTTCTGAATTGGAAATGGCCTTTTTGTTTTCTATGTCGGTCGGTATGTTATAATAGCGCCCTATTAAGGTCGAAAAGCTATAATGGTTGGTCGAAATACTATAATGGTTATCCGCTTAAGGTCGAAAAGTTATAACAGTGGGTCGAAATACTATAATGATAAAGTGGGGTAGGGTCGGTATACTATAATGCTCGGTCGGTATGTTATAACGCCCAGTCGGTATGTTATAATGCTCCCATAGTTGGCTCAATGCTTAAAAACCCTTCATGTATCATTCGTATTGCCTCGCTGTCTTTAAGCTGTTTGGCTTTATTCCATTCGTTAGCTTTGAAGTAAACCGCTTTTAAAACCTCGACCTTTTTTTGAAGGTCTGCATCAGTAGAGTTCAGCCACCTTTGAAATGCATCTGTCTCTTTCTCAAAGGCTGCTATTTTGCTTAATCTTTCCTGCGGGTATATACTATCGAATAAATGCCTTAAGTCCTTTAGAAGCGTTAATTTAAGCTTATGATCTACCGACATTCTTTGCATGATCTCGGGATGCATATTCGAGGTAAAATCGAATTTGATTAGATAATCCTCAACGTGTTTATTTTCGACGTTTCCGCTTACAAACTTGTACTCAAATGAAAAGTGAAGTAACTTCTTGTCACTATTAATATTCTTATAAATTGATTTCAGAATATTGCTAACCGCTTCTTTTTTATGCTTCGGCTCTTTTTCTACTGGATTTCCTTTTTTATCCGTTTCTTTCATATATCGAACACCTGCTATATCGGCCAGGTGATCTACGGAATACAGGGGAATATCAACCTTGCCTTGTTGGGACGCATAGATATGAAATACCTTATTAAGAAAAATGTAGATTTTCTTCCTGGAATGCCCGCCCTTGCCTTTGCCAATGGCCGGAAGCCTTGTGGTGTCAAGCGTATAATACCGCTTGACAAAACCCTCTATGATTACATCAGAAAGGCGTACTTCATAGACTTTTTTTGTTCCCAGTACAGTACCGCTCTGTAAATAAATGTCTTTTAGAATAGGAAAGTTTTCAAGCTTGATGATCTTTCCATCTTCTCGATAGTCATGCACCCTTGAAAACAGGATATTGGTTCTTAGCATCCGATAAAGCGTATAATCAAGCACACTTTCAAATTTGTGTCCTTCATATACTGGTGCCTTAACACGGCCACTGGCGATATCAGGATGAACAGCGCAAAGGTTAGGCGCACTTATACCGGTAAAATCGCTGTATTCCTTGATGGTAAATTTAGTATAGCCAAACAGGTTGTTATTAATCTTCTTGCTCATAAAGATGATAAAGTCCAAAACGTTTTGGGCATCACCTTCAAAGCTGTTATCAATATCCATTAGGTTATCCGCAACGCTTCTATCAACCCTTGAAAGGCTGTAACTTAGTTCCTTGGCTTTATCTGTTAATACGTTGTTTTCCATAACACAAATTAATGATATCAATATACAAAGATATCAATATATCTTAAATAATAAACATTTTGATCGGATTTTTTTAAAGTGTAAGTGTAAAAATACGCATTTTTTCTTTTAGCTGTCTAAAGTCCAAAACCATTAAGGGTAGGGGTGGAGTAATCATATTTTATAAACTCTAATAGCGTTATAGTATTTCGACCTATTGGAATGCTGACCATAAAAAAAGCCCCATTAAGGGGCTAATTCTTAGTGTTCGTTCGGTAAGTATATTACATCATTTTGTAACCAAACGTGTACCAGATCGGCTTTAAAATCAGAAAAGCGAATATCAATTTCCTTGGTGACATTCTTGTTTCCATCTTCAACTGAAAGTTTGAATTGATTGCCTTGCAGCCGTTTTAATATCCAGACTTGAAACTCTTGGGTATCCTTAATATCCCTTGAATGGATACAGATTAAATCAAGCAACCAGTAGCATTCGTAAGTATCAGCAAGGTATTTTACTCCTTGGGTTATGCGGATTCCGAAAGTATACTTATAAACTGATTCTGAACCTCCTGCAAACTGATTAAATTCGTAAGTGCTGTTTAACCTAAATTCTTCCATGATCTTAAATTTTAATCGTAAACCTGAATTAGTTTACATGCGTCACTCCGGCTCTAAGGCCGAATAAGTGCAAAAAATTTGGAAAGAAAATGCGGTGGGTTCCCTTTGGGATACCCATTTTGTTTTTAAATTATTTGGTGCGAAATGGCAATGAGGGCTGCCCACGTTTCGGTATTATGGGCCGAACTTTGTATTTAAACTAATAATATGACTACTCCCTAATGATATCCTTTAAACAAACACCCCTCTATATATACGTATGCTATCAAAAGAAGCGAAGCTGCAGGAGCTGGCCACATAAAATTACTATCAAAAAGTCACCCCCGGATTTTATCCAGGAATAACTTTTGCTATCAAACCATACAGTAGTTAGAAAAGGGAATACTGTACTTCCGCATCAATAACGATGTATAGTTCTTTAATAAAATGCTTAATGGCATCCTCGGCAAACGTTTCAAAACAGTTGTAACCGTATAATGATTCAGGATGAAAGAAATGTGACTTGCCATCCTTTTTACCTGTGACCTGATTGATGCTGCTAACCTGTAAATGTGATATGCAAGGTAGGCCATTGTCTTTAAGTACATTAAATGGTTTGAACCTGAAATGCAGTTCTACCTTTGTACTGCCTATGGTTTTAGTGTAGTGATTTTCTGTTAAAAATTCTTGATGAATGATCGTTTCCATAACAATAAAGCTTAAATTTTTATTGCGTGGGTGTAGGAACTATGAGCATATCAGTCAAGGGCGGTGAGGTACGAACCGTTTATACACCCTTGACAGATATATAGCGACGTTCCACCTTTGCATACTAAAAATTTAAAGCGGTTACTGGAAACGTTCTGCGAAGGTTGAACAGATAATTGCTATAATAATTATTAACCTGGTAGATCTTCAGGTAAACTTAATGCTATCAAAGCCGGTGGCGGATCTCATTGCCGGCATAAGAATTTGCTACAATCTTAGATCAATAGCATAAGAGGTTTATTGCGCATCTTTTTTTGCAATAAATTCCTCGAGAACTTTTAGCTTTTCAGGTGGTATTTTGCTAATGCCTGGTAAAAGCGCCTTTACAATACCTGCAAGCTCCTTTAATTCTACGCTCTTTGCACTATAAGCTTCCTGATAACCGACAGCAAAACCTTTTGCAGCAATACAGGCATCATCTACGTTCTTATAGATGCTGTCTGCATATTTGGTAGCCTTGCCAATAATGCTTTCCATCAATTTTTTGCTTTCTGTATATACTTCCATAATTATTGTAATTAAGATTGCGTTGCAATGGCGCCTAAAATAACGCCTCTTAAATTATAATTTTTACGGTTTCCCGTATTAAAAAGCCCTATGCAGGGCTTCTATTCAGATACAATGATTTTAAAAATTCTTCTTCTGTTCCACCAGTATCTAAAATATCATAGTACCAGGTCGTTGTTAGTTCATCACCAATCGCATTAGCTTCTTCATCCGATAAAGCGTCTGCCATTTCTTTGATCTTTGCGCGATTGTCTGATTCGCAATAGGAAATCATCATATCCCCATATTCTTCAAGGGTTTCAACTCCGTACTTTTTAGCTAATTCTGGATTCAATTTAATAGTATTCATATCTTAAGTTTAACATAAACCTGAATTGATTTATGTACCCATCACTGGCAATAAGACCGAATACGTGCAAATTCTTAGGAAAGAAAATGTGGTGGGTTCCCTATGGGATACCCATTTTGTTTTATAAGAATTTGGTGGGTAAGATAGGTAGGGGTCACATTTCGGTATAAGTGCCGAACTTTGTATATAAATTGATTAGGGTAACTCCCCAGTCGTTACAATAAAGCATTTATTAATTAGGGTGCTATCAATATGAATACTGATCAAGCGCACGGCCAACGGAAAAAGCTATCAAAAGGAATGTTCCGGATTTTCCCGGGAAGAACTAAATGCTATCATAATAACAAGCTGCGCCAGGCGGCCAACTCAAATAATGCTATCAGTTAACAAGGTGGCCTGGCCTGATCTGCGGATGCTCCGGGAATAGTCTGATAGCAAATCAACAAAAAGTTTTACGTGCAATTATCAGATCGGCTTTAGTTCTTAGTTTATCTAACTTAATAATCGCTTTTCCAAATTTACTTTGGATGATCTTAGTGTCGTTTTTTAACTCATCTAATGATCTGACGGCTTTAACGTTGATATTTACTTCTTTCATAAGTAAAGGTTTTATTAAAGGTAGCAAAATAAAAAAGGCGTTGGCCGAAGCCAACACCCATGCTATAACTAAAATCAAACGGCTAAAAGAAAAACTAATATGCGGAAATGTCTAAATTTTGGGAAACGGGTTCTGTTACCTGCCCAACTGGTAAGGCTTTATAGGTATAGGTTTCAATCAGCTTGTTATCAGCATATACCTTTATTAAAGCTGTTATAGGTGTTTGTGCAGCATCATCGGTGTTTTTGGTCTGTGTGGCCGACAAAAGAAAACCTAACCTGTTAACCGCTTCCTTACTCTCTACAATAAGCTTATTACTGGTCAAGTCTGCAATATAATTATAGGCATTCCCTTGTGCTATAACCTGTGTCCATTGAGTATTTGCAGGTGTCGTTATCAATGGTTCAACAAAAGCACCCTCGCCCTTGGTTAATGAATTAACCGTAAATAATAACTGGTAATTTTGATAGTTGCCGGAAAACTCAACTTCAACTTTTACCTTTTTCTCCGACTTGGTTTGTACTTCCGGTTCATTGTCTTTACTGCATGAAACAAACATCAATGCTAATACACAAAGGCTTAATAACTTTTTCATAGGTGTAATTTTTAAATTTAATTGATTTCAATGATTTTACTTTTTGCTCTCGCGCGTTGTACCAAATCCCTGATCGTGTCATTCAGGTTTGACTGAGGGATGCCATTAAGGGCAATTACAACGTCTTGCTTATCGGTAGTAAATAGGGTCAAGGTCATAATTTTTAAAATCCTCATTATCAGATTTTGCTTAATGACGTAATCCTTTACCCTATACAATTCAAGTGTTACAAGCGTATAGCTGAATATCCCAGTCCTTACTTTTAAGGTTTCAGCCGTAAGGATATAAAGCGTTAGACGGATATAAAAGAACCGATAGAAGGCCATAGCCAATACTACAATTGCAGGTAAACAAAGCATGTTTAACCAAAAAGCCCCGACCAGTAACGCCACTGCAATAAATAACAATCCAAAGACTGATAAAAAGCAGTAGGAAATGGTGGGGCTTAATTGTAAGTATCGTTCCTGATTTGGGATGCCGATACTGTTCATACTATCGGCTTCGTTGGTAGCCTTTATCTTCTTGATCTTGAACCTTTATTTCCTGTGGTTTTTCGTACACAAGCTTAAGGTCTTTATCATAAAGGCTAAGATTTTTGAACTGGGGGCTTGCAGCTACAAAAGCCTTTTCTTCGGTGCCGTTCTTCTCGAGGGTTACCGATTGAAGATTGCCACGTTTTAAAGAGGACATTAAACGTTCCCGATGGTCGGGGTCGTTTAGTTCTTTTATTGGATGGGTGGTAACAGCTTTATCCAGGTCAAAGCCGTAATTTTTATAGAAGGTTTTAAAGGAAAACTGGCCTTGATCGTTCTTCTTTTCAAAATCAAGCTTCATCCAAACTTCTTCTTTACGCTTTGTTGGCTCGCCTGATTCGGTTAAGTTCTGCTTATCTGTGATTTCCGCATTCTTTTGAATAGAACGGCCTGAAAGAAGGTTGTAAGCTTCTTTGGCAGTTATATCGTTCCCTTTATTTAAAGTGAACACACGGCTTACAGGATCTTGTACTGTGCCGTTGGCATTGCCTTTTTCGAGGGTACCCTGATAGTCGTTTAAAAAATAGTTGTCGGTTGTTTTGCTTTTACTAAACCGCAATTCATAATTTACCATATCCTTAGCATTTGGCGTACTAAATGCAGCCGAAGCGCCCAAGGTAAATTTATCCGAACCCTCTTTTAACCGAACTTCTAATGCAGAATTGAGATTTTCCCCAAAGCCCAGGTATTTAAGGCTTTTTTTAAGGTATTCAAAATTCTGTTCGTTAAGTTGAGTTTTCTTCATATCAAAAGTTACATCCTCAAAATTAACAAATCTCTTCTCCTTATCTGTCGGTTCTTGGGTAAAATGTCTGATAATATACCCTTTATCATCGAGAAAGTAGTATATATCGTTCTTGTCTACAACCAGGGCATCTAAAAGAAGATCGTACTTGTCTTTTGCCGATAACTGGTGACCGTCGATCACATCAGGAATTGAAGTTAACTGCTCGGGCGTAAGCTTTGGTTTTTCAAGGGCGACTGTAGTGTCTGCCTTTTCTTTAAAGGGAGCTTCGTAAAGCTCTTTCTGTTCAGCACTCGGTGGAATGACCTGAACGGGATTTGGGATAATGTCCATGTTACATAGTTTTATGGTTAATAATCTTTATAAGAACTCTATTAAATGAGCATCAGGGATAGAAGTGGTTATCCTTTTTGCTGTGTAATGGAAGGGTGATGGGGGAGGCAAAAAGATATGAACGGATAGCCCGACCGTAGGGATGCCCAAATCATTCTATCAGGAAACTTTAACTATTTCAAGCTTATAATCCTTGTCAAATTTATAGACCCCGGTGTATTCGTCGCCCATTCTTGGTTTAAATCTTGTCTTGTCTGACACACCTTTTTGGCACAAATCCATCAAATCTTTAAGGGTAACCTTTTTACCTGAAATTTCTTTCCAAACGGTAAACTCGCACTTAATTTCATCATTCCTAAAATTCGAGCAACCATACGCCAAGTGATTAGCCGAAACGCTGCCTGTCTTACACTTAGGGCACTTAATGATCTCAAAATCAAACTTCACCTGAAAATTATCATCAAGAATAAGCTTCGCTCCAAAAGTCTTTTGGCTGTTACTTAAAAAATCCATCCTATAATCTGTCGAACTACCATTTAAAAGAACCTCGGCATCATTCTCGGACAAAAAAACACCTGCAACATTCCTGTTGATATAAAAATCACATTCTTTATCGTTAAAAAAGCCTTCGCAGATAAAAGCCTTGTTAGAAATTTTAACCTGCTTACCACATTTAGGGCAGGGCGTATCTAAAGAATTATGCTGAAAATGCGGCTTAATAAGCCCTTCTTCAATCACCAACTTTGCGGAAAACTGTTTATTTTCTTTATTAACCAAGTCATCAAAGAAGTCCGTTTCTTTATGATCGGAAAGTTGCTTAATGATATCCTGTGTCATTTCCTTACCGAAGTAAGTTTTGAAAATCGTAAAGCTGCACTTATCGTCAATGCTTTTAAAATGGTTGCACATATAACCTTTAGCGCCCTCTATCAAGTTTCCTTGATTGCAAACGGGGCATTTTGTGATTTTATCCATAAAATGAGATATTTATATGTTTATATATTGATATATTGATACAAAGAAATGTCGTTTCTAAAAGCCGTTCTTTTGGGCTAAGTAGCCCAAAAAAGACAAATGATTTTTGTCGCTCGGCTTATGTGTTTTAATGTTACTTCGTTTGCCAAACAGTCTATGAAAAGAAAAGTAAGAGAACTGGCTCCGACCAATACTTACTGTTTTGGGCAAATCATCATTTGTTACGGCAGTAACAGTTATAAGATCATTGGAAAGGGTAAATGAGCAATCTTTGTTTGTAAGCCAAAGCGAAGCTTTGCAATCATAAACTTTACCGATTAAATCATTGGCAAAAACCGTATGAAATCTGCATTCTTTGAACTGCTTTTTAAGCAGGTCGATTTGTTGTTTTAAGGGGCGAACGCCTAAAGCGACGAACAGGCAACGGCCAAAACCGTTAAATTTTGAACTATTCAGATGGGCAAAAGCGATTGCCTCCATTGCTGAAAAAAACAGGAAAACGTTTATTGGTTTGTGCTGATCTCCGGCATACCATAATCCGTTTGTACAGGCAAGCTTTACGGTTCTAAAACCGAACAACTCGCTATCCTTTAGGTCACCATTTGCATAGTAGTTAAAAACTAACCTTCCGGCATGGTCAAAATGCAGTGAGTTAAAAAAAAGGCGCTGGACCGGAAGTCCAACGCCTAAAACTGAAAGTAAGGGAATAAAGGCATTATCTGCCTCGGCCTCGTGAATTTTCGATATCGTGTTCATCTTCTCCTACTGGGTTATTTTTACCATGATCGGGGTCGTTAACATTTTTCTCGTTCTTTACATCGTCTGCATCTTTGATGCTTAAAGTGTCTAATTGTGCGGGCGACATTGCCGATGCATTACTAAATTCATGTTTTACCACATTGATCTCATTGGCTATGGATTTATCATTAGGAAACTTTTGCTGTTTGCGCTCTAACTGTTTTTCGACCTCTTTTAACGCAGTTAAATATCCTTTGGAATAAGATTGTTCTTCGGCTGATTGCTTGCCCATCAAGCGGCTGATTCCGGTAATTAAGAGGTAGCTTAAGCCTCCGTCTAATAGAAGCGATAGCACCAAGGCACTTCGATTTGAGCGGAGGCCGTTTTTATCAGCCGTTCTATACTGAACTTCTGTACCATCGGAAAGGGTAATGACTTCGCCCTCCCTTAGTTTCCTTTTCTTTTCAGGCGATAAGTTTTCATCATTGATGGCGACAGGAATTTTTAATTTTCTCGGGTCATAACTTAAAAACTGGTTGGTTAAGTTGTCAAACTCGATGATCTCAGAAGCGGCATTTCCTTCTTTATCAACTACCTCTTTTTTGATATTGGCAACCTCACCGTTAACAAGCTGCTCATGTTCCTTTTCAGAGAGAAGCGGGTGTTTCTGTACATCCTTGTAAACGGGGTCAATCCTTAGCTTATTTTCCCCGTTTTGGTCTACTACGGATAAACGGGCAGACAGCCTATCAATTTCAAATCCATCATTACCCTTTACGTTTTTTAGTTCTATAAGGTCGGTCATGTTACCACGCTTTAATGCGTTGATATTTTCACTGTCCATTGTAATTGCGCCTTCTTTATACAGACCAACACTTTCGAGGTCTTTTAAAGGCAACTGGTTATTTAATTGTTCGTTCATGTTACTTAGATTTAATTAGATTTTTCTTTTGAAACTGTTATCGTCCTGGGCAACCAATTCCTTTGCGGTCGGCATACTATAATCGGGTTCCTTTACCTTGTTCTGGTCTGTATCTAATATTGAAATGGTATTTCGGTTGGCTCTTTTAGCCTCAACCAAGGAATTAAAAAGACCGTCATTTACGGTAAGCTGCACCTTGTGTTTGTTGGATAAATCTTGTATTAAGAAGTTCTTTTTATCAGCTTCTAAGACTTCGTATTTCGTGCCGTTATACTTGATAACGTCCCCTGATTGTAGTGTGTTTGGATTGTACTCCGGTGCTTTGGTGGCCTCTTGGTTTTGCTCTATTTTCTTTTCAAATGCCATTACATAATCAAATATGCGTTGTGCATCTGCTGCTGCTGCATGAATTTCATAAGGCGTATCGGTTAAGACTTTTATCCAACTATCCACATAGGCAATATGCTGTTTTGGGTCGTGGCCTATCTTAAGTTCATTACCTAAGATCATGGAAGCAATTTCAGCCCGTAATTCCTCTCGAGCATAGTCGGGAGTTCCGAACTTATTAACCAGTTCTCGATCAAGGCGGGAATGATGGCCTGTCCAGTGGCCTAACTCATGAAGCAGGGTCGAATAATAACGGTCGGCTGTTTCAAACTGGGGGCGCTCTGGCATGTTGATTTTATCGAATAGGGGAGTATAAAAAGCCCGGTCACCTGCAACGTGTTCGATTTTTGCGCCGGAGGATTTTACTATGCTTTCTGCCCTGGCGACCTTTTCCCATAGTTCATTGTCTTTCATCTCCCGAACTGGCAAAGGTGGTATTCCTTTAATTTGTTCCGCATTAAATACCCATGCTTTGGTAACAATGGGGCTATTTAACTCAACCTTTATTTTAACGGGTTTTCCGTCTGTGCTGATAACTGGCCGTTTGTTTTCGTCAAGTTTGGTTCTTAAGTCATGGGTTTTTACGAAATTTATCATAAACCCCTTTGCGCCCTTCTGTACCTGCCAACCTTCACTTTCGGCTTGTTTGAACGTTGCCCAACGTGGGTCTTGGTAAGGGCTGAATAAATGAAGGTATAAAGCATTTAAACCCTTGTATGGATTACCTGTAACTGCGTTGTACGGCATACTATAGTCGGTTCCTGCGCTATTCCAAGGCTTTTGCCAAGGTGCAATACCCTGCTTTAATTGTTCGATAATCTTTTCGGCAACTAACTCGTACATTTTTTTTGTTTCAGTTGCCATCGCTTGCCTCCTTTCCTTCGTCCTCCAAATCTTCATCAGGTAGCACGTCTGCAACATCTACCCCGTACAATTCCGCTTCGGCTTTATTAAGCTCTACACTTGCACCCTCGGCCACAAGCTGTAATTTGTTTTGCAGTGAAATTTCTGTTTTGGTCTTAATTGACATAATCACTTGTTTTAGTTAAAAATTCGGTTAGTTGCTCTTTGCGGTTAACGCTTAAGATTTCCTTTAAAAATGGAAGGGGGTTGATGCTTTGACCTTTATATTTTACTATAAAATGTAAATGCTCACCAGTAACACGGCCTGTTCTTCCGCTACGGCCAATTATAGTTCCTGCCTTTACTAAATCTCCGGCTTTGACAAACCGCACTGCTAAATGCCCGTATGTGGTTTCATAAAAGCCATGATTCACTACAACGTAGTTGCCAATAATATCATCATAGCTTGATACCACAACAGTACCATGAAGTACAGAATAGATATTTGCCTGACGAGCGGAAAGGTCTATTCCATTATGAAATTTAAGGTTTCCCAGTATGGGATGAATGCGGTACCCAAATCCCGAAGTGAGTTTAATATTTGCCAAAGGCAAAGAGGATAATTCGAGGGGTTCACGCTCGGGTAAATAATTCGAGGTGTAAACGGTGTCTTTGATTATTTTAAGTTTGACAACCGTATCCTTAACAATGCTTTTCTTTTTAACTGCTATGGTGTTAAATTCCTCTACGCTTACAATTGAGTTAAACTGTTGCGCATAGCCATTTACGGCAAAAAGAAAAAGTATGATAAAGGAAAATTTAAAGTGTTTCATACGCTTTACTATCAAAAAGGTAAATGATCAACCGGGCGGTCAACGAATTATACTATCAAAATTGATGTACCTGGTTCTCTGCAGAGAACCAAACTGCTATCATTAACTTTCCTCCGGAAGATCTCCAGGAATAAGAAATGCTATCAAAAGCAGCTGAGGATCTTCGTGCCGGCAAAAATATTTGCTATCATTTAACTGGGGACGCTGCCCTGATCTGCGGATGCTCCGGCTTGGGTATGATAGCATTAATTAGAATAATACTGAATGATGTTTTCTACATCCTTGCGGATTTTAAGGAAGTTGCTGTTTAGTATTTTGGCTTTGTTTCCTTTAAAGTCATAGAAGTTGGGCAACTCACGATATCCTTTTTCTTCCCTCCCTATATCGTCCATATTAAGATTGACTTTACAGTGAACATTAGAAGTGGTGTACTTGCCTGTATAATCGTTGTTTACATCCGTTGCAATCAAGCCAACTAATTCACCTGTGCCTAATTGGGCTATCTTTCCGGCAGGTATAAGAGGGTCGTATTTTTCGTTCAGAGATACCGATGTTTTCGAACGGTCAATGCTTAAGCCCTCGCCAATTTGTTTTTTCTTTCCAAAAAGGCGTTCTAACCAATCTAATGTTTCTTTATTCCGAACCGAACCCGATATTACATTGCCAATTACTGCGGTGATAGTTGTTGCTGTGTCTTTTCCCTGTAACTGCTTCAACTGGGGTAACTCCTGCAAGCCTAACAATACGGCCACCTTATTACTCCGTGCGGTTGATATCAGGTTTTCAATTTTATGAATAAATAGGGTAGGTGCTTCATCCGCTATAATGGCCGTAGGCAAATTACCCTTGGTATTGATAAGCCTTGTAAGGCGGTTGACCACTACAGAATAGCAGGTTGAATTGATATTTTGAGTAGCAGGGCTATTAGCTAAAATCAATATTGACGGGTGTTTGGGGTCACTAATCTTTAAATTAAAATCATCTGCTGAAAATACCCAGGCTGTTTCTTCGGTGTTTAACCTTGAGATAAAAATCTTTAACGTTCCTATTTGCCCCTCCAACTGATCGTATGCCTTTTTCTGTAAGGCTGATGCAAAAGGAGAAAGCAAACTTTCGAGTACGGGAAAAGTATTCAGACAGGTAAATATTTCTTCATAAGTCCTGTTTAAAAATGCCAACAAGTGGGCGAATGTCGAATACCTACCGTTGTCGTGGCGGGAAACGAAATATATACAGGATGCTAAAAAGTTTACTGCGGACTGGGTAAAGAATTTTTCGCTACCCCCGCTACTATCGCTCTTTTGCAAGCTTTCTACTATAGCTTCTGCGGTTTCGGATGCATCAGCAAGTGTTTCAATATAGTCTGATCGTAGTGGGTTTATTCTCCGGCTCTTTTCAACCTTATCTAAATTGATAACGTTAAATTGGTAATCCTTAATCTTGTTGTTCTGCTTGGCTAATAGGTAGTGGTAATATGCAATTTGGCCCAGGTCGGGAAATTTAAAGTCATATAGACACATCGTATAACCCTTGGCTATCATTTGCCGAATAAACGGGTTAACTACACCAAAGGACTTCCCAGAACCAGGTGTGCCTATCAGGATGGTTCCCCGAAACGGATTTACTACGTTTATAAAGCCATTATGCACCTTCTTTTTATAATAGAACTGCATCGGGATATTAACTGAATAGGGGGTAATATCCTCTTTAACTGATTGCATGAAACTTTCACCCTCAATATTCCATTCATCTTTACCAAATCCACTGTGTATGATTTTTGAAATATTATCCATTGAGGTATGAATAAGAACCGCACCAACCAATGAAGCAACTATAAATCCGATATTGTACCATGAGGTATAAGGGAAGGCATCTTTGCCGTGCTGATTCAGAAACCATATACTACCGAAGAAAAGTAAAAGACCAACCACCAACGGGTAAACAATGTGTTTCTTTGGGTCTAATTCAAGTTTCTTTTTGCTTAAGGTGCCAATTGAAACTAAGCAGATAATTACCAAGGTGGTGAACTTGCTATAAAAGATGTTTTTATAGATCGCCATGTGTGAAAGCTTTTCAAAAATATGGGCTAAGCCATTACCGAACTTTCCTGAAATAAATATTCGGTCTGCATACACAAATATTACGATCTCAAAAAAAATTAACAGATACACCACAAATTGCAGCATCCCATGCAGCTTTTGTAATTCCTTTTTTTCTTCCATTTTAAGTAAAAGTTAGGGTAAAAAAAAAGATGGCAATTACTTACCATCTTTCTTCACGATTCGGCTATTCAGCCTTTAAGCAAATACGTTGTAATAAACAACCTTGCAGATTTCATACAGCATGAGTGTCCACAAAAAAGCGGCTACTATCACTATAATGGCAATAATCTTATTTTTCTTTGACCAACTTTCTAACCTGGTCTTTTTGAAGATCATCGAACGGATAATGACAGTAAACAAGGTGCATTCGACTAATAATAGCCCAAAAGCAATAGCAACTACGATTACGCCTGTTCTGTTCAGAGAAATGTACGGTTCTACTATCAGTGATACAATGACAAGGAAAATGCCCATTGCAATAAAACCAAGATGTGGCAACCTGATAATTAGGGGGTGTTTAATAATGTGTTCCATATCAATAGATTTTAGTTAATTGGTATTCTAATACCAGCTTCAAGCCCTATTCGCCATTTATCGGTTTTATCACCCCAAAACAGCACCTGATTACGGTTGATGATAAGAAGGTCAAAACCCTTCCCAATGCTTCGGGCATATTCTAACCCGACTTGTGGCGCTGCAACAAACTTTCGAGTAGTAGAGCCTATCCCTGCCCCTAACCTGAACCTCAAAGCCGTGTTACCGCTTCTGAACATAACAGGCTTAAGGACAAATCCACCCATGATGGTTTTAAGATCATGGTTCTTATAGTTTTGATAGTATTCGGCAAAGATTTCATTTTGGTTGAAATACCTCGTACTGATATCAAAGCTTAATGTTCCTGTGAATGCGTTTTTTGCAACCCAACCACCCCTTAAGCTGAAAAATTTAGTTCCGTTCTGCGCCCTCACATTTATGGCTGCCATAAATATAAAGGCAAATAAAAGTGCCTTTTTCATTATAGGGTATCTGCGTTAAGTACATCCGAATAATCAAGCTGTAGCGTTATAACACGACCTGATATTTGTTTTTCAGTAAGTTCTATGGCTAAAACCTTATTATCGGGGAAAGTGAACTTCTTAAAGGCAAAAACGTTCCTATATGTCCTTTTAAATGAAGCTTTATCATAAAGCTGATAAACTGGTTTGACTTCAATCGACTGAACGTTTGTGGCCTTTGTAATCCGCTTATCGTCGATTTTAAACCGGAACTCGTCAACGTCATATTTAAGATTAGTATTATTTGAGTAGGTCACATCAATAAATACATAATCATCAACCGTGTACACATTATTTACCTGTGCGTCCATTCCATAAGCTGACGAGCGGATGGCATGGGTCTTGGTTCCTTTCTTTAATGTCTGCAAAGCATAATTATGAAGGTCGTTTTGTGACATTGGAATATTGCCAACGTTTAAAGGATTTGTGTTTTTAGGCAGGATTTCAATTTGCGTTTGAACACTTTCTTCATTTTCTGTATACCAAACATCATACTGGGCGATAAACTTTTCACCAACAACAGTAACTATGCCCAGGCTTCGATTTACGAAACCGTATTGCTTGGCGCTATCGGGAAGGAACTTGATTCTTAGAACGTTCTTAACGGGTAAATCACCCAACATACTTTTTGTTGAGATATCGGCATATTGGATAGGCTCTGGTGATACAAAGTGTAGCGATACATCCTGTGTTATGTAAATCTTTTCAAGTTTACTTTTCTGTAATGTACCGTCTTTAATTTTTTCCTGCGAATAGCCTTTGGATGCTAAAAGGAAAACCATTGATAATAATATAAGGATCTTTTTCATGGGTCTATGATTTAGTAGTTTTGTTGTTGTTCTTTTAATTCATCCGGGTCAATGAGATACACAAAAGTGCTGTACTTTAACTTTGCTTTATTTTGCCTGATAAGTTTGGATATGGCCGTAGAAGTTGAAGTAAAGAGTTTAGATAAGGCGCTCATGTAAAGTTGGTTTGCGCTCGAGGGGTCTTGCTGCATCTGAACGCTTGAACCTAAATCACTGACTTCTTTTGTAAAGGCTCTAAAAGCGGATGCCGGAACAAACAGCCCTTGCATACCGTCAAGATCGTACAACTCTAATTTAACTGGCAGTATCTTATCATCCGTCATAACAGACGTTACGGTTAATTTCACCCTTTGTTGGTCAAAACCTGATATCAGGGCATAAATATATGTGCCTCTTTTAATTAGGTGCTTTCCTGCTTTAATATCCTCTAACAAGCGGATGCGAACCCTTGAACCTGCGTACCCTGTGACCGTTTGGTCTATGATAGCTTTAATAAAATCGTTTTTCTTAGCGACCTGAACAGTATTAAAAGCATCATTCATGTTTGAAGCTTTCTCAACATCAAGCTTCGGCATTTTGGCTACTTGATTATCAACCTTATTTAGTAATGCTTCTTTTTCCTTTTGAGCTTTAAATTCGGGGTCGTTCGATTTTCCGACGCTATCAATCAGCTTCATTTGCTCGCGAAACAAGGCCATTGGGTCTTCGTATTTTTCTTTTGGATTCTGCCCGCTCTGTTGCGCCCTGCCGGAATTGCCTGTTCCTTTCAGGTTGGATAGGGCGTTTGCTAATTCCTGATCTTCTCGGCTTAAGGTATTGCTGTTGCCTCTGCTTTCGTATGCTGACATACTTCTTGGGATAGCGTTTCTGCCGGAACCTGAATAGCTGCTACCCTTAGAGTTGGGGGATTTTCCGAACCTGGCTTTATAAGCTG
>Ga0265798_10002501_pt1 | contig 27160 bp, 26 predicted proteins | sample P3T30metagenome_FD_192430 | JGI IMG/M metagenome (GOLD analysis project Ga0265798, IMG submission 192430) | Plant litter microbial communities from East Loma Ridge, Irvine, California - P3 T30 | ecosystem: Environmental > Terrestrial > Plant litter > Unclassified | place: USA: California...
TGGCTGGCTACTTTGAAGCGAAATAAGGGGTTGTTTATTAGTGCGAAAGAGTGGGGTACACAAAATGGGAAATGACTAGGCCACATATGCCGAAATATCCACTATCAACGAAGAAAACGAATTTGAATTAGTAAAAAAATAATTTGTGAATTTTTCACAAATAAATAAATTATCTTTGAATTATGTTTATAGAATTCAACTTCGGAAACTTCAGGTCATTTCGTGACAATTGGAAATTCAGCATGGAGGCCAGTCGCACACCCAATAATGCCATTTCAGAGAGCGAAGATAATGTCATATCAGCTATTGATTTAAGTTTACTTCGATCGAAAGCAATATATGGTGCAAATGCCAGTGGCAAAAGTAATCTTGCGAAGGCGATTTCCGCATTTACCTATGTGGTTAGCCGATCCGTAGCTGCAGAGGGAATACCACAAAAAGTTTGGAATGATCGATTTCAACTCATTTCAGATTGGGATGAGCAGCCCATCTTTTTCCAGTATGTGTTTTCACTTGAAGAGAAAATATTCCGCTACGGATTTCAAGTTTTAAAAGAAGTCATTCACTATGAATGGCTATATGAAAACACTGGTGAGCAGCAGCAGGAGATTTTCATGCGTGCTCAACAGCAACTGGTCATTCATGACCCTCAACTGACAGATTCCACGCATTCGATAGATCATGTACCAACTGAAGAAAATGAACTGTTCAGAATAGATTCCCTATACCTAACCGCCGCGGCATTAACCGGAAATAGGCTGTGTGCACTCATTAGAAATGAGATCAGAAAGATAGTAACTGTAGACGGCCTGGATGATTTTCATGCTGTAAATTATGGAATAAAACAATTTGAAAAAAATGACCTGCGTAGGAACGCAGTGGTCGAACTGCTTAAAGCTGCTGACACAGGATTAGAAGGGCTAAGTGTAAAAGACACGACAGATGGAAGCTCAGAGACAAAACCTAATTTATTTTCACATCATACTGTATATGACGACGAAGGTCAGGCAGTTAAGGAGATTGCTGTACCTTTTCTGGAATGGGAATCTCAAGGCACCACTAAAATATTTTCTGTTGGCTCACTTATGATTGATGTTTTAAAAGATGGACGCGTAATGGTTATCGATGAAATTGACGGTCGCCTACATCCAAATTTAACACTTAAAATCGTTAGCCTTTTTAACAACCCCAAAACGAACCTTCACGGCGCGCAATTGATTTTTGTAACACACGATACCGGACTCTTGCGACGTGCCAAACTTCGGAGGGATCAAATCTGTTTTATAAATAAAGACAAGTATGGCATCAGCAGTTTGAACACACTAATTGACTTTAAAGGGATAAGAAAAGACTCCTCATTTGAAAAAGACTATTTGAATGGTAAGTACTCCGCTACTCCCTATTTAGATAAAATTGACTGGCTTTTTTTAAACAAGGAGCAATAGCATGAGTTACCAGAAGCCAAACAAAACTCAAAGGAATGCTGAATATCTCAAGTCTATAGGATTTGTATCCCAACAGGCGTATCAAGAAGAATCAATTCTCCCTCTCAAGATGTTTTTAATCATTTGTGAAGGTTTGAACACAGAGCCCCTATACTTTGACTCGTTCCCCGTACCATCAAAGTCTGTAATTACCATGGGCGGCAAAAATACAAAGAGCAAACTGGTGGAATTTGCTTTGAACGAAAGAGATAAAGCCGAGTATGCTGACAGAGAAGTATGGTGTGTATTTGATTTTGACATCAAACCTGACGAAGGACATTCTCAACCAAAGGACTTTAATGATTCCATCAAGAAAGCAAAAGCAGCCGGGCTGCATGTCGCCTGGTCAAATGATGCCTTCGAACTTTGGTTTTTATTACATTACAAGGATCTGGAAGCTGCACATTCCCGAGAAGAAATCTACCCCATACTTAAGGATAAATGGAACTTAAAAAGTTTCAGCAAAGAAGCCAAAAAGGTGGAATTCTGTAAAGGCTTATATGATCTGCACAACAATATTAATGGTGCTTCCCAGCCGGATGCAATAAGGCGCGCCAAAAGATTACACGAACAACAGGACAAAAATGAAAATTATGCAAAACAGTGCCCTTGTACAACAGTCTACCTGCTTGTTGAAGAATTAAATAAGTACTGTAAATAGTAATTTAGGTTGGATTTAATCAACGTATAAAGTATACTTGTGTATTTCGGCAATTAGGTACCATCAAGTATACGTCAAAGTAGCCTACTGAAATCTTGACAGACTTGGCAAAGAACGTCCCTAAAACCTACCAATCTAATACATGTAATCCTGAAAGTTAATGATTTTAAATCAAGAAGAAAAATCATAAATAAACGATAATCAACACAATATATCTTTCTAATTAAAGTATTTACCCAATACAATATCTATTAAAACACTATATTACAGGTATTTAAGTCAAGGTAAATATACAAAAGATGTACAATATTGGATCGTAAAGGGTGAATATCGTTATAACTGCTATACCAGGCAACCACTTGGTCTTTAAAGCTGTCAATTTTTTACGTTACTTTGAGCTTCTGTCAATTTTAACATCAAGGCAATATGGCTACAGTAGGGTATTTATTAGGAGCAGGTGCAAGCGCTGAATGTATTCCTGTAGTAAACGCGATGGCGCAAGACTTGTCGGAAATGGTTTCAAATGTTAGTTCGATTTATACGAGGTTCGAAGATACAGTGGGCTATTATGTGCAGGATGATGAAGGCAAGGGTAACAAAGTTGGGAACATGCTAAATGACTTAGCGGAAATATGCAAAAATCATTATAGTATCGACACCTATGCAAAAAAGCTATTCTTAACTGATGCGGAAGCATTCAAAAGGCTTAAACTTGATTTGTCTTTGTATTTTACCTTAAAGCAAATCTTGACTACGTCTGATAGACGTTACGACAATTTCTTTTCTTCGATTCTTAACAATGATCTAAAACTGCCTTCTAAAATTAAAATCATTTCCTGGAACTATGATTTCCAGATCGAAAAGTCATACCTCGAATTTAATAAGACTCTACATCTAAACTCGAGCAGATCGTGGCTTGGGTTAACTGTTCCAAGTGAATGGTCAAATCACAGTAAATACACAAACAAGTTCAATATTATTAAATTAAATGGTTCTGCTAGGATTAAGACCAATGATTATGATGGATATTTGGTCACGACAGCTAATAATAGTGACAGATCAAAAAATGCATCTGGAGCAATCGATATATATCTAAATATCATCGAAGGTAATGTGCCTTATGAATGCGAACTTAAGTTCGCATGGGAAAACGAACACCATGAAAAGTTATTTGAATCAGCACTGGATCTCTCCAAAATAACCGTTCTTGTTATCATTGGATATTCTTTTCCATTTTTTAACAGGGAAGTTGATTTAGCTTTATTTTCCAAAATGACCCAGCTAACAAAAATTTATATACAAGATAGAAATCCAGAAAATATCATCGAAACGATGAGCGAATTTTTAGACTTATCAGGTAGTTATAAAGGGTCAATAGAAGTTGTACAGAAACGTAACCTTAATCAGTTTGTCTTTCCTACAGAACTCGATATTATAAGTTAACACACTTAATTCGCATTGTGCACTATTTACACTCATTTTAGATTTTAGCATTGATACCCCAAAGTGTTAGAAGTTTACCATAAGAACATTCTGGAAGCTGCTGGGCTCTTTTCCATGGCTTTTCATAACAATGCTCGTTAGTATATTCACCCAAGGAAAATCGATCTTCAGCTCGCCTGCATACTGACAATGCTTTACAAATAGAGCTATTACCAGAAATATCCGAGAGGAATTGTGTCATCATCCATGGTATTTCCATATCAGCTTGAGTATCTGTATTTAAAGGAGGCAAAAAAGAGGTGTTTCCATTAAGATCAACTAGTAATGGACTTCCTAATAATGATATGAGCTTCATCAATTGTTTGTTACCATAGAATTTCCTATCTTTTAGTATATTCAGCATAAAACTCGGATCGTACTTCCTATAACCGTAAACAACACTCAACTGGTGCTTAAGATATTCTATATTTGGATGTTGTTGAATATGTTGAAAATACCCACTGATGTAAAAAAGAGCCCTGCTAGTTAGGTTTAAATACATTTCCAGTCGACTCAACTCCTTTTCGTTGAAACCATCTAAATGATCATCAATAGTGAATCTTTCGTCATCAAAAAACTTATATATCATTTCAGGTGCTGAAAATTGATGACCACTTTGTTTAATTTTCACTAAATATTTCAGGAAAGCGGCCCCTGGTTCCGAATGCATTAAGCTCAGATCACATAAAGCGTAAACATTAAGGATTTCATCAGAAAATCCTGGGCATTCATAATCAGCCAATATCTTAGCCACATGATAAGGATATTGAGCTGCCTTTAAGTCATTTCTGGAGACATATTGTTCAGCTATATACGCCATGCTTTCCATGATCGCATGTGATCCAAATTCAATCTTATTGTCATCATTGTAATTAATGATGACTTTGGATACAAAGTAGGTCAAGCTATCATTCACAGGATATTTATTTACTAATTCAACAGAACTTATAGCAATTTCTAAATCAATCTCCCCTCTATATCCACCTAATACAACATCAATGTCTCTTGTATTAATATTCTCCCGATCAAAGACAAGCGGAACCTCAAAATTTGCATTTCCAGATTTAAATCCTGCTATCGCTTCTTGAATGATCTCCCCAATTCGGATAATATTGTTAAGCCCGTATATTGTCGAAATATCCTGCAAAAAATGAATGTATTCATGAAAAAATAATGCAACAGATATTTCATCCCATTCATTGATCTTACTGAAATCGGCATCGTTAAACATTGCCAATTTAAAGAAGGCAGGCATATAGTGCCCTCCTCCTTTGCTGTAAAGTATATTTGGTCTAAATGCCATTCAATATCAAGCTTACCTGTCGATTTGATCAATCAATTTACTAAAATAGATCTTTCTATTTGCCCCAAAATTTTCTTTGTAATCATCTTTTTCTGACGTATAACTTTTATCATTATTGCAATAATAACAAGATACTACGCAATGATCTTTTAGATAATCCTTTTCGTTCTTGTCCACTTCTAGAATTCTACCTCGAAAACCATTGCCAGTCTTACGTTCTTTTAAGATACCTGCTTCAATTAGTCTCCTAATATCATGTATTGAAGTTTCACAATAATAACACCTGCAATTATTTGCTTTAAGTTGGTTAATGAACCATCCTGAAAATTCATCTTTATCCTTAAAGCCCTTGTGCTTTGCTCGATTGAAGTTTTTTGCAACTCTATGAGATTCTTTCTGATAATATAAATCCAAATCCATTTTATAGTTCGTTATATTACAATTCAAAATGCTTCAGTTGCACACCTTCATCAGTTTTCCATTCTAAAGGCCCACTCGAAGATCGTGCTAAAACTGCGGCAGCAGCCCTCGATGAAGATGTAAAAACGTAATCTTTTTTTAACTTGTAGAATTTACCTTGTAATTCTAAAGTCCCATCTTTGAGTAACATTTCCCTTTCCATGCGAATACCATAAGTCAAAGATGGTTGTTCTTTAACTATAAGCAAAGACCCTGCATATACGACAAAACCTTCGGTTGATGGGCTTCCTTTACTATCGGCACCTAAACTATTTTTGCAATAAAAAATGTGACTTTGGATCGTTTTATTTTCAATTGTTTCTTCTAATGATTCGAATACTTTATGCCCAAGGGTGGATGTTAGCACTTTTATATGGGCCAAAAATTCTTCCAATTCCGCCTGCTCGGCCTCAGACAGTTCTGATCGAGTAGGGATATTTTGATTGATAGCATATCTTCCAGCTTTTATCGCCAAATCATGCAATCTATTCTCCAAATACTTTACACTAGCTTTATTTAGGTATTTATCTTTACTGCCAAAAAAAATTGCTTCTGTCCAGAAATCTTTACTAGTATTTGTTCTATGATGGGACAAACGATCTGAAATTACTTCAGCTTCGCCAATATAAGCCGCATCTTCATTATTTTCGCCCTTACCAATTAAAATATATACTCCGGGCTTTTGAAATTCAGGCCTAATACTGTATTCTTTAATTTTAATTCGTGGCACCTTAACACCAATGCCAGTCCAGTTACTTAGTTCAGCGGTAATCAAGCCGTTTGTCGTGCCATCAACTAGAAATAAGCGTATCGTTTTTCCAAATGAATTCATATTATGTCAATTAATTATCCAACCATTCCATTAATAAAAATTTCAACGAAATCAATAATACGTTTCAATAACTTATCACCTATAGTTTTGCGATGTAACAAGCTTGGTTTTTCGCCTTTAATGAGATCTAACACTTCATCTCTCAACGGTTGACGTTCCGCGAATAAATAATCTTCGATTAATTTTTCTGTCTTATGTTCTGAGAGATTTTCTTCCTTTACCATATTCGAGAATGCCTTTTGTTGTACCTCACTCCAATATTTGTCGAACGCTGGCGCAACTTGGTCGGTATCTACAATCACTGGCAAATTCTCTTCAATAAATTTCTCTATTAACTCTCGTTTGCTACGCAAAGTCGTATCAGTGCTTAACAAATTGAAAATTTCTTGTTCTGCTTTTGAAGTGTCTTTTTGTGCTTGTGCTTTGAGTTTGACTAGAAGTTGGACGATGTAAGCAACGTTTATTTCATCACGGTGGATTAACTCCAATTCAAAATCAACATCTTCCAGAATGGAAACTTTCTCTTTTTGATGTTCGCTTTTTACTTTGTCATAAAGATCTAGATACTTACTTTTAAAATCTTCAAATTGTTGCTCGGTCATTCTCAAGTCTGCCCATTTGAAATCTGAAAATGCTGTGAGAATGTTTTTTATTCTCATTAAATCTCTAAACGCTTTAATAAATTCCAGCTCGTGATCTTCTGTCTCTAAATCATTAACACTGTCCGTTGTTGGCGTTAATAGAATCAAATGTTCAAAAATTTCATCGAACTGTAAGGCATAATCCTCATAAGGTTTCATTATGATGACCTCAATTGCTTCTTTATTGCTAAACAAACTAATGGCTTCGTCTGTGCGGTTTTTAAGGTTGCGGAACGCAACAATATTACCTTGACTTTTCTGCTCGTTCAAAATCCTGTTGGTTCGGCTGTATGCTTGAATTAGTCCATGATACCTTAGGTTTTTGTCAACATAAATTGTGTTCAATCTAGGACTATCGAAGCCGGTAAGGAACATATTTACTACTACTAAAATATCAATTTTACCTTCTTTGACTTTTTTTGAAATATCGTTGTAATAGTTGTAAAAACTTTGGCTGTCTTTGGTCGTGAAATTGTCGCCAAAGAGTATATTGTAATCACTTATGAATTCTTCTAGTCTGTCTCTGCTGTGCAAATTTATTTTGTATTCAGCAGTTGGTTCTGCAACTATATTCAAATCTACGTTGTCAAAATCTTGCTCAAAGTTTATAAATCCGTTTGCATCTGCGTCATCTTCATTTGCTCCATAGCTGAAAATGGTAGCGATGTTTAAATTATGCAAGCCTTCAGCTTTTTTCTTTTTAAATAAATCAACATATTTTATAAGCGTAGGGACATTATTTATACAAAACATTGCCGTAAATTCTCGGCTGTGTGTTTTCCGGTTGTGGTGAGCAATGATGTAATCCGTTACTTTTTCTAAACGGGTTTCATCTTCCATTAATTCTTTTGTGTCAATGTCTTCTACTTCAATATCAATGCTGGTTTCGCGTCCGTCCTTGTGCTTATATCTACCAACATATTCAACAGCAAACTTTAATACGTTTTCATCTTTGATGGCATCTGTAATTAAATACTTATGCAGACAATCTTCAAATAAATCTTTGGTTGTTCGTTTTCCATAATCGTTTTTAGCTGCATTGTCCGCAAATATTGGTGTGCCTGTAAAACCGAATAATTGTGAATTATTAAAAAAGTCTTTTATTCTTCTATGTGTATCACCAAACTGGCTTCTATGGCATTCGTCAAAAATGAAAATGATACGTTTGTCTTTTAAGTCCGCCATTTTTGCCTCATACTTCAATTTGCTAATGGCTGAATTTAGCTTCTGAATGGTAGTTACAATGAGTTTTGAATTTTTGGCTTCTCCTTTTTTGTCAATATAAGTGCCTATAAACTGTTTAACTAAGTTTTGGGTATTGTCTGTTCCGTCAATACAACCATCTTGAAAACTGTTGAATTCTTTTGTAGTTTGATAATCTAAATCTTTCCTGTCCACCACAAACACTACTTTATATACTTGCGGCAGAGCCATCAAAATTTGACTTGCTTTGAAGCTAGTTAAAGTCTTTCCCGAACCTGTAGTGTGCCATATATAACCGTTTTTTGTGGAGTTTTTTACTCGTTCAATTAAGGCTTCGACCGCATAGAACTGATACGGACGAAGCACCATTGGTATTTTATAGGCTTCGTTAAGCACAATATATTTGCATATCATTTTACTCAAATGGCAAGGCTCTAAAAATGTATCGGTAAAACCATTTAGAATATTAGAAAGTCTTTTGTTTTCAACATCTGTCCAATAAAATGTTTGTTTGAAGCTTTGAGTTCGGTTGTTGGCGTAATATTTTGTATTTACTCCATTACTGATAACAAAAATTTGAACATACTGAAATAAAGCCGAATTAGCACCAAAAGAATGCCGTTGATAGCGGTTGATTTGATTGAAGGCTTCTTTTAACTCCAACCCAATGCGTTTTAGTTCTATTTGCACGAGTGGTAATCCGTTTATAAGTATAGTTACATCATAACGGTTTTTGAACTTACCTTCTTGGCTTACTTGGTTTGTAACTTGATACTGGTTTTGACACCAATGTTCAATATTCAAAAATTCAAAATATAGATTGTCGCCATTATCACGAACAATGTGTTGCTTTTGGCGAAGCATTTTGGCCTTTTCAAAAACAGTGCCTTTACTCAATAAATTTAAAACTCGTTCGAATTCAGTTTGAGTAAACCGTTCCTTTCCCGTTTTGGATAGGGAAGCGTGATTGTGTTTTTCTAATTGTCCTTTAAGGTTGAGTAATAAATCTTGTTCACTATTGATTACAATATACTGGTAGCCTAATTTTTGCAATTGGATAGTTAATTGTTCTTCTAATATTTGTTCCGATTGTCTAGACATCTTCGCTTACTGTTTCTTTGGCATCTAAATAATTTTCCAATTCTTGTTCATAAGCTACTTGGTCTTGGTCAAACAAGGCTTTGCTGTAGCTCAAATTTGCAATTACGTTTTCATTGTCGAGCCATTCATTAAATTCAATATTGTCTTCGTATTCCAACTCCTTAGTCAAATAAATTTTGGAAAAACAGTGAAGCACATAATGAAGCATATTGTCTGTAATGTTCATTACTAACTGCGAAAACTGGCTATCGCTAAAATATTCTTTGGGCGAAAGTTTACCATGGGAAATATCACCTCTTTTGTTTCGAACTTCTCCGATTGATACAATCAGCTTATTTACCTTGTTTACAAAATCCAATTCAATATCTTCATTATAATTCGCCAACTTTGTCATTGCTTGTCTTACAACTGGATGAAAATCCATTTTATCAGCTACCAAAGCATCATAAGAATGGTCAACTTGTTTCCATATAAATTTTGATAACCCTTCAAGTAATGCTTTACAACTTTCAATAGATATATCAGGATTGCTTTCTACATTTTCTTCGATTATTAGTATAATGCTTTGGTAATAATCGATATTGGTATATCGACTTTCCAGAACTTTCAATATGTCCCTAGTTTGCTTCATTCCCTAACAAAATACTTTTTGTAATAAACCTACTTTCCATTTTCCGACTTGCTGCAACTGGCTTTCAACTATCTCTATTTTTTTATCAATACTAGAAAGTAAACTGCCGATTTTTTCTTGCTCCGAAACTGATACAGGCAAAAACATTTTCTTTGATAGAAATGTGGAGTTCGTAATGTTGATGGTATTTTTAGCGCCTTTTTGTATCAGTGAACCTAGATAGTTTGAGGTATTTATAGGAGACTCAAAATAGACATTCAACAAATAGCCTAAGCCTTTTGACTCAGGAGTGAAGACACCATAAAGTGGAGACACAATCACTGATTTTGCAATTTTACTTTGTTTAACAATACCCAGAGGAAAATTACCAGTGGGACTTTTAGTGTAAACAATATCATTGGGTTGCACTAAATTATAATTGTCGGTATTGCTTGCTGCATAACTTCTACCAAGATGTTCTACTTGATTAATTAATCCTTTATGAACAGATACTGAATAAACTTCTTCTTGCCCTGTACTTTTAAGTTTGTGCTCAAACAATACCTCTCCAAGCTTTTTGTCTTTCCAGTCAGGGTAAGTATTCCCGAAATCGTCCTTAAATCTCAGTTCCTGCGAAAACAATTTTTGAACCACGGCTTTTTTATATTCCTCTATAAGGACTCGTTTCTTTTTGAGCGCTTGTAACTTATTTGCAATACTACTTATGAAAATTGCAATTTTATCTTGTTCAGGTTTTAAAGGCAGATTTAGTTCTAAAAGAGATAATTGACTTGAATATAAATGCACAACCGAAATACCTTGTGCTAAACTAGCTATCTCCAGCTTCTTCTTGTAGTTGAGATAGTAAGATAAAAAGACGCCATTATTTTGTGTTTTTATAATATTCAAGTCACCACCTAGAGCAACACCATCTCTCAAGACACAAGAAGCGGTTGCAATATCAATTGGCGATTCTCCTGATGCTGGAATAATAACATCATTTGCTTCACTGAAAACTAAGTCATCTGTATCAATATTAGTTCTCGATTTTATTACGTCTATCGTTTCTCCGTAAGTTGTATAGAGTTCTCCATAACGAATACATTCATTTGCTCCGTCTTCTACAATGTCTGCTTTTGAAATTCCTTTGCCTTTAGAAAAACTTCCAATTTCTCCTAAATTATGTTTTTCCCAATTTTCGTTGAATTCGAGAAAACGCAGTTGTGGTTTGTTCATTTGCTTTTCCATTTTAGAATGGGGTTGATATATTTAACTCTTTACAGAATTTTGCAATGGTTTCATCAATCTTTATAATCTCTGATTCCAATGCCTGCAATTCTTTTGCTATTGTATCAATGTCGATATTTTCTTCCGCTTCAAAAGTGTCCACGTATCTAGCAATGTTTAGGTTGTACTCATTCTTTGCAATCTCTTTAAGTGTTGCTTTTTTGCTTAATTTTAGAGTTTCAGTACGTTTACGATAAGTTTCAACAATTAAGTCGATATCTTTTGGTCTTAGTATGTTTTGATTTTTTGCTTTAACGTAATGGTCATCTCCACTTGCATCTATAAACAAAATATCATCAGGATTCTCTCTACATTTTTTAAAAACCAAAATACATGTAGGAATACTTGTACCATAAAATATATTGGCTGGCAAGCCAATCACGGCATCTAAAAAGTTTTTGTTCTCAATTAAATACCTGCGAATGTGTTGCTCTGCACCGCCACGAAATAAGGCGCCATGAGGCAACACTATTGCCATCGTTCCATTGTCTGCCAAATGGTAAATCATATGTTGTACAAAAGCAAAGTCGGCTTTGCTACCTGGAGCAAGTCGCCCATATTGGCTAAAACGGTCGTCACTTGTAAACAAAGGATTTGCACTCCATTGAGCGGAAAATGGAGGATTGGCTACAATAGCTTCGAATTGCCTATCAATATGCTGTGGGTGCTCCAGTGTATCGTCTTGTTTAATATCAAACTTACGATAATGAACACCGTGCAAAATCATATTCATTCGGGCAAGGTTGTAGGTAGTACGGTTCATTTCTTGGCCGTAGAAATTACTTACATCTTCTACTTCTTTTGCAACACGAAGTAACAATGAACCCGAACCACAAGTAGGATCATAAACTGATTTTAATTTATGTTTTCCTGTGGTAACAATTTTCGCGAGAATTTTAGAAACCTCTTGCGGCGTATAAAATTCACCTGCTTTTTTTCCTGCCCCACTTGCAAACTGTCCAATTAGGTATTCGTAAGCATCGCCCAAAACATCTAATTCCGTATGCTCTAATTTGAAATCAATTTTGTCAAGGTGCGTTAGCACCTTTGCAATAATTACATTTCTTGCTTCTGGTGTTTTACCTAATTTGGAACTGTTCAAATCCATATCCTCAAAGAGGTTTTCATAATCTTCCTCACTGTCGGTACCCATTGTACTCAACTGAATATTAATTAGGATTCTTTGTAAGTCCTCTAAAATGAAGTTGGTTTTGCTTTCATCAAATTTATCTACATCACCTTCATTATCACCCATTCCTCTTTGAGCAACTTCAGTAAATAATTCCTCGGGTTTTAAAAAGTAACCTAATTTTTCAAGGGCTTCTTCTTTTATAGCTTCAATGAACTCTTTGCCACTTTCTGTTTTCGGTGTTATATCCTTAAATCTAATATTGTCTTGTCTCAATATTTGATCAGCGAAAATATTCATTTTTTCGCTTAGATATTTATAAAAAATAAAGCCTAATACATAGTCACGAAATTCGTCGGCATTCATCTTACCACGTAATGTATTGGCAATATTCCAAAGTTGTTGTTCTAGTTTTTTCTTGTAGTCTTCAGACATTATAATATTTATTGTGATTAATTAATAACATGATCTGCCATATTATTTTTTTTTATAAATTCTTTTTGGAAGGATTTGATTTCTTCCACTACTTTATTAGTATTCAATTAATTCCCGGAAACTTAAGTCAATTTTGTAACTAGTTTAAGGAATTAGATCGCTGATAGGAAGTAGATCTATTGCAAAAACAATGTTGATTAGCCTTTCACTAGCTAATTTGATATGATATTAGTATGAATTTAATTTTACTTAAAAATAATTACATTAAAATAACATCATTTTCAAAATTCAAGACAGAGCCTCTTTTAAATTTCCGATTTTTTGCTATAATCATCATACTATATTGCTTATTTATCTCTGGTATCATTATTTGTTGAGTTCAGAAGTTCTTTAACATCAATTCTTAGTAAATCAGCAATCTGTATCATGGTTTCCAATGTTGGTTGAACTTCATTTGTACACCACCGGGAAATAGTAGTATCATTTTTCTTAAGCTCAGCTGCTAACCACTTATTAGTTTTGCCCTGTTCTGCCAATACAGCTTTTATTCTATTTATCCCTTTATTACTCATATAAATCTGCATAAGAAGTGGATAAATCTACATTTAAAGCACCACATACAAAAGAAACACGACGATTTATTTGGGTAATTTAGAAATAGGTCAAACAATATCGAGATAGAAGTAGGCATAATGTGAGTAGAAAATCCTAACCAATGGCTCTTTCGGGAAAGAGATCCTTAAAATCAATCTTAAGTTCCTTAGAAATACGATTTAGATGATTCAGGTTATATTTGGCAATGTGTTTTGGGTTCTCTACGTTCCCAATAAAACCTACAGATAGCTCGATAAGATGAGCGAGTTTAGCTTGAGAAATACCTTTGGATGTACGAATTTCTTTGACTTTATCAATCACATATTGCTCAATTTCGGTATTAACTGACGCTCTCTGCATATCTATATGCAAGTATGAGAAAGTACTACACGGCAAACACCTACATATATGCGAGTATTTTATTATCTTCGTTAATGAAGTTTATCACGTTTATCCTCGCCATATTTATTACAACAGGGGTTACAATGGCTGGAAACATGACCGGAACTCCAGGTCGTGGTTTGCTATATGTTGCACTCACATGGGGTTTATATTTCTTGATAAATAGAAAACCAAGAAAATCCTAGCATAGGATTCAAACTTGCTCACTAATCATTTAAAAACAATGCAAAATAACTTCACTCGGGAGCTAGTCCTGAAAATTGTTTCGTGTACATTATTCGAGAACACAAATTTAAAGGGGAATAAGCTATATTTTACCCAAGATTTTCTTCATGAACAGAGAGCTTTTATGCATTCCAATAATCTTAATAATCAATGGTTAAGAGTTAATGTTGTCCAAGCACTATTTACTTTGGAACGGGAAAAAAGGGATCTTTTGCAGGATTTCTACATTGATCACCTTTCTATCCTCAAGAATCTAATTAGTTTTAATAGCAATGGCATTAAACCTTCAGATCAGTATACTAAAGAAGTTTTGGATTCAGCGCTAGAACGCTTCTACAATGATGAAGTTATAGATGGGATTTTGATCGACTCCATCTGTACTAAGCTTGAAGATCTAACTGCAATACATGATGAATACCTAGTTAAAATGTATATTGAAAAACATGATTTCGATGATCTTATTGAGTTTTACCTTAGTTAGATACCCAACTAGTCTTTAGCAAGTTGGTGGTAAATCTTACGTAAATACTCTCTGTGCTCAAGCATAAGACCATTTAGTTCTCCTAATAATGAATTATAACGATCAACCTGGTGTTTCGGAAAATCCTGAAAAGAGTTACTAACTTTTGCAATTTGATTGATGTTCGTTCCAATTCTATGAACATCATCATACCTACCATCAATAGCTTTCATTATTTCTCTCCGCTCACAGTAGGTAAGTTTCCCTTCTACCGTATTAGTGATAAAATTATTTAATGGATTGTTTTTTTCTTTGCAGAAAGCAACCCATTTATCCTTTATACCCTGGTCCAATCGAAGAGTTATTCTTGCAGGCTTTTTCCTGTTTGGAATGTTTTTTTTCATATTCAAATTATTAAAATGAGTTCCGAGTTTTTAAGTTCCATTTCTCCCGAAATGGCAAAAGTTTGAGCCGTCGCTTTATTTATAAAGTGGACGTCACAAAGTACATCTTGCAGTGCAAAAAATACAAAGCAAATCCCAGGCATATCGCCGGATTAATGACCACTTCATTTTATACATTTGTATATTTTTGATTTTTATACATTTATATATATTTTCTGTTTCTCTGGTTTATATATTTGTATATATCCTTAATTCTTCATCTTTATACATTTGTATATTTTTTATGGCCTTTGGTTCTATATATTTATATATTTCTTCAACCATCCCTTTTTATATATTTATATAAATCACAAAGGATTCTTATACAAGTGATTTATGCTTCAGATATTCATTTACATCTTTAAATTGTAAATAAAGGTGGTTCAATGGAACGACCTTTTCAGGGAATTTCACCATACATGCCTTAGTTGCCCACTTGCCTGATTCGTCGTTATCAAGTGCAGTAAAAATTTTCTTATAATTGTTAATTTGGGAGTCTATCCGAGGCAACATCATTGTTGAATTTAAAATTAGAAAATCGTTGGAAGATTCAACTTTGGGGTATAGCGTTAGGAACGCTATGAAATCTGACCACGATTCGAACACCACGCAGGAATTAAACCCATTCTCAATTCTTGTTATGTCCTTTTTTCCAAGGCATAGCTTAGCGTATTTATTCCTAACCTCATATCCACCGCTTAGATTTTTAAATGAGATTCCGAAGTATTTTTTATGATTTACTTCATAATATATTTCCGCACAGTATTTTTTACAACATTCTATATTTAGTCGCCTCCCTATAAGATAATCGATCAATATGGGGTTTTGTAATTCCTGCATTTTTTTGATGCTGCTACGATTTTCTTTTTTTATCTCTCGTTCGATTGAGGAAATTGGCTGTTGAAAAGAAAAAGTACCATTATTATAATCACGCACAATTTGGCTAACGGTAAAATTGGGGTTAAGCTTTAAAATTAGGTCAATCAGTGTTCCACCGTCATTATTATTTCCAAAATCAATCCAAAGATTAGAACTTGAAACTTTCATACTGGGACTTTTTTCATGTGGCCTCAGCGGCGAATAGTACATGTAATATCCATTGTATGTTCTGACTGGATAGATTCCAATGGTGGCTAAATAGCCCACTATACTGGTTTTGTTTATTTCTTTGGGTGACATATTACACGATCTTTTGTTGTTTTGTTGACAACAGCAAATAAGACATTGGTTTTTAGATACTTAAAGCATCAACAATCCATCAACAACGGATCAATCTTTGATGATCCAGGTTGATAACATAATTTTATTGACAGGAACCTTTGTTGATTGTTGATGCAATGTTGATAGTTTGTTGATCAATTAATTAGTTAATAATAAGATTGTTAACCATCCACATCAACAAATCATCAATATTGAAGAAATCTCAGACTTATTTATAGAATAATAGCGCCCCTTTAACGGCACTTGATAAACTATTCCAGAGGTATCATATTTGTATGCTATGTAGTTATAGGCATTATCTTGTATTCTAAGGTGCCAATTATCTAAAATGCGTTTGACTTCACCTCGATTAACACGGACATTATTACTACGAAGTAATTCGATTGCATCCTTATTTGTAAAGTGAAAGTCTTCAATACCATGATTATCCAATATTTCAGTTATAATCTCCAATAGCTCCGATTCAACTTTGTTCCTAAATCTTCTTTTTATTCTGGTTAAAGATTCCGTAGTCAGGTCTTCAGGAGCAAACCACATTCTACGTTTCCTTTCACTGGCTATTTTCCTAGTCTTTAAGAAATAAACAAAGGCAGGTACTTGCGCTTTGAGTCTTTCAAGCATTAAAGGATCAGCATGCTCTAACGGATGCACTTTTCTGATCCAATAGCGTGTTTCTAAGGGATCAATAAAAATGAAATCATCTTCGTTGTTTGAGCATAGTATGAATTTGCCAAAAAACTCAACCTCAGTTCGATCAACACCTTTAGATTCAACCTTATAAGATTTAGCTGTAGAAAGGTTTTTAATTTTTTCAGAATCTTCCTTTCTGTCAAGTAGCACTTCATCAACCGCAATGATTAATTTGTTTACCCATGAATCATTAAAATTCGATCTGAAATCCTCATTATTATTGTAGGTCATATTTGCACCAAAGATTTCCTTCAACAAGTTTAAAAAGGTCGTTTTTCCAGTGCCTCTTTCCTTACTTACTAAACACAAAATTGGTAACCGTTCAGTTGGTTTCTGAAACAGTATTGTCAAATAATCTACTGCTATCTGTAATTGATCTTGAAATATGTGTTTTAAAAACATTTCAACTGCATCATAGCTACTTTCATTGGGTACAACGGTTAGCGGTTCGTATTCATTATAGAATCCCTTAAACGAACGCATATAATTTAAATGATCTGGTATGTTGCAGAAACCATCATATTTTGGCATTTTTTCAAATAACTGAATCCACCTTCTGCCATAATCTTGTTTTATGACGTCAAGTGACCAGGGACATAAACATTCAACAAAATCTCCAGATAAAAGAGGCTTTTGAATTTTTTTATAATAGGAGGTCCTAACCCTTATAAAAGGGAAGTCGGAATTTTCATTCATGAAGTTTAATTATTGTATTAAAGAATTGAAAATCTTATCTTTGGACTGAGTAGTCTGATAGATCTTCCTTGATTTAATAAAGTGAATATTACCGTATTCACTTTATTTTTTTCCCGACAAGTAGTTAAACGCATCTTTAGTAGAATCTGATTCACATTTATGACTATTGTGCAGTAGCCAATTATCAATCTTCTTTCTTTCGAAAAATAGTTTATTTCCACCTCCCTCTGGTTTAGCATAGGGAATGCGAGACGTGTGGACCAATTTGTAAATATAACTTGTTGAATACCCCGTGTATTCAACAAGTTCTTCGACATTTAGAATGTCTTTTAACCCAAACATGAACTTTTCAATACGGTTTAGCTTGTGTAATATTAGTTCATTTTCCATTTTTACTTTCTTTAAGTTGACTTGTATAGTCAAAAGAAAGAATTAGAAAGTTCCCCATCCATAGGGAAATAGAGCAGATAGTCTTATTTATCAGATCTGCTCTATTTTTTTTAAATTAAGCCACTTAGAAAAGCTGTTGCTCATGTTTTTTTTAGTAATTTCTTGGCCATCTTTAACGAAGGACTTGCATACAAAAGATAGAATCGCTCTCTTCTGAAATCTTTGTAATGTATGATTCGGTTATCCAGAGAATACAAGAGATCAAATATGGATCGTTGAAATACCGTTTTTGTCCGAACTATCTTATGTATCCAATTTATCCTATGATCACCTCTTTGCTTAAACATTAGAACAGATTCGAATATATCAAATGTACAATCAATCATTTTCTCCTCTAAAAGTTGGCAATAAACCACATAAAGGTCAATATTCTTTTCTATCTGAAATGAAAGCGATGCTGGCCTTTCATGACTAATTTTGTAAGTGGTACCATAATCAGGACGAAATCCTGCTTGGAACATCTTATAGCTTTTAATTTCACCATGTATCACGCTTCGTATATACCGACCTAATGGTTCATTCAACTCTTTTTTCAAAAAGGAAATTGAAGTAATCTCTTCTCGTATAATCTTACGAATTTCGTCTCTAAGTTCTTCTGATATCATAAAGATAATTGAGTTAGTTCAGGAATGATATGTGCGGATTCTCTCATCTTTTCATCCACAATCTTCGCATATATTGCGGTGGTTTTAATTTCTTTATGCCCAAGACGCTTTTGAACAGTATATAAGTCTGCTCCGTTTTCTAATAGAAGGACGGCATTGGTATGCCGTGCACTATGAAACGTAATATGCTTAAAAACTGATGCCCTGTTGCACCAACGCACTATTTCATTATTATAAACAGCACTATATTTTAATCCAATAAATACACGATCGCTGTTTCCATAACGCTCACCTAGTAAATCCCTGGCCTGTTTGGATATGTACAAGTACTCTACACCATCTGTTTTTTCCTGCCTAAAGTTAACTCGAAAAAGATTAGGTCCTTCATCACGGATCTCTGACCATATAAGTGTATTGCAATCAGACCATCTTAATCCGGTGAGGCATGAAAATATAAATGCGTTTTTTAGTATCGGATATTTACATGGTGTATTAACCAGGTTTTGGAGTTCTTTAAATGTCAAATATTCTCTTTGGCTTTCAGCTTGCTCAAACCCTTTTACTTTGTTAGCATAATTTACGGCTAGATAGCCGTCATCAAATGCACTACGTAAACAAGCTTTAAACTTATTATAATAAGTATATTTAGAATTAGCTGATAAGGGCAATTTGCTTTTAGTTCGAGCTTCTACATTAAAATAATACCGGACTCGTTTTATAAAATCATCATTTACTTCATCGAATATAAAATTCGGACTAATGATATTTTTTAAATGCATGAGAGCAGAAGTCCAGGTTCCATAATTTTTTAATGAATTAGCTTTCTCTTCCGACTTCTCATTAAAATAGTCTAGAAATGGCCTCTTAGCTTTAATGTTATTTTTAAGCCCATATTTACCCTGTGCAAAATTCGCTTTACGGATAGCAAGAACATCTTCAGCCTGATTTAGGTTTTCTTTATTGTTTTTCTTTTCACTAGCCGTTTTAGGATTTGGATATTGATACAGCTTCAGATATTCAAAATCTCTCAGATGTATCCGTTTCCCATTTTCATCTGAAGAAGAACCTTTGTAAGACTCGATATAGAGACTTGACATTCCATTTTTCAGTTTCTTTTCTTTTAATGCTATTTTCATAATTACTATCTAGATGTACATTTGTACACCTCTTGGTGTCAAAGATGTACAGGGAGTGTAACAAATATAGTAATAAGGTATAGTAAAGAAAAGAACTATTCGATATAAATAGCTGATAGTCAAGTAAAAGAAACCAAAGAAAACTGAAGGAAAATGGATTTATTTCCCAATACAAAACTTACTAAAGATATTCTCGAGTAGATCATCTGTAGTCACCTGCCCGGTAATTTCCCCAAGATAATGTAACGCCTGCTTGATATCCATCGCCAAAAAATCTGAAGTTACCGGATTCACCATGCCCTGCTCCACCTGCGCCAAAGCCTCTTGCGTACGCTGCAAAGCTTCCACGTGACGAATATTCGTCACCATGGTATGGTTCTCCGTCAATTGGTCTCCTACCGCTACTTCGTACAACAAATCCTTCAAATCTTCTATATGACTTTTCTCCTTAGCAGAAATGGAAATGAACTTTACACCTTCTGAAAAAGCCAAGGAAAGCGAATCCTGAGCGACCAGATCCATCTTGTTCGCCACTGCGACAAAGGGTACACCGGGCTTTTGCAGGCGAGAAATATCCGAAAGAATCTCGGAAACAGATAATTCCGCAGCATCGAATAGGTAAACCAGCAAAGATGACTGACTGATCTTCTCCATCGTCTTCTCCACCCCAATTACCTCTATGGCATCCTGGGCCTCACGAATTCCTGCCGTATCAATCAACCTGAAGTTGATGCCATTGATATTTAGCAATTCCTCTATCGTATCCCTGGTCGTACCTGCAATGGAACTTACAATCGCACGCTCTTCGTTCAGCAAAGCATTCAGCAGCGTAGACTTTCCAGCATTAGGGCGGCCGGCAATTACCGTATTGATCCCCTGCTTAATCACATTACCAAGCTCAAAAGAACGAATCAGCTTGCCGATCACCAGCTTAATTCTAGAGATCAAAGCCTGCAGTTGATCACGGTTCGCAAACTCCACGTCTTCCTCCGCGAAATCCAGCTCCAGCTCAATCATGGAAGCAAAATGAATCAGCTGCTCCCGCAGCTCGTTTAGCTCATTACTGAAACCACCACGCAACTGGTTCATCGCCACCTGGTGGGCAGCTTGCGAATCTGAAGCAATCAGATCAGCTACCGCTTCAGCCTGCGAAAGATCTAAGGAACCATTTAAGAAGGCACGTAAGGTAAATTCCCCAGGTTTTGCCGCATGCGCACCTTTCCGGATCAACAAAGAAATGATCTGCTGAATAATGTAATTGGAACCATGGCAGGATATTTCCACCACATTCTCCTTGGTATAAGATTTCGGCGCTACAAAAAGACTTACCACCACTTCATCGATCACACTGTCGCCATCCTTGATCAAACCGAAATGCAATGTATGGCTCTCCTGTTTGGTCAGATCCTTACCGGCAAATACGGAATTCGCAACCTGGATCGCATCCTTGCCCGATAGACGAATTACCCCTATGGCGCCAATGCCTGTCGGCGTAGATAATGCAACGATCGTGTGTTCTGATGTCATAATAGCTTTCTGCTCGTTTATAATCGCCAAATTTACCGAAACATTTCATAGCTGATTATGTTAACCAAGAAATAAGCAAAACATTTATGAAGGATTTGCCTCTAACGGTAAAACGTTCCATTGAATTAATGGGTTTAGTACTCGTGATCGCTGTCCTGGTTGTGGGCCGCGACATCATCATGCCCCTGCTGATGGCCTTCTTTATCAGCCTGGTCTTACTGCCGCTTTTCCGCTTCTTTCGGAGATATAAAATTCCAGAAACCATTGCTATTGTGCTCTGCCTGCTCGTGCTGGTGGTCGTTGTTGGTGCCATAGGATTCTTCTTCGTCAACCAGATGGGCATGCTGGTCAAGGATTTCCCGCAGATCAAGGAAAATGTCGCCCTTCACATCAAGTCTCTTAGTGAATGGGTGGGCGGATTAACGCACATTTCCACCAAGGAACAGATGGACTTTCTGGCTAAAAAGAGCGATGGCTTGATGACTTATGCCGGTGGCATGGCCAGTGGTGCTGCCGTTACACTTTCCTCCGTGTTCGTATTCGTCGGCTTACTGCCCATCTACATCTACCTGATGCTGTTTTACAAAGGCATCCTCTTGCGCTTCATCTTCATGTGGTTCCAGCAGGAGGATCATCCTAAAGTGAAAGACACCATTTATGAAACGGAAGCGATCATTAAGAACTATCTGGTGGGTTTACTGATCCAGGTGACCTATATGACCATTCTCTTAGGCGGCTTACTGATGCTCTTCGGCATCAAACACGCTCTACTCATCGGAGTCATCTTTGCCATCCTGAACCTGATTCCCTATGTGGGCGCATTGCTGGGGAACGTGATTGGCGTAGTGTTAACCCTGACTTCCTCCACTGATCTGACGCCGGTGATTACCGTTTTGCTGGTAATTGCAGGGGTTCAGTTCCTGGATAACAACATATTGATGCCACGTATCGTGGGATCGAAGATTAAGATCAATGCGCTGATGGCGATCCTCGGGGTGATTATCGGTGGTAGCATCGCCGGTGTATCCGGGATGTTCCTATCTATGCCGATCATCGCCGTGATGAAGATCATCTTCGACCATACTGCACAGTTTAAACAATGGGGTATCCTGCTGGGTGATCAGCGGCCGGCAAGAAGTCCGATGACCTTCCCGGTCTTCCGGAAAAAGAAAGATACGCCCACCGTTCCAGGGGTAGAAAAATAATTTTTAAAGCCACACAATATTCCAGCGTTTCGAACGCTTTAGTTACTGAGAGCGTTAATTTAGATTAAGGGGTAATGATCGTCAAGGTCATTGCCCCTTTCTTTTTTTCCGGCTACTGTGTTTGTAAAAGATAGACCAGCAAAGCAATGCAAACAATAAAGATGGAAAGCGTTGCCAGCTTGGCTAATTAGCCAGGTGATCCGCGACCCTGGGCTTTTCTGTGTCTTTATTTTCCATACAAATAGTTTTTCTTTTCCATTGTGGCTTGCGCATTCCAGTATGATTAAACAAGCCAGCCCGGCAGAATTGTTTGCTTCGAACCTCCGAAAATTTCTCGATTTAGCGCCTTCGCTGCAAAGACCGTTCGAAGACAGATCTAACACAGAGCTCAGACACATCAGACACACAGCTGTGTGTGCTTGATGTGGGTCAGGTGTGGGTCAGGTGTGGGCCAGGTGTGCGTTGGGTCCGAAGCTGCTACAGCTGCATCTCACAGAAATTCTTGTCATGAATGGCTATACTTGTTTAGCTGTTAATGCTGAAAAGGTTATACACTTAGATATGTTATTCCTCTTCTGACTATACACCGCATATACGATATCAATTTTTGAACCTCACTGTAACGATGTTTGCAAAACGAGGTCTTACTAGGGAATTTTTAATATTTATGAATAAAACACTACTTAAAACATTCGGTCTTTCCATGGCGACTATAGCTTTGCTTAGCCCAGCCTTTGGTCAACGATCCACATCACTTGATCGTGCTTCAAAGCTATCCGACAGCCTCTACCGCGCCAAACAATTTGCACTTGCCACCCCCTACTATGCTATACTCGCGGAGCAAAGCGACTTCAAAAGCAAAAAGGCTGGCGCTTATTACAACATGGCCTGCTGCCTTAGCCTTCAGGGTAAAACCGATTCCGCCATGCTTATTTTAAACAAGGCCATTGAAGCCGGTTACGACAACAAAACCAACATGCTTGCGGATACAGATCTTAAAGCCCTGCAAAGCAAACCAGAATGGCGCGCGCTCATCGGCCGTGTACCAGAACGCAAAAAGGTGTTAAATGATGACCCGAGAAAGGCTGGTTTTCTGACCACAGACATCCACCATTTCTGGGAAGCATACGATCAGGCCGTTAAAGACACCGCACATTTCAAGCAGATCATGAAAAAGCTTTACTTTGAACGCGCAAGCCAGGGTATGGAAGACTATATGGCTGCCAAAGTTAGCAGCATTGACTTCTTTATTGACCACATCCGCTCCGCGCCGAAGTTCTATTCCGCCATTCGCAATAATACCTACAAAACGGACGCATACAAGCCGGCTTTTTTGGCCTCCTACCTGAAAATGAAGTCCCTGTACGGCCAGTCTAAATTCCCGGATGTTTACTTCGTTATAGGTGCATTCACCAGCGGCGGTACCGTAACAGATATTGGATTATTGCTGGGCGTGAATCAGGTGGCTGGTGATCCCAGTGTACCCCTCGATGAGCTTAGCTTTCAGAAACGCACCCGCCTGAACAACATCAAGCTGCTGCCAAACCTGCTTGCTCACGAACTGGTACATTACCAGCAGGACGGCATGAAAAAAGATACCACTACCCTGAGTTATGTGATCATGGAAGGTATGGGCGATTTCATTGGCGAGTTGATCAGCGGCAATACTGCCAACAGCGTGCTGTTCGATTGGACAAAAGGTAAGGAAAAACAGATCTGGAACAAGTTTAAACCAGATATGTACTACAACCGGTACGATAACTGGATCGCAAATTCCAAAACTTCTACACCGGATAACCTACCGGATCAGGGCTATTGGATCGGTTACCAGATCTGTAAAGCTTATTATGAGCAAAGCAAGGATAAAAAGCAGGCGATTTACGACATGCTGCACATCCAGGATTATAAAGCTTTCCTGGCCAAAAGCAGATGGGAAGAAAAGGTAGCTGCATTGTAGCAGCTACCTGATAAAAGACTTAATGTGATCACCCAGGTCAAAGACCTGGGTATCCAATTGTTCCTCCAGCATACTGCTGCCTGCGGCACTTCGATAGCCCCCGGCACAGTGTACCACCACAGGTTTATCTTCGGGGATCTCCTGCCACCTGGCTTGAAGCTCGGGCAATGGTATGTTTAGCGCCCCTTCAAACACCGGTTCTGCTTTTGCCTCCGAAGCATTCCGGATATCGACAATGGTGTAGTTTGATGGACTAGATTTAAAAGCGCCTAATTCCAACAACGGGGAATTTTCTGTTCCAAAATCCAGCACGAATGCAGCTTTTAATAACACTTCATAACCGATCTTGGCCGACCTAGCGATTAAGGTTGTTAAAGCGCTTTCATCAGCGGCGGCAAGGTAGAAAGCTTGTCCTGGTTCCAGTAAGGCGCCCAGCCAGGTTTCGAATTTCTCCCCATCCATGATGTTTATGGAATGTTCCAGATGTTGTGCTTTATAGGAAGCACCCGGTCTGGTATCCACAATTGTGATTTGGGCGTCTAAAACTGCAGCCTTGGCGGCATCATCGATTTTCTTCAACATTGGGACGGCCTGTAGGCTTTCCCGCAACCTGGGCGCTCCACGTTTGTTCAGTTCCACATCATATGGAAAGTACTTCGGGATGAAAGGCTGATCTTCCAGCAGCGCGGTTACAAAATCGGCTTCCGACATATCCTGTAAAGACCAGTTCGTTGCTTTCTCCGTCCCAATGGTACTGCTGCTGGCCTTACTCAAAGCTTTGCCGCAAAGTGTTCCCGCCCCATGTGCCGGGTAAACCAGCACATCGTCATCCAGCAACATCAGTTTGCCGCGTAACGAACGGTACATCTTCCTCGCCAATGCTTCTCTTTTAAGTTCCAATTCCTCCCCTTGCTCCCGCAGATCGGGTCTTCCACAATCCCCGATAAACAGCGTGTCTCCCGTAAATACGGCCTTGTCCTTAGCTTCATGTTCCAGCACAATGGAAATGCTGTCGGGCGAATGGCCGGGCGTGTTCAAGGACTTCAGCTTGATCTCCCCGAATTCAAGCACCGCACCTTCGTCAAAAGGGATAAAGGTATACCCGGGCTTGCTGATTTTACTGGCGAAGATCTTTGCTCCTGTTTCCTGTTGGATCTGCAGGTGACTGCTTACAAAGTCTGCATGTGGGTGCGTTTCGATCACGCCAATGATCCTGGCCTGATTTACTGCTGCAAAATCATAGTAAGGTTCCGGGTCCCGTGCAGGATCGATCAGTACCATTTCAGCGCTTGCTTTACTTAGAATCGCGTAGCAAAAATGGGAAAGATTCTTGTCTTCAAACTGTTTAATTTCCATGTTATATGTCTTGTTGAAGGATTAATGAGGTAATCTGTCTTTTATAACGCCGTAGAGGTAGGTACCCAGCAGGGCGCCAAAGATCACCAGCAGCATGGCCAGGTAACCATAACCCACATTCACAAACATTGGTCCCGGACAAGCGCCGGTCAATGCCCAACCTAACCCAAAGATTGTTCCACCAATCAGGTACCTGGGGTAACTTTTGTCTTTATCCCGGAAGATGATGGCCCGGCCAGTATAATCTTTGATGTTATATTTCTTGATCAGGTAGATCGCCAGTGATCCCAATCCAACTGCAGTACCCATTAAGCCGTACATGTGGAAGGATTGGAAGCGGAACATCTCCTGAATCCGGTACCAGGAAATCGCTTCCGACTTGCTCATGATGATGCCGAACAGGATGCCGGCAAGTATAAATTTTAATGCTTTCATGTTAGATGTTGAGGGTTAGAAAAGCGGTGGCAGGATCAGGTGGGTCATTAGCAGTCCCCCAATGAAAAAGCCTATGACAGCGATCAGCGAAGGAAGCTGCATATTCGTTAAGCCTGAAATTGCATGTCCGGAGGTACAACCGCCTGAATAGCGGGAACCAAAGCCCACGAGTATACCGCCGACCAGTAAGAGCATAAGTCCTTTAACAGAAAGTACGGCGTCCAGACTGAATAGTTGCGAGGGATTGAGCTTACCATCGAAGGTAATGCCAATTGCTTGCAGATCTTTGATTGTTGCTGCAGAAAGCGCCAGTGGTGCATCATTTTTCAGCAGTGTGGAGGAGATCAGTCCGCCGAGCACTGCACCAAAAATAAAGAGCAGGTTCCAGCGCTGTGCTTTCCAGTCGAAGTCGAAAAACTTTAACTGTTTACCGGCACCTGCAATCGTGCAGATGGTTCGAAGATTTGAAGATACCCCGAAGAACTTTCCGAAGTAAAGCAGCAGCACCATTATAAAAGCAATGGCCGCACCGGAGCTCCACCAGGGCCAGGGTTGTTTTAAGAAGTCCAGCATATAAAATGTATCATTAGGTTTTCCAATTTGTTTGTGATACAAATATGAAGCCTTTAACAATGGCATACGGTGACTTCAGTCACACAGGGATTTATTGCAGGTATTCAATATAACTGCGATGCAGTACAAGTTTTTTTTGCTGCTCCATTTTTTTGAGCAATCGGGAGATCACCTCTCGGGAGGAGTTCAGGTCATTGGCAATTTCAGCATGCGTAACCGTCAGCCTGCGACTGTTCAAATCCTGATGCAACTTCTCCAGATATGCGGCAAGCCTTTCGTCCATGGACTTAAAAGCAATATGGTCGATCACCACCAGCAACTCTTCAAACCTGGAGCGGTAAGTGTCCAGCACAAAGTAGTACCAGGTTTGATATTGCTTCATCAACTCGTCCATCAAACTGGTCGGAACCGCCAGTACGGTGGTCTGCTCCACCGCTTTCGCCTTAACTTCACTGGTCTGCTGCCGGGTACTGCAGATCATGGAGAGTGCACAGGCGCTGCCCGGCTGAATGTAATACATGAAAACTCCCCGCCTTCCGCAGCTTCGCGGTAGAGTTT
>Ga0265798_10002503_pt1 | contig 27120 bp, 16 predicted proteins | sample P3T30metagenome_FD_192430 | JGI IMG/M metagenome (GOLD analysis project Ga0265798, IMG submission 192430) | Plant litter microbial communities from East Loma Ridge, Irvine, California - P3 T30 | ecosystem: Environmental > Terrestrial > Plant litter > Unclassified | place: USA: California...
AAAATGTTACCAATGATGGACCAAATCAGGAATTTGAACCGTTTACGCCCAAAGGTATTTCCGTCTGAATTATAGGAATACGTCTTTTCAATCCACAAAACACCCCAAACGGCAAGCAAAACAAAAACAAGGTTAAAAACCAAATGTTCATGCCAGCCTAAGGTTGAAAGTATCCCTCCACAGGAACAGGGTACGTAGGGACTCCACAATAATAATATTGTTATATAGGCCGAGAACATGGTCATTAACGATAGCGACAGGAACAAACCAAGAAACCGGTATTTTGGAAAAAGAAGAAGTAGTACAATCAGGATTTCAGCGGCAATTACACCAACAGCTGCAACTTCTGCATAAGCAGTCAAAATAGGCGACTTCCCGACCTGGGTTAAAAAATCATGGAAATCCAGTAGCTTGCTTACAGCAGCATAAATAAAGAGTAAAATATACAGCAGGCAAATTACTTCAACGGCTAATTTTTTAAATATTGGTGATTTCATGTCCGTCTGAATTATATCAGTATCTTTTTTTAGCATGGGGCTAAAAACAAATACCGCTGATTTTCAGTAGGCAAGGTATCTCCTTAAATTATATTACAACGCAGCCAAAACAAGCCAAAAGCACTCAAATACAGTCATTTAAATAAAAATATAGTTACTGTAGCTTTTTAGTAAGAGTTCCCACTTCTTTTTTTATGTCCAAAAGCAATGCTTTTATGGTGTCTTGTGGTAAATCGTCCGCTTCAAACTCGTTTAGTGTGAATCCACAGGCGAATTTCCAGGCTTCAAGGATTTGTGATGGGGTTACTTCGTAAGGTTGAAAATCCGGGTTGTCAGAGTGGAACAGGAACTTTTTTCCTTTCCTGTAAACACGCTTGTAGACAATCCCGTCGTTCTTTGTAAGCATGATGTATGTCTGGCCATCTTTAATTTGATCTAAATGCTCGACGTATTCACCGACAATGAAGCTGCCTCCCTGGAAGGGTGGCATGGACCGGCCCTCAATAGGAAATGCCCGGTATTTACCATTGCGCAAAAAAGGCAATGCGATATGCTGCAGGCTTTCGATAAATTCAGGGTCACTGTACCCACTCAGATAACCCGCCTTCGCCTTTTGTGGGATGATCTCAATAAGGTTACCGCCATTCTGGTCAACAGTAATGGGCAGCACGATACGGTTATCGTCCAGTTTTATAAGCCCGTCCATATCGATTTTGCGGATATCGACTGTCAACAATAAGTCAATGCTGACATGGTAATACCGTGACAGTTTGATAAGGTTCTCATAAGGTGCCTGCGACTTCCCCTGCTCGTATTTAGCAAGGATATCACGTGAAATAGAGAGTCTCTTAGCGACGATTTCCTGCGAGACTTCTTTTTTCATCCGGAGGTGCCTGATATTGTCAGAGAATAAAGACATAAGCGTTTTGGGATTATTTATCCCGACAAATATAGACTATTTCGGGAATATCTATCCTAATTTTGTGGGGTACAAAATGGATTGATTATGGAACGCTCGATTGTGCATATGGACCTGGATACCTTTTTCGTATCCTGCGTAAGGCTACAAAACTCTGATTTGGAAGGGATTCCCCTTATTGTAGGGGGTGGAGACCGTGGTGTGGTGGCTTCCTGCTCGTATGAAGCGCGCCGGTTTGGCGTGCGCTCGGCGATGCCAATCAAAATGGCGCTAAAGCTCTGTCCTGAAGCAAAAATTGTAAAGGGCGATATGGAATTATTTTCCCGTTATTCAAACACCGTTACCCAGATTATTGAGGAAAAGGCACCCGTCGTAGAAAAGGCATCCATCGACGAGCACTACCTGGATATTACCGGGATGGACAAGTTCCATGGTGCCTATAAGTGGACGAATGAGCTTGCAGCAAAAGTCACCCACGAAACCGGCCTGCCTATAAGCTTTGCCTTATCGGTGAACAAGACGGTTTCCAAAATCGCCACTGGTGAAGGCAAGCCTAAAGGCAACCTTGAAATATCGGGCCGACAGGTACAACAGTTTCTTAACCCGCTTTCCATCCGTAAGATTCCTATGGTCGGTAACGCGACTTTTACGTTGTTATCCCGTATTGGTATCCGCAACATACAAACCCTTGCTGAAATGCCGGGACAGGTGTTGCAGGAGATGATCGGTAAAAATGGCCTTGAACTATGGAAAAAAGCGAACGGAATTGACAACACTCCGGTGGAACCGCACCGCGAGCGCAAATCGCTTTCTACAGAAGACACGTTCCATCAGGATACGACCGACCTGCATTTTTTACGGGCAGTATTCTGTGGCATGGTCGAAAAACTCGCCTACCAGCTCCGGCAGGAGAACTGGCTAACTTCGACGGTTACGGTCAAGATCCGGTATTCCAATTTTGATACAGAAACCCGACAGGTCAGCCTTGATTATACTTCTGCCGACCACACCCTGACTAAGGCTGTGCTGGAGCTTTTTGAAAAGCTGTACCAGCGCCGTATGAGCCTGCGCCTTATCGGTGTACGTTTTAGCGGGCTGGTGCGCGGTACCTATCAGATCGATATGTTTGAAGATACGGTTGAACTCATGTCGCTTTACCAGGCGATGGACAAGATCAAGAACCGTTTTGGAGCCAATGCTGTGATGCGCTGCAACAGTGCGTTCCTGAAACCTAAAGCCCTTTAAAATGTACCTTAACTGCCATTCCTTTCACAGCCTGCGCTACGGTACGATACCGGTAGCGGAACTTATACCGCTTGCTGCCGCGTGTGGGGTAACGGCTATGGCGCTTACCGATATCAATACGGTAACGGGCATTTATGAATTTTACAGGCTGTGTAACCAAGCGGCCATCAAACCAATCGTCGGCATGGAACTACGCCACGACAACAGGCTGCATTATATCGCACTAGCAAAAAAACGTTCAGGCCTTGGGGAGATCAACCGCCTGCGCACCCAGCACAACCTTTCGGGGACGGCGTTGCCACTTGCTGCCCCGAATTTTAAAAATGTCGTTGTAATATATCCCATTGACAACATTCCTGATGTCCTTCGGGATTTTGAATACATTGGCATCCGTCCTGAAAACCTTTCCATGCTGATTCGCCCGGAATGGCAGCCAAAGCAGGATAAAATGGTCGTGTTGCATCCTGTTACCTTCCGCGATAAGCCGGAATACAACCTGCACCGTATCCTGCGGGCAATCGACCTGAATACCCTTGGTAGCAAACTAACCCCTTCGGATTATTGTGCCCCGGGCGAAGTCATGGTGCCTGAAAATGAACTTTTGGAAACCTACAGTATGTTTCCTGTGATTATTAAGAACACAAAGCAACTTATGGACAGCTGTCATTTTGAATACGAATTCAAAGTGCCCCGCAACAAAAAACACTATACCGCAAACCGCGATACCGACCTGCAGCTCCTGACCCGCCTGGCACAGCAGGGTCTGATCAAAAGGTATGGCAAAGGGAACCAGGCAGCGCAGCAGCGTATCGAAAAAGAACTTAAAGTAATCCACGAGCTCGAATTTAGCGGGTACTTCCTGATTACATGGGACATTATACGCTACAGCAATTCCATGGGGTTTCTCCACATAGGGCGTGGCAGTGGTGCGAACAGCATTATAGCCTACTGCCTGGGCATTACCGATATCTGTCCGCTCGAACTCGACCTGTATTTTGAACGCTTCCTGAACCTGAACCGTAAAAGCCCACCGGACTTTGATATTGACTGGTCCTGGAAAGAGCGCGATACCATACTCGAATACATCTTTACCCGATACGGCAGGGAGCACGTAGCATTTTGTGGCACGAATGTGGAATTCAAATACAAATCCATTTTCCGTGAGGTGGGTAAGGTCTTTGGCCGCCCCAAGGAAGAACTCGACAAACTCTCAGGGACTTCAATGGACCAACACGATAAAAACGAGATTGTCAGGCAGATACACAAATACGGGATGATGATGGAAAAATACCCCAACCAGCGTTCCATGCATTCCTGTGGCATTATTATCTCAGAAGATCCGATCACAGACTTTACCGCTTTGGAAATGCCCCCCAAAGGTTTTCCCATCGTTCAGTTCGACATGCATGTTGCCGAAGAAATAGGCTTTGAGAAATTCGATATTCTTTCCCAAAGGGGTATTGGCCATATTGACGATGCCGCCAAGCTGGTTAAAAAGAACCGGGGCATCGATGTCAACATCCGCGACACGTCCCTCTCAAAAAATGAAGGCACCTGCAATGAGTACTTAGGGCGTGGCAATACTATCGGCTGCTTTTATATAGAAAGCCCGGCCATGCGCGGGCTGTTAAGGAGGCTTAAGTGTGATAATTATAAAGTGCTGGTAGCGGCATCGTCCATTATTCGTCCCGGGGTAGCACAGAGCGGGATGATGAAGGAGTATATTTTCCGCCATAATTATCCCGATAAGTTTGAATATTTCCATCCTGTCTTTGAAGAACAGCTCGGCGAGACGTATGGCATTATGGTGTACCAGGAAGATGTCATCAAGATTGCCCTGCACTATGGTGGGCTTCCTGCAGCCGATGGGGACATCTTACGCCGTGCCATGAGTGGTAAAGGGCGCTCTAAAGAAGCACTCCAACGGGTAAAGGATAATTTTTTTGAGTGCTGTGCCCGGCAGGGGCATCCCGAACAGTTGAGCCAGGAAATTTACCGGCAGATTGAATCGTTTGCCGGCTATTCTTTTTGCAAGGCGCACTCGGCATCGTATGCTGTGGAAAGCTACCAAAGCCTGTACCTCAAAGTGCATTACCCCATTGAGTTCATGGTAGCGGTGATCAACAACCAGGGCGGTTTTTACCGTACCGAAGTATATGTACATGAGGCACGCATGTCCGGGGCAAGGATACACAATCCCTGCGTGAACAAAAGCGAGATTGAAACCACGTTGTACGGCAAGGATATATACTTGGGCTTCATGCACTTACAGGGCCTTCAAAAAGAAGTAGCACAAAACATTGTTACGGAGCGAGAGGGGCATGGGGACTATTCGTCATTGGAGGAGTTTATCTACCGGATACCCATCGGTATTGAAGGGGTGCAGCTGCTGATCTACATTGGTGCATTCCGTTTTACAGGAAAGACGAAGAATGAATTGCTGGTGACCGCCCGCAGGATCATGCTACGGTTTACCCCCAAAAGCATCGCGCCGATGCTGTTTCCATATGCCGTACAGCATTATGAACTCCCGATGCTCTTACGCTCGCCTTATGAGGATGCATTCGATGAAATTGAACTTTTGGGTTTTCCTGTATCTGTTACGCCCTTTAACCTGCTTAAAACATCATACCGAGGCGACGTTAAGGCATGCGACCTTGTACGGCACCATAAAAAGCAGGTTAAAATGTTGGCCTACCTGGTATCGCGCAAGCATGTGCCGACCAAGATGGGTGCTATGTATTTCGGGACCTGGATCGATGCCAACGGAGAATTCTTCGATACAGCACACTTCACAGGAACCCTTAAATCGTACCCATTTAAAGGTGGCGGCTGTTACCTGCTGCTGGGCACCGTGGAAGTAGATTATCATTTTCCGACCATTACCATATCCAGGATGGAAAAGATGCCCTTCATACCCGACCCACGCTATAGGGAAAGCGATGCCGAGAGTTCCCAAACCCAGGAAAGGCTGCGCGAAGATGTGTCAATGACCCATCGTGAACCGTATCCGCAGGAACAGGAGATCAACCTGCCAAGGCATAAAATGGTTACAGAGAAGTAAATGACTGCGTAAAAAAACCTAATCAAAGATGGTTAATCCTTACTTATCGTGTTTAGACAGCTTTTCCCAACTTTTAATTTCAAATGTAAGGTCATGTAGGAATTTTTTTCTTGCATCGCCATTCTCAAATTCTTTAAGATAAGGTTGATAAAATCGTTTATGGTTGAGCTGAAAACTATCACTGGCGGTCGATTCTTCAAGAAATAGAATATCCCAACTAGGTTGGTTCATAATTTTATGGTCATCTTTTGTAAAAGCTTTTGATAAAAATACTTCAAGTTCGACAGGGCCAATAACCTTATCCTTTGTTTTTTCAGGATAGATATAATCCACATAAGCGATATGTGTGCAATGCTTATCATCATAATAAACTGCCCTTAGGCGTAAGTAATGGGAATCCCATCCGTATTCTTCATCTTCGAAAATATCTATTCTTTCTATAATAGATGCTATCGTTTCAACGCTTGACAGGTACGGATACGTGTTAGAGTGTCGACAGCTTAAGTATAAAAAGTAATCTTTATAGTTAGCAGCCCAAAATGCAGGGGAAAAAGCATTATAGATTTTCCACTGGTAATTTTTCGCACTAACCGGAAAGAAGGTGTGGATTAAACTAAAAGTGTTAGGTTTGGAAATACGTTTTTCAATTTCAATAGAATCCCAAAACTTCGTTATTATTCCCTGGCTTTTTTGTAATTCATCTAACCGCGTTACAAGGCTTGAGGTGGGTTGGGTTGAGCAAACTAAAATGTAGCCCTCTGCGCCAATAGCCCTGCAATCGTCTGAAATGTTCCCCGCGTCGTCCTTCCCAACTGATTTTCCTGAATTTGCATTATGCTTGCAACTAACCAGCCATTTCCTTTCATATTGGGAAAGTTCGCCTTGTAGTTTTTCAACCACTATAAGGTCCCTGCCTCCGTCTTGACCAACTCCGGTCCAATGCGTTTCAAATCCCTCTAAAACTAATAGCTCGCGTATCAGTTGCTCAAATTTTACGCCATCCTCAGGGAGTTCACTAAAGTCAATCATAATTTTAATAGTTTTGCTTATACCCGCTTTTAAAATATTTTTCGAGATTCCAAATTACATTATTCTTGCCCCATTTTAAAAATATATCATATAAATTAAAACTGTTTTATTATCCCCTTTCCAATAAGTTTAATGAAGTTTCGGATTATTGGTTATTAAAGCACTTTTCACTTAACTAAGGCTTCTTAGTGTTGCACTATCATCCTCCCATGACGCTTCACTAAGATATTTATCCCGCAGCTCTTTAAAGATTAGTGAAACATATGGGTGGGAAAATTTCGTTTGCTCTAAAAGCATATTAAAATAGTTCGCCCTGAAACGCTCAATTGTACCGCCCTCAAAAGCAGCCCTTGTAGTCATTCCAAGATTATTAGAAATCTGCCTTCTGAATGAAGGACGTATCCATTCACTATCTAATTCCTCTAGAAGGTCATGAATCTCCTCGGGAAAACCAATCATTTCGCCCATGTTAATAGGATATTTTGCTAGTAGTTGTCCTATATGTTCATCTGTCACACGGGCCCTAAAGTGGGTTTTTCCTAAATCCCTTACTTTAGTTATCGAAGACTTTAATTCCTCATAATTGATTTTACCATCTTCCATCGATGGGATTATATTAAAAGATTCTAATAAATTCCAACAGGTTTTACTTAATTCAATGTGGTTGGAGTTATCCTTAATTTTTTTAATTTCTTCATCTTTCAGCTCTTTATCATCAGGAAGGTAGGATAGCCGGATAATTTCGAAATACTCAGATGGTTTTTTTGCCATAATCTTAAAAAGATTTTGTGGCTTAGGGGAGTATATCCCCGAAGTACTGAAAACAAAAAGGAATTTGGTTTCAACCTGGGCACCTCTTTCTAAATCGTAATCATTTTTAGCATAGAGAAAATTAAAAATAGCACTAAAATTAGTTACATCGAAATGTGCACTTTCTTCAATTTTTGAAAGGGACAAACCCTCTAAAATAGATAATATTTCCTCTGAGGTTATTTCGTTATTGTAACTATCATAAAGTCCCCCACTTAAAGTATTAATCAGTGTCAGGGGCATTGTGTAACGATTAAGTTTTTCTAAAGCATACATCAATTCAATTTTGTCAGAAGTATAAACTGTTCCCCGTCTGGATTCCCAGTACAACTTTTCGACTTCTTGTTGCTGTAAGCACTCGATGGCCTTCCACAATGCCAGGTTCTCCTGTAGCGAATTCAGGAAACTTACCCTAGCGTGAACCGATAGTCCGGACTCCATCATCTGTATAAGTATCTTAATTTGCTCTTCTAAACCGTCTCTAAAACCTCTTATAGCTATGAATTTACTCGCTACAGCCTTACTTTTCTCATTTGGGGAATCGATTAACCAATAAAGTGTACTCTTCTCTTCTTCTGTCAGCTTCTCTGAAAATCCCAGGACATGGCCATATATGTCTGGATATTCGGTATGGTCCGCCGAATCAAGGATACCATTAATACCAAGGCTGGAAATTAAGTTTTCCGCGTATGCAAGCCGCCTTGCGGCGATTTCTTCACCATGTTTTTTATAATCCCTACCCTGTCGCCCTTCGATAAATTCAGGGTAATGTTCTTCAAATAAATAGGAATCCCGTATCAATATATCTGCAGGCTGGAATTGCAAGGCGACTTTCTCCATTTCCCCAAGAATAGCTTCCGGCAGCGCCCAAGATGCGGTAGGATGGCTTCTATGGTTACCTATAAATTTCCTGAATTTATTGTAAACTTTCTTTTTGCTATCGTCATTATAATCATAAAAGCCAGGTATTGCATCCAAAATCCCTTCAATGGTATTCCAGTTCATGTCTTTCATAAGGCCAATTAATGACAATATCCTTTGAAGATCTCCTTTCGATAAATTTATTATTTTTTCGATGCTAAAGGTCAGCATATAATGCATTTCCTGATACGACACATCTATTTCCCTTAGCTCTGAAAATAGGCGCCATTTTGGCCTTGGCCCCTGAAATGCTGCATCCCTGCCTACATTTGAAAGGCTTACAAGTAAGTCGTACAGGATATCTGGAAACTTTTTAGTGAGCGCATTAAGGACGCTTTTCCTTTCCTCAACATTTGTGTTAGTTTGCGGATACCAAAACCTAAAGATATTTTTAAGACTACTAATAGGTGTATTACTGGTAGGGTATTTCTCAGGTCCAATTACCATTAGTTCGCACAAGGCTGATGCAGCCCTCATCAAGTTATCAGGCATCCAGGCTACTATATCAAGGCACCATAACAAGGGTGCCAAATCATTGCCGCCGTTAAAAAATCCTGGTGTCTCTTCAAAAAAGCCTTCTACAGAGCGATCTTTTATAATCCTTTCTAAATTATTTAAAAATATTGCGGGTGACGCCTCAGACAGTAACATCAGATTATTACCAAGTGTCCTCCACACATTAAGATCTTTCTGGAATATTTCATTGACTATACCATCTACGTACAAAGGAACATTTAGGAAATTAATGCCGTACTCACTCCCATAAACTGAGAGAACCGCCAAAGACTCACAAACGCCCTCTCTGACTGTAGAGGAGTATTTAGTTGTGTTTTCAGGACTCAGCAAATAATTTCCTCTTTGCTCTAAAGGTAATGTGTACTTATGGTGTACTTCGGTTAAAATATCAATTACAGAATTTCTATATGTGTCCAAATCTTCCATTGTCAGATATTTGGCGAAGTACAGACAGGCATCCGTTAGGGAAACAAGCCTCCAAGTGCCGTTAAGGTAGTAGACCGGAGAATCCTCGGTGGTGGCCAACACCCTTAGCCATTTCGAGAATTCCGCATAGCTTTCGCCTGTTAATCGTTCTATTATTTCCCTATCACCATGGCGTCCTTCGGTAAATTTATTTATCAGTAATAATGCAACTATATTTTTATTATTTTTGCTGTCAAGATATTGAGGGGTAACGCTATCCTCAAATTGAAGCAATCTTTTTAATACTGCGATGCTTCTTCCTGAATTCTTGGTAAGTGACCTTGCCTGCTCGCGATCAATGCCCATCGACAGCAACGCATTCTCAAAGGTGTCCCTGCTTATAATCGGAAGTTGAATTTTATTGCCCGAAGGCTCAACAGAGAGACTGATCGGGATAAGTAGCTTATGACCCCTTTCAAGAGCCTCTTTTTTATCGCTTCCTTCAATAGTAAATTTAACAACTATCGTCATTTTTTTTGATAGCTGTATGAAACGCTGAAATGCTTCCCGATTATCGATTACGACAACATTTTCCCATACATAATTATCATGCTTGTATAATGCAGCAAGCGAAAAAGCCAATGCATCATCAGTAGTTACTGATCGGATATATAAAATTCCCTCGTTGTTATTTATAAATTCTTCCACGCAGTTAGCTGCATTTTGTCGGCTCTCTCCCAAAAGCAGTTCATAAGAGATTATTAGGGATTTGCTTTGGCTCCAGCGTTTCCAGTATACAGTTGCCGAATAAATTCCTAAAGTAGGTTTACCAAGTCTCTCAGCAAGCCATAGTTCTACTGTTGGTGCCAGTTCGAGCCACTGATCAATATCAATTGCATCAAGATACCTCACATCTTCCCAAAAGCCTTCCGCTTTCTTTGTGTTACACCATTCTTCTTTGTCCCTATATTTGTAGCCATTGATGGCGATGTAAGTATTCTTGGATGGATTTTTACCTAGCGTATTTAACTTCCTTTTATTATAGTCATCATCTGCTTTCTGTTTTTTCTTATCAGCAGTTGTACCAAACTCCCATACACTTTCACCTTCAGGAGCGAACATATTACCACACTCGGTAATAAGCTCTCCGTCATATCCTCCGGTTTGTGCATCTTCCCCGTAGGGAAAATGAATTTTCTTGATATTCGTACTATCCAAAGTGGCAACTATAAGTCTTCTTATCAGCTGAGGCAAATGATAATGACAGTCAATTGTATCTGCCCATGTAGTAATATCCTTTGTAGTTATAAATCGCATTGGTTGGTTTTTGAGTTAAAACAAATTTAGCACATATGTCTTACCTAGTTATAGGTACAACGATAATAATATTAAATCAACTATAGAAATATTGCCCGTAAATTATTTAATTTACATCTTTAATAAATTTAAAAAATGTACGAAAAACATGCTGCTCTGAAACGTATGCAATACGCCATTTGGGAATGGCTCGTTTTACATGAATTAGAAAATGATACCAGCTTCTGGACTATCTCTGAATGGCTACACAAAGATGAAGACTATCATAATGAGGCTGAAATAGTCTTAACGTTCGAAGGTTCACTACATACATTATTAAATTTTGGTGGAGACACAAGTGTCTTTCAGGATCTTGTTGAATCCTTTGGCTTTTATTATGAATTAGGGCATTCCTGGAATATGGGATTTTATAGCCTAGACAACTATGACTATGTACTCAGGAATATTTCTTATGCATCAAAATTGGAAGATGCAAGATGGAAGAACAAAAGTATGGTTGTAAAACAAAGAGCTGAAAATAAATGTGAAGATTGTCGATCGGCTAAAAATTTGGAAGCCCATCATTCTTATTATCAACAGAGATTTTTAGAATTTGAACCTTGGGAATATCCTTTGGACTCCTTTAGGTGTCTATGCAATAGCTGTCATAAAGAGAGGCATAAAGAAGAAATAAGAATAAGGGCACACTTAAGCTCGTACAGTACTGAAACACTAAATAAGTTAAGAGCCTCCTTAAGCAGTTCATCATACTGGTTAGATGGAATCGACAATGTAACAGAATTATTAGAATCCGTTAAAAACAGTAAAGAAAGTTTTATATCATCAATTGAAAGCATTGTCTTTTTTGATAAGTGATTGATAAATGTTGACAAGGTATTTGTCATATCAGCTGGGTCATAGTATTAATGTCATTCTCGCGATTATAATAAATACGAAAAGACATGCTGCAATTGACTTTCCAAATGATTGCAACAATACTGCCTTAGTACAAAAAACTTATTACAAGCATTAGTAAAAACATTCATGGTATACTTATACATCGAACTCAAAAAAGCGCCCATCAGAAAGGAAAATTAATTCAAAATTATAGGTGGAAAAAATTTTAGGGTCTTCGTTTTCAAACATACTTCTTAAGAGAGTATTGTCATATGTAAAGTAAAAATGATACTTTAGTCCTTCCAGTCTGTGCTTATTCTTAATTATCCTAACAATTGCTTCCTTGGTTGGTAAGCAATGGTTGTTGTCACCATTGGCACTAATTAGGTAATTTTCACTGTCAATCAGGCTGTAAAGTGCGTCTGAATTATTTCCCTTACTGCCATGATGTGCAACTTTAACCCAATTACATTTGAGTTTGTTTTTGGGCGTATAATTCATTGCTTTTAAACTTTTTACTATATCAGAGGGATGTGAATCGGCCAGCCATAAAATGTTCTTATCATTTAAGGTAGTAATCATGCTTATACTGCTGCCATTTTCAATAGAACTATCCTGTGTCTTTTTTTTTAAGTCAAACGCTTCAATGAGTAAATGATAATCATAAACCTTGGGAGCAAGGGCAACGCTAACCGATTCATCTTCATTCTGTTCCAAAGGTAGGCCTGGTTGGCTGTATTTCTTTCTTAACCTATTTAGTTTTATAGAGGATGGGGACAATACTGTAATTTCAAGGCCACCATCAAAAGGTAAAACTAATCCCGCAACGATATCCTGCACAGGCAACTTCATATTCTTTGCCAAATATTCGTATAGTTTATCGCCCTGATCAATACTTTTTATTTCGCTGACTTTATTACCCTGGCCTTCATTAATAACGTATTGCCTTGGGGGATTATAATACCAGTGCTTTACTATGTCATTGAACTCACCACTTTCAATAGTGTCAAGGTAGCGCACAACACCGCCAATATGGTCGTCATGGATATGAGAGATAACCCATCCGTTGATAATATGGCCATTTTCAACAAGCGTTTCAATTTCATTGGCAAGTACATGTCTAAAGGTACGATCGAAGCCTGAATCGATAAATAAATTGTGTAGCTTGCCATTATCACTACAGTAGCAAATCCTTGCTGCATCACCACATTCTGCCTGATAAAAATAGACTTTCATATTAATCCCTTTCATGCATTTTAATTGTTCCTTCAATTTTACCTTTTTCTATAGAAAATACACCGCAAGGTACGCCAAACTGGTAATCACTATGTGTACCCGGGTCTGCAATTTTTTCCCCAAGAAGTGTCCAGATGATTGCCAGTTTCTTTTTCTCCAAAAATGCCTCAAGTACATCCAGCCGTACCATGATGCCATGGTTGTCCGGATTATGGACAACTAAAACATTATCAGCGTTCATAAAATCTCCATCATTATCCGCATACCGTAACCCTAATCCTTCATAAAGAACTTGGCAGGGCATATTATAGACCCTGTTTGCGCCTGATTGATCATCTTCCATGCTCCCTTTTGCATCAGTCGTGGCAATCATAATTTTAAAAGATGTATCTGGCAAGTCGATCCATTTTGTATTATCCCCCTCATCTTTATAAGCCGGTGACCAGAATTTCTCCCGATTGACCAGACGGCTAAAGCCACCGTCATTATCAGGCATCCATCGCCCCCAGAAGCTTTTTCCGTTAAGCTCTTCCATTATATTTTTTTTGTCATTTTTCTTGATGAGATACCCCTGTATAAGGTACACCATCCTCTTATAAGGTCCGCCATACCTGTCTGCACCAAGGCTTTTAGGTTCTTTCCATTCCATATAATGCTGCAAATGGAGCCACTTAATACCATCTGTGTCAGTTTTGATCAGTACATCTTCGCCCGATGGTAATTCCTTGGTCTGGAATGCCCATTGTGCATCCGGAATATCCCAATGGTGATATTCCGGCTTATCCCACCAGGCTCTTTCGATTTCTTCCAACAGGTCTGTATCGTCGTCATCCTCATCTTCATTATTGACAGGGTTAGGAGTAATGTATGCAGGATCAAGGTTGCGAAGATAGAGCTGCCAGGCACCCTTATAAAATTGCCCCCTTTGACTATTCCAGCCTCTTTCCAACTTATGCTTATCCGCAATAATTCCCAATATCTCATAATATGCAATCCATTGGTATTTTTTCCCGATGCGTTCCACTTTATTATTATGCCTGTTATTATAATTTCTGGCAGATTTATCGAATGTTCCATGAAGTTCTATGTCCCATCCCAATTCAAAAGCTCTTTTTACAATCCAGTATTTTATTGGCGTAGGCGTAAACAAAATATTTTTGTCTTCCTTTTTCGATGTTGTAGTCCTCATTGTGGGTATACCAACCCTTTTCATCCATTCGGCCTCTTCATCAGTTAATTTTTCAAGATCAGCATCAATAAATCCCATAATCTTTTTGAAAAAGTCTTCGTCACTTAATCCTTTTTCAGTGATGTTATAACGAGATCTATAGTAGGTATGTATCACCATCAGTTTGACACACCCATCAATCCCTTTAATTATTTTTCGCTTCTTAGGATCCAAAGATTGCCTAAATTCCCTCAGTTCCATTTCAGCATTACTGTTGACTGCACTGAAACTTCTGAAGCTCGAATCTACTACCTTATGCCCGAAATCGCCGTTGGTCACTGAATGATGAATTTGGTTAAAAGTTACCCTGTCCATTATATCTGTCGAGTCAGCGTCGTAAGGTATTTCATAGCGGGAAATATCATCCTTACTCGGTAACAATGGCATTTTGCTTTGATAGGGTGGACGAATAAGTTTCATATCAAATTCAAGTGACGATTTTACATGAAGTCCAAATTCGCAAATATTCCTCGCATAGTCCCTCAGCAAAATATTTTTTGGTGGGTTGCCCGCCCTGAATATTTCTTCATACACAAACTTTGCAACATCAGCTATACTTTCTACTGAACTGCATCTTAGCATACAACCGTAAGTAACCGCATAAAGCCTTTCCTGGATATACACATCGTCTATTTCCCGAAAAGAATTGACTATTTCGACAAGTGCTTTAGGTTGTTGCTGTAACAGATTTACCATAGCCTTAGTTGTCTTGTCTCTTAATCCTATACTTGTAGAAGCAAGTGTCCAGGCGAGGCATTGCCCCGTAAGTCGGGCGGTTTCAAAATCTACACGCTCTGAAATCCCTGGAGTCCAAGACCAATCAATTAGCCTTCTCAGGGGAGGTTCCTCCGAATAACCGCTGGAGTAACCAAAACCTAAGAGGTAATCCTGCCAAAAACTATCGCGCTCTGGCATGGAATACTGACTAAGTATATCATATAAATAATCACTGTTCATTGGGTGTCCCGTAATGGCACTAAATTCTAAGATGGCGGAAAACCAGTCATTATCGTTGACAAGTAGGCTTTCTTTATCAAGGGCATTCTCAATTTTAGCAATATTGATACTTTTAGGGGATCGCCACTTCAGGCTTTTGAAGAAGTAAAGACTTATATCATAAGTGTCTTCTTTATATGCGGTATCCTTTTCTTCTACAATTTTCCAATTCAAAACTTCAAAAAACTCAATATCAAATTGTTCAGGCAATAATACTGCTAAAGCCTCGGCAATGCCTTCATTGTAATACTCTGATACAAGTTTACTAAATTTTCCATGCTCCGAAAAGGCATCTCTCACCTCGTCAAGTGTTTTACATTGCCCAAGGAGCTCCTGCGCAATGATAAAATCACCAAACCGCTCAAAAGCAAAAGAAATGGTTTCGGACACTTTACCTGAACCATTGTAATACCCATTGCGGATTATTACATTTTCCTGAATCAGGTCTGTAAGTAGGTTCGGAAATCTACTGAATTGGTCATCAAATAGCCGGAGGGCATCTTCAAGGGACAAAAATCTACTGTCTTTATGATATGTAGCCAGGGCAACGGCTTTAATAGCTTCTGCTACCAGTAAGTGACGATTGGCATATTCGGCCTTTAACAATAATTTTTTATTTACCGCGTCGATGTAAAAATCAAAAACCTCCTGCATCCCATGAAATCCTACGGGGAATGATTTTTCCTGCGAATTAGCGACACCGATGCAGACCATTTGTAAAAATAGCGGATTGGTAAATTCGGGGGCTATAATAGGAAAAGTAGGCTGCCTAAGGCCATAAAAGCTACAAAATAGTTTAAGTGCTTCATATTCCTTTCCCCTGAAACCTTGATGCCTGACTATTTTCAGTGGACTATTTTCTGACTTTAAATTATCAGGTATAGCAAAATGAAAATAAGTGGATCTGACTGTCAGCACCAGCGCAATATGTGGAAATAGGGATACTTCTGCAATAAATCCGGCTAAAGTATCTTTCCACATTTCCATGCCCTTGCTTTCATTCAGGGCATCAATCATTAACAAAACCCTTGAATTTGTCTGTTTTCCAATGCTGTTAAGGGTTATGAGAAATTCATCGAAAGTACATCTAAGTCCCAGTTGTTCAAGTATATTTGAACTAATTGTTTTTGTACTTACAAAGAGTTGCCCTAACAATAGAATGGCTGGCTGTCCTCTTTTTAAGCGCTCGTTGGCAATATCACCCAAAATATGGGATTTTCCCTCACCTGCATCCCCTTGTATCAATAAAAATGGAGAATTTACAAGCTGCAAGTCAATCTTTGAAGACAGCGTATAAAGGAAATTACTATTGCCACGATCAATTTCCCTTAACCGTGAAATTTCATTTTCAAAAGGCCTGACATTTGTAGAATATTTGTCTTCTTTCTTCTTATCTTTCTCTTCTTCACTCTGAAGCTTGTATAATTCATGTATTTTTACGCCTATAATACTATCCAAATCTCCTATTTCTTTTTCAATCCAGTCAATGTTTAGTTTGTTTTCGGCAGAGAAATCATACTGTAGAAACCACGCTATGACCCTGGATTTAAAAGCTGCCTGCAATGTTTCAATCGGCCCCACATGCTCATTATCATTAAGCAGCCTGTAACTTTTTTCCGTTAACCACTCATCAAACAATCGATGTGCGCGCTTTCTGAAGAAAGTATCTTTAGCCAGGTCATTAAATTTTCTGGCTATCGGGAGCCTAAAATTAAGGTTTTCGCTAAACCTTGGGCCTAAATTTTTTATCGCAATTCTTAGTTTTTTGCTAAAGAAATCAGGATTGATCCCGAATTTTCCTATGTAAGAAAAAGAAATCGGCGGCAGGTAATTGGATTCCAAAATTTCATTTACAGTATCCAAATATTGACAATAAATAATATTGCCTTTTTCATCTGCCCGATAACGGGCAAAAATTCCAATTAGATAAATTTCATTTTCCTCATTAATAAATATACCACTTCCTGAATATCCACCCATATTTGTTGCAGAGTAAACCTTATCCGGTTTTAACTGAAACTTATATACAGTTGTCATACGTTGCTGCCATATTGGATATAGAATATCAAGTTCTCCTGCTGTAACTCTGGGGAATCCCTTTATTATAAAATTCTTACTTCCAAATTCTTCCCTTGCGTAAAATACCTCTGGAATCTCACCTACAATATTTTCAACGCTTTCTCGCTCCAGCATAAGAACACCAACATCTTTATCTGAATCCTTGAAAAGTAATTTAGGTTCGACAGTAACCATGAAAGATTTATATATTTTTTCTCGCAAACTGTAAATTTCCACATTTACTTTTTCTAACGCTTCGGTAAAATTCTCTCCGTCTGCAAAAAGGCAGTGTGCAGCAGTTATCACGTAAAGTATCTTCTTATTGTTCTTCGGCCGGCAAATTACACCACTGCCTTGGGGTAATTTCGTATTTGTATTAACAATACGCACTGTAAGTTGTGATATAATCTGGTCGTTATCTTTCATTTGCAAGGAGATTATGGTTAGCTCAAATATAATTCATATAGATTAATTGTAGTACTATTGGCAACCAGTAACTGAATTGCATTTAATCAAAATATAAAAGCAAATGAGCGCCAAAAAGGTCAATCTTTTACTTCTTTAGAAGAATTGTTTGTAAATAGCATAATTTGCCTTATATCATGTTCCTTTTAACACCTTAAAGTATAGTCAGATGAATATAGATTTAGTAACGAAAGACGATCTTGAGCGATTTAAAAAAGAATTATTTGATGAAATACGCCATATGGCAATGTATCCACAAAAGGAGGGTGAATCTTCAAAAACCTGGCTTAAAAGTTTGGAGGTACGTAAACTATTAGGCGTCTCAGCTGGCACACTACAGAATCTAAGGATAAATGGAACTTTGCCATATACAAAAATAGGTGGCCTCATGTATTATAAATATGAGGATATCCTGAAACTAATGGATGGAAACACTGCGCGTTAATATGTAATGCTTTAAGAATTTAAATTAAATGTAGCATTTAAAATTTCAAATCATTAAATTTGTATTTGTTATCGCTCAAATTAAATGTGAACAATCAGGTGAGCATGTAATTGAGGCTGAACATATTATACTGATTCAGATACGCTTACAAATAAAGGTTGTCGGACTGCCACCCCGACAAAATAGAGGCAAATCACCTCAAAACCCGTAAATTGTATTTACGGGTTTTTTTGTGCTTTTTTAGTCTGTTTTGGATTACGTCTTTCAGTTTGATTATGATGGGTGCGTGTTTCTTTTAACCCCCATATTTTTTATCAAAAAAATTCTAAAATATGATTTTTCCAGGTATATTGATAATTGGAATTAGTTTATTAATTTATAATAATTATGTTGAGCTAAACATTTATAGTGAATCGGATAGTGAAGAAACACGCAGAAACAAAAGAGTTGTCGCATCATATGTTACGTTCGGTATAGGCATATTTATTATCAGCTTTTGGTCACTAGATTATCTTAAAAATATTGGATATATTTCAACTTCTGACGATGTGTTCAATAGCATTATAATCGTAATTTTCCTCATTGTATGCAGTGGTTTTCTGTTATTAATCAGGCGAAAAAAACCTTAATAAGGGATTTTTTGGTTGTTAAGATAAACAGCAAAGAATAATTGGTGTTATTAACGGGTAAGATATTATTAGGGTTTAAGTGTGGCGATACCTTACCAGGGAAATTAAGCCATTTCGCTAAAAAACATATTTAATTCTGCTATAAAAAAAGAGGGTGATATTTGTGCCCTTTTTAAAAAAGCATTGGTAAAGTGCTGTGTTGTGCTAAAGCCCGCTTCTTCAGCCAATGCTTTATTACTGTATTTTCTGTACTGTGGCTCTTCCTTTAGCAGGTTAATGATATAATCTATCCTGAGATCATTAACATAATCGCTAAACTTTTTACCACTGTGCAATAAGATTACCTTTGACAAATACTTATGATTTGTAGAAAATGTTTCGGCAAGCTTAACAGCTGTCAGTTCCTTTTGCAGGTATTTATTGTGCGATTCAAACTTTTGTAAATGCTTTAAAATAGAGGCTATCACTTCTGCCTTAATGGGCACAGGATCATTTTCGGCAATTTTTTGAGCGGTAGAAGTTCTTTCAGGTATTGCAGTTGTCTTTTCATGCATTATTTGTTCAAACCGTATTTTATACCGCTGCTTACTTTTAAAATATTTATTGATGAGGTAAAGCAAAAAACAAATTAATAATGACCCTAATACTATAAAAATAATCTCATAGTTTTTTCTTAGCTGTAATCTTTTTTCTACAACACCTTTAGCTTCTATAAGCTTTGCAGTATCGTATTCTTTATGTATTTTTTGCGAGAGGTATTTATAATTACTATTTAGTAAGCTATCGGCTTTAAAAAGGCGGTTAATGTAATACAATTCACTTTCAGGATTACCATTTTCATGGCTGTATTTCATTAGCGCTTCGTAGGCTTCCCTCATATCGGGGCGCAAGTAATGATTCTTCCCAAATATGTAGTCTACTTTCCTAAAGTAGGTGTATGCAAGTGTTTTATTTCCCAAAGCCATATTTGCTTTTCCGAGGTAAAAATATGCTATAGACTCATTCGCAAAATCATTATCTTTTCTTATTCCGTTAAGTGATTGCCCAATTAAACTGAGCGATTTTTGATATTGCTTCAGGAAGTAAAAATTAACCCCCTCAGAAAGCTGTATGTAAGGAGTAAATTCTGATATATCTAACCGCCGGCTTTCTTTAAAGGCGAGACTGTTGGTAGTACCGCACAGCTCATATCTTCCCATGCGGTTGTAGCAGAGCCCCGCGGAATGTAAACAGCTTATGTAGGCAAGATTATTTTCATCTTTAAAGTAGCGGGAACATTCCTGAAAAAGATGTAATGCCTCTTCATAATATCCTAAGTAATATTTGATGTGGGCAATGTTATATTTTGCCTTAAATTTTAGGTACGGGTCATTACCTTTTGCTATAAAACGTTCGGCAACAAGATAATTATCAAGCGCCTGAGGATAGTTTTTCATAGCATAATGAACAATACCTTTTGTAAGGTATGCTGACCCCAATACATCATTATTACGGGTTTTAGATGCCGCAATTATCATGCTGTCGGCATAGGCAAGCCGTTTATTTTCTTTAGAGGCGTGCACAAAATTTTTATATCCTTCTACAACTTCCGGCCAGTTTTTCTCTTCGTACGCTTTAGCCAGATATGCCTTAAGGTATATATTAGCGATGGGTTTACCTTCAAACTTGTCAATATGCTCACTTAAATAGGCGTAATTTTTTACAAGCAGTGTATCGCCTGCAGATTTGTATGGCATACTGGCCCCCGCCTTTAATGCAAAAAAGGTAAGGATAAGCATGAAAATATCTAAATGGCGTTTCAAATTAGTTTTGTTTTCCGGTTGAGGTTGACTGGCTTTCATTTAGTATAAATCCGTATACTAAAGTATCTATTTTCTACCAATAAAATACATTTTTACAGATGAATTTAAATCTGAATTCCATTTTTTTTGCGAGCGCTTAAATGCTTAATTACCATTTAATTATATGATTAAAATATTGTGTGTAATTCTAGAAATATGTACTTAAAATTCTAGAAAGCCATAAGCAGTTTATTGCTTTACATTACACATAAGTATAGATTTGCTGTGAATTCAAAACGGCTGTTCATATCCCCGGGCGAGATGGACTGGATAAAAAAAATTCAGTAACCTTATACATTTTGAAGTTATGAGTAAATCAATATTGTGCCTGTTGCTTTTTGCAATGGCTTCGCTTTCGTGCAGTCCTGAAATACAGGAAACTGAAAACCAGCAAGGAGAACAAAACCTACATACAAAACCATTTTTAAAAGCAGGTATTGCGATGCCTGCAAACCCGGGCAATGCCTATGACAATGCCGGCCGGATGCACAACCAGATTTTAGAGGCATACACCTATAATAATCCTGCCCCGCTTAGCGCCCGTGTTGCTGCCTTAGAATTTATTGCACTGGGAGACAGTACATTTTTAAACCTTGGGCCTAGTTACGCTTCTGTTAGTACTGCCCAGCTTAATGTAATTACAGATAACAACCTTAATCAGGTACTTTTTAATAGCTCCTTATCTCTTTCTTCACAAAACAGCCTTAAAGCACTTGTAGAGACTATTCTTGACTTAGAAGCCAGCGCCTCTTCTTATAAGCCCGTTTACGACCTGATTGTAGCTTACGAATCGGGAATTATTGAAAACATGGCGCTACCGGAAGCAGAACGAAAAATTATCCTGACTACCACTGCCATAGCGCGTTATGCGGCTTATTATGACAAGGGGAAAAGTAAAGATAAGGACTGGCGCATATCTAAAGGAAGCTTTGCAAGTGCCATATACGGCTCTCAGGAAGGGATAGGGAAGGGCATTATCATGTCGTTAGCCGGAGGACTCTATAACAGCAGTAATTAATGTTTTTCTGGATATATCGTTACGAGGCTTTTATTAAACGCATTTGTTGCTTTTTAATAATTGGGTTGAACCTGCTGGGCCTGATTTTGATTATAAAGCTGGCAGGCTATGATGCCTTAGTAGCCTATTCAAAGCAAGATGGCGAAAAGCTGAACAGTTTGCGGGGAACAATCTACATTCTCTCTTTAGTGGCTGCTGCAAACATGCTTTTTTCTGTATCCTCTTATATAAAAATGAAAAAGTAATTTACAATCATCGACACCTTATGATTCAATACTTAATAAGTAATACCAAAAAACTTGACCAGTTTAAGTTTAATGGTATTATAACATTCAATGATATAAAAACCACGGATAAAACGTTTATACCCGAATTTTTCTCGGTACTGCTTATAAAATCCGGAGTACTGCATCTGAGCCTTGACCAGGTAAATTATACGTTCTGCTCCGGAAATGTGATTGTTATTTCTCCCGGTGTTTTATGCCAGATAGGCAAATCTGAAGGTGATATATCTGTTCAATGCTGTTTTTTTAAAAAGGCTTATGCTGCCACTAATTTGCTTAACAGCCAAGGCTGTAGGCAGTTGCCGTCAACTGCACATCAATCAATTTGGGTATTGCATACAAAGCCTCTTCAATATGAATCATTGCTACGCACCTATAAGATACTGGACAGGATAATGAGGAACAATACCTCGCGATTTTTCACTGAGCTTACCCAATTAAGTTTTACCCAGCTTATATATGAAATAGGAGCACTTTATTTTGAAGTTAATGAAGGGCATCCTTTAGGAAAGGACAGGAAAGAGCAACTGGTTTTACGCTTTTTTGATATTCTTCATGAGCATGCAGAAAAGCAGCACAAGGTGGGTTTTTATGCTGATAAACTTTGCGTAACTCCGGGGCATCTTAACAAAGTAGTGAGGCAGCGCCGTAAAAAAACCGTAAAGCAGTGCATAGAAGAAGTAATTATATCTAAGGCAAAACCTTTGTTAGAGGACATGGCTTTGCCCATTAAAGAAATTACCGAAGAGCTAGGCTTTGCCACGGTACCTTCCTTTAGTACTTTCTTTAAAAAGAGCACCTCTATAAGCCCTACAGAGTACCGTTTAGGGGCGATTTTTAACAGAAGTTAAAAATTATATATACCGCATACTGATAAATCAGCCTGTGGACAACATAAATATTTATTTTTTAATTTATTGTAAACCAAATTTTTAGGAATTAAAGAGGCTTGATTTTTGAAAATTCCGGATGGATTTTGATAACTCTTTATCAGCATCTTGTAATTAAGTTTGAAAGGTTTTAAAACCGTTGCCTGATGCCGGAATTGTGGCGGGCCAATTACATTCTGTTATTGACTCAAATGTGTTTTGGGTAATAAGCAACATCAATTAGTAAGCTAAAGTATCTCCATAAAAATATTGTTTTCTTAGCATGGATCCTGCCCGCCAAAGCAGCATGTGTAAGAATTTTAGGATTTGGAATTTAAATTTAGAATTAATGAAACAATTAAACACAATTTTTAAGAAATCGTTTTCTGCATTTGCGGTTATACTGTTTGGTATTACGGCAAGTTTTGCACAAGTGGTGACTGTACCATCCGGATGTACCGTTAAAGTGCCGGGAACAGGTGGCTCTATTGGCCTCAACCAGGTGGGCAATGGAGGTGTAGTGGCAATGCCGGATAATTTTTCCGGTGGAACATTTACGGTAACCACCCCCAGTGGCTATACCTTGACAGGATGGAGCTTACGGGGCGACCTATCGGTAACTACATCTAACACACCGCCCACAGCCCCAACACAATCTGCCGGTGCAGTATCTTCATTAAGTATAGAGTCGTATAATAAAAATCTTCGTGCATCTGAAGGTGCACCAGGAAGCCCTGCTTCTCTATTAGCTAAAAGCAAGGGCACTGTAAGCATAGGTTATAACGCAGGTGCATGTAGTGGTTATAGCCTTACATTTGACGTTTATAAAACCTATACAACAACCCCGCCTATTGTAGGCCCTGCATGCGTGCAGGGAGGGACACCCTGTACTTTTTCTGTTGACCAGGTAGCAAGCGACAATGCCGGTGATAATATTGGCTTTGACCAGTATTACTGGAGTGGGATGCCTGCTGCTGTAGCAGGTTCTACTTATTACTCTGCCGATAACAGCTCAGTTACATTTACACCCATTGCTTCAAGCGCATTTGTTATTAAATGCTGCTTAGGCAGGGCCAACCCATGGGACGCAGGAACATCTGTAAATGGCACCCTGGGGACAACATGTGTTACAAAAGCTATAGGTGATGCGCCATCTGAACCTACAGTAGGAACAACAACACAGCCTCTTTCTGTAATTATGCCTCTTTGTGCACCAACAGGATCGGCTGCCACATTTACAATTAATTACAGTTCTACTAATACCTGCACATGGACCGCACCCAATACAGGCTGGACAGTGGGTACACCTGTGTTAGTGTCAGGAAATAACTATACGGTTACCGTTAATACCAATGGTTTTAATAATCCGGGTGTTTTAACCCTAACAGTTGGCAACGCGCCTTGCGAACCGTTAACATTTCAATACCAAATTAATCGATCTTTAAATGCCCCTGTAGCAATTACACCTGTTATTGCCGGCACCACTTGCTTGTCTCAGGGCAGCAGTAACAATATGTTTAACATCAGCACTTCGGCAGCGGCCAATCCAACCACCTGGACAATATCTCCTGCAGCAACCGGTGTAACATTAGTACCCGGCAGCCCAAACTCTACTGTGGCCGTTAATGTTTCTTCCGGAGCCACTGCCGGAACGTACACCCTTACAGCAAGGTCAACTGCATGTACGGGCAACATAACCTATACCTTCAGGGTAAGGCCTGTTACGCCAACCATAAGTGGGCCGGCATGTGTGGTAAGGGGTGCATTAACTTCCCAAACCTTTACTTGTGCAGCTACACCGGGTGCCACATACACATGGTCGTTCCCATCGGGCTGGACTGCATCTAGTTTTACAACAGCAACCAATTCAATAACAGTTACCCCAAGTAGCACAACAGCAACACTAAACGGAACAGTAATAGTGACGGCAAACGGCATCGTGGGCTGTAATAGCGCCGCCTCTACCACTATAGGCTATAGTGCCGCCGCACCCACCGGTGTAGTAGCCGGTTGCTTTAGCGTTGGTGTACCGGGTACTAACTCGGTAACATTTACTAATCCGCTTCCGGGCACTTATACAGCTACCTTGATTCCTACCGGTGGAGGCAGCAATGCCATTGTAGGAGGTGTATCTTTTAGTTCGCCTAACATCCTGACATTTAGCACCAATGCACTTAGTGCAGGCTCTTACGACCTTTCTATTACACACAACAGTGGTTGTGGTGCTAATGCAACGAGTGTAACAACAGTTAATGTTGTTGCCAATGGTGCGCAGTTGTTTACATCCTTTAGCCCCGGAAATCCGGACAGCTACTTCGTGATAACTCCTCCGCCAAGCGCTACCTACCAATGGTTTGTAAATGGTTCGCCTGTAGCAGGTGCTACGGCTAATAACTTTTCTTTAAACGGCCCTGTGGTTTCTCCGGGAGCGGTTACAGTTTGTGTAAATGTAACATCAGGAGGATGTACAACACGTCTTTGCTCATCTTCGGGTACTCATACACAGCGTTTGGCTCAGGGTTCAGGACAAACCAGCGAAGAAGAAATCGCAGTTTATCCTAACCCTACTACGGGTGACTTCTTTGTAAAGGTTCCCGGTTTTAATCAAAAAGCCACAGCTACCCTATATGATATTACCGGCAAAGAAATCAGCAGATATAATTTGCAAAAAGGAGAAAATAATATTAAAGGAGAAACACTAGCTAAGGGCACTTATATCGTAATATTGGATATAGATGGTGTGAAAGAAGCTAAAAAGCTGATTATTAAATAGTTTTAATATACATTTTAAAAAGAAACTTTGGCATGGAAATGCCAAAGTTTCTTATTTTTACACGGTTATGATCTGGAAAAATACTAAGTTAAAATCATATTTACTATGAATAAAATACTACTTATAATAGTTATACTAAGTTGTACTTTTAATTGTTATTCGCAACAAGAACTTTGGGGTGTAAATAGGGGTAACCAAAATGCGCCGGGTTACAATGGCAATATAACAAAATATGACATTAATGGACAAAACCCCACTGTAGTACACGAATTTCTGGATATTGATACCGGAAAAACGCCAAAAGGGAAATTATTTTTAGCATCAAACGGTAAGCTCTACGGTATAACAGCGGCAGGAGGAAATACATCAGGAAATGGTGTTTTGTATGAGTATGACCTGATTTTTGATAAATACAGGGTAGTGCATTATTTTGACATACAGGCTTCAGGTTATATTTATGGTGCCGGAGTAATAGAACCCGTAACAGGAAAGCTTTATGGCATTGTTTCTAATAAGGTGTTTAGTTTTGATTTAATAACCGAAACCTTTACTTATCTAACAGGAGCTGCCGGAAACAGTATAGACAGCGAATTATTTAAAGCATCTAATGGGTTTTTATATTGTACAACAAGAGATTCATTTTGCCCGGGAGCTAATTCTGTAGGGCCTAATAACTTTGGTACTGTTATTAAAGTAAATATTACCGCTAATAGCATACAGCAAGTATATCAATTGCCATGTGATGGGAGTAAGGGTATTAGATTTAGTGGTGAATTTATAGAAACAACCCCGGGTAAACTAATTAATATTACAGAGGGTGGAGGCAGCGCCGTACCCGGTGATGGGACAGTTTATGAGTTTGATATCAATACAAATACGTTTACAAAGAAAATTGAATTTGATGGAGACAATTTGGGCAGCGGGCCACAAGCCACATTTAGCGGGGATAATGGTAAACTATATGGAGTTTGTTTAAACGGAGGCGTTACCTATGTAACACTCAATGATGTAACCTATACAGAGCACAGGGGTACACTGTTTGAATATGCACCTGCTACAAATACTATCACGAAACTGCATGACTTTGGAAATCAGCAAAACCCTCTAAATTATTTTACAGGGGCAAATCCAAACTATATTATGAGAGCGTCGTCAGGCAGTTATTTCGGGCTTTCCTCATTTGGGGTTTTTCAGTTTAACCCTGTAGATAATTCTGTAATTATGCCCACCCCGGTTGGCACTACGTTACCTCCTAATGCGAACGCTACTGAATCTCTAATAGAAATATGCCGTAAGCCCTCATATCATGAGTTTGATGCAGACACCTTTAATCCATGTGAGAATACCCCTTTTAGCTTTGATGTGCAAAACACCAATGCAACATCTTATGTATGGAAAAAAGATGGTGAAGTTGTACCGTTGCAGGCTACGGGTGTTTTAAACTTTCTCAATATCACCTTTGCCGATTCCGGCAACTATACCTGTGAAATGACAAACGAATGCGGCACAACAGTAACCATGCCCCTGCATATTACTGTGGGATGCGTAGGCATTGATGAAATGGCCGCTTATAAAAACCTCATTGCAGTATACCCAAATCCGGCCAGGGATGTCCTGAATATAAAATTGCCGGAAAACAGCAATTTAAACGTAACAGGATGCACCGTTTTTAATATGCT
>Ga0265798_10002504_pt1 | contig 27111 bp, 26 predicted proteins | sample P3T30metagenome_FD_192430 | JGI IMG/M metagenome (GOLD analysis project Ga0265798, IMG submission 192430) | Plant litter microbial communities from East Loma Ridge, Irvine, California - P3 T30 | ecosystem: Environmental > Terrestrial > Plant litter > Unclassified | place: USA: California...
AGACGCGGTCGCGCAGGCCGAGCTGCGTGATGCGCTCCGTCCCGAAGCCGGGCATGGTCGTGGACATGGGTCGATCCTAGAGAATCCACGACTCGGGCTCGGTGCGAGGGCTCCGAGCCAGGCTGCACCCGACCGGGCCTCCACTCTTGCGATATCGACCGGCCCGCCCGTCCAAGCGCACGACGGACTTGCTCGGAGGCATCACAGTCCTCCAGTCCCTTGCCCTACCCTGCCTACTTACGCCGATATGGCGGTCTTATGTCAGTTCTCCCGAACCTTGTGGGGACAGCTTTCTCGCGACTTCGTTCAACGTCCTATCGGCCCCCCACGCCGAAGCGGCAATCCAGGCCAGTTCGCGCTTGACCTCAGGATCAGGGTCTCCCTTATAACCCAGGTCATGCTGCGGCTCAGCCCACGCATGCATGAACAAGGTCCGGATCTGGAATTCGAACGTCTCTGGCATGTCCGCAATTTCTTGCCACTCGTCACTTTTCATGTGATCGGGAATGACGAACACAAAGTGCTCAGACTCGTATCCAAACTCTTGCGCGATAGCCGGAGCTTTGATTTCATGCTCAACATCACCGAACCAAGTCATCAGCACATCACGGACAACTGCAATGTCGTCTCGGAAGAAGGTAATAACACGCCCCGCAACTTGATCCTCGAGTTGACGAAGAGGATGCGAATACTTCTCTTTGCTAGCTTTAGCCACAAACGACTCCACACCTTTGGCGCGGAATGCTATTCGGTCGATATGAGGTACGTCTTCTAGCGCTTGCCTGGTTTTGACTTCAAGCTCATCCGCTAACGACCTCAGCAGGGAATGCCTCGAAACGAAACTCTCCCTGATCTGCTGCATGTCCTTAAGATGCACGCGTCCTCACCTGCTCCTCCAAAATTGTTCCCTCTGCACGCAAGATTCGGTCACCATCTATTTCATCCACCGTCACACCCTTGCCTTCCCCCACTTCGAGGAACGGTGCGGAGACCACCACCCCGTTGTTCAGCGCAAATCGCCGATACTGAATCATGTCGTCGAACTTGGTGTGGTCGATTGAAAACATGGCGGCACGCTCCTCGGGTCGGGAGGCCCCACTGAAAGTGGCGGCAGCCGACCCACTGAGGTACGCGCGCTCGATGGAATCAAGGGAAACCCGCCGATCACCTATGAGTCGCAGCGCGCCGATGGCAGCACCAATCTGATCCTGCGCAGCCTGGTCTGCCCTTGTTTTAGTATGAGTAGCACGAAGCACTCGCGCGAGCAGCTGAGTCCCCTCGGCGTCGCTCATCTGAAGTCGTGCGTGGAGGAATTTGACAATCCACAGATCAGCAACAGCGCGCTCCGCCGCAGTCGACTGAAAGTCGAGCACACGGGCATTGAGCATGCTCGTTGCCTCATTCGGCCCCTCGATCAAGGCCGCCTTCCGGAGCTTAGATTCCCTATTGAACGCGTCCAGCATCTCTAGAGCCGCCTCGTCCGACGAAGTGTTCAAATTGAACACTTCCTCCTGCGGAAACGTCCAGAGCAACACTCGACGCGATCCCTCGCGCGGCGAGGCGTGAACACTGACAACCAGGAGCGTTGGCTTAGAGCGGTTGTCCATTGCCCCAGCTAGACGGATGGCTAGACGCAGAGCCGATTCGCTGCCTTTGTCATCGTCGAACGCTACAACAAGAGCTTCATCCCGGATTGGATGTGCACGATTTGCGGAATCTGATCGAACTTGAAATGTCACCTTTGGTGCATTATCAATCCGAGAGCGATCGAAGGTGTGGTTGAGTGCATTCTGAAGGGCATCAGACACTGGGATCGAGCCTCCAGCGAAGGGGGCCTCCTGTTGAGGCGCAACTTCATACGCGTAGGCAGCAATCAGGTTTCCAGCAGTCACGAAGCGCGCCTTCCTCAGGTTTTGGGCTCCTCATCTTCACAGGGATCGGATCAGCCACCAAGCCCTTTTGGACCCCCGTCCGGGTCACACGGCCGGTGTTGCTGACGCTAGCTGCATCCAGCGACACGCACTCCATTCCCCCATCTGGGCGGATGTGGCGGGTCGTCGATCGCAGCGTTACCCCCTGGCGTCTCTCTCGCCAGCTCTCAGATGCAGGCGCGAGTAGTGCGGCATCGCGGTTCTGAGGTATACCCCACCGCAACATCGCATAGAGGCTCTGGTCCGTAGTTCTGGGGTGCCGTGTCCGCGATGTGCGACAGGTGTGCACGGAGGTCTAGAGGTGATGCCGCACATGACGCAGCTGGCTGCCTGCATCCGCACGGCCGCGAGCTCGACCAGGTCGAGGCCCGGGGCGATGACGCGCACGCAAGTACGGTTGGGGGTCACGCCGTGCGGAATCGGGTGATGCGATCGAGGCCGCAGCCTCGGAAAACAACGGCACGGATTTGCGCTATGCGGCAGGCTCGAACAGTTCGCGCACGTAGTCCTCGTAGGAGCGGGGAGCGTGCCCGAGGATCGCGCTGAGACGAGCGAGCGCTTCCGGGGTTCCGATGAGACCGTTCCGCTGGAACCCGGAGTACATGGCTTCGTAGTCGTACACCAGCCATGCGGGCATGGATGCCAGGGACGACTCGCGCCACGTCGCCAGGTCGTCTCCCCCGTACGTGACGGTCTTCCCCAGGGCGCCGGACAACACCGCTGCCGTTGCCGCTCCGGTCCACGCGGTCGGGCCGAACACGTCAATCGGTCCGGCGAGCTCCGTCCCCGGCGTCAGCGCACTCACCGCGACCTCGGCGATGTCACGCACATCGACTCGGGAAACACCCGTTCCGCCGATCGGCTGCGGGTACACACCGTCGTTGATGGCATCGAGGTACCAGACGTCGTTCTGGTAAAAGTTGTTGACCCGGAGAAAGCAGACCTCGACGTCACTCCGTTCGAGGAGCGCCTCCACCGCGAGCTTCGCGGCGTTGTGGGGAACCCGGGGCGCCCGGTCGAGGTCCTGGACGGACAGGTACACGATCCGGCGGACCCCCGCTGCCACGGCGTGGTTCACCGCGACGGTCGTTTCGAACAGCTCGGTGGGCGTCCCGGTCAGGGCCAGGAACACCTGCTCGACGCCCTCGAACGCCGGCATCGCGTCGAAGGGATCGCCCAGATCACCCACGACACCCTCGACGCCATCCGGAAGATCCGTCAGCCGCCGTGCGTCGCGGCTCAGCACCCGCAGTCCGGTCATTCCCCGACGGAGCGCCTCGGCGATGACGGCCGATCCGACCGTTCCGGTTCCGCCGATGATCAGGGTTGTTGCGTTCCCCACGGTACTTCTCCTTGCTTGTTTCGTCAGTGCGTGCAGCAGAGTCAGCCGGCCGTTCGCGCAGGAAGCTCATCGCCGGCAGACGCGTCACAGCAGCGATGACCTGCTCGAGTACCGACGCCGGGGCGAGGACCGCTCCGCGGCTCGTTTGACTCAATGCAAGGCTACGCCGCGGAAGTACCAGCGATCCGCTCCCCCAGCGAGGCTCGCCCATCGCCACGAGAACTTGTGCATGCGGGGTGCGGCCGGCCCATGGGGCTTCGCCGGTGCCCCACCACTCCGACCCCCGCGTCGTGGACTGGACTCGTCCAAGCAGTGCTGACAGTTCCGCTTCAGACTGTGCTTAGCCGGTGAAGGACAGTCCAGTTCCCGTCGGGAAGCTCGAAGGCTCACCATCCGGTCCGCGTGGGGTCATCATTGCGGGAGGGGTCTCCGGACCTGACGGCCTCGCTCCGGGTGGGGTTGGTGTGCTGGATGAGTTGGACTCGTTGATCGTCAGAGGGAAAGCGACTACCACTGCAGATTGCTGACCAGCAAGGAGGATTTTTGCGGGACCCGGTTTGAGGTTGGAGGGAAAGGCCACCGTCGCGTGAACCTCACCGTTTGTGTCGGCGACGTATCCGCGTGTCGCGTTGCTCCGCGTGCCGCTGTCGTCAAGGAGAGTTGCCGCCACAGGTTCTCCAGGACGGAAGCCGCTCGCTGTGATCTCCACACCCTCGCCGTGCAGAAGCGCGGGCGTGACAGTGCCTGCCGCGGTGAGCTCACCAGCTGGTCGGGGCGTGAAATAGGCGCGCTGCGGTCCGAACGTGATGTCCGAGAGGGTTGCTCGCTCGGAATCGTCTGTCCCGACCCCGTACGCGCTGAGCGTGGCGGCCGGTGAGGACACCGTGAGCTGCGCCTGCAGTTCTGCCAACGTTCTGGGCGTGTTCGGCGGAATCGCGCCGATCGTGACGTCCGTTGTCCAAGTTCCGTCAACGGCAGATGGCGTGGTCCCTGTCGAGTAGAGCACCACCAGGTCCTGATCCGAATCGCTGCCTGCGCGGTTGATCAGGAGGACGTAGTGGGCCGGACCGGATGCCTCGTAGATGAACGGGGTTCCGCTCGTTTCACCCGCGGCCCCACCATGGATGCGGCCGAGATCGCTGGGTACGGTCCCATCGACGCCTCGCAGCAGGAGCTCACCGCCTGTGAGCTGAAGACCGTTCGCGTCCTCTACCGGCGGTGGGTTCGATACTGCCCAGCCGGTCGGTACCGCCTGGGTGATCGCGGAGATGTCGGATGCCGCTACCCATGTGGTTGTGCCGTCCGTTACTGGTACCCCGCCGACCTTGGTCGTCGCCGCATCGGCAGGCAACGCCGCCACGAGTGCCGCGCCGAGCAGGGCACTGAGAACGAGACCAGACGCCGTCAGCCGCTTCTTCATCGTGCTTGGTCCCCTCGTCGTCCGCGTGTGCATGCCGGTGCGTCCGGAGGACGCACCGGCATCGTACGACCGAACGCGGCATCGCGTCGATCATGGGAGACCTCTCAGTGTGCGCGAGCGCTGACCGGTGACGATTGATCCGAGATGATGCGTAGGCGGCCTCGGAGGACCAGCTGGACGCCGGTGCACCGGACAGAAATAGACCACGCCGGATGGGGGCGCTTGTCTTCGGAGCGCAACGAGAAATCACGCGGATCTGATGCCGCCCTTTGACCCCTCAGCGATTGATCACAGATTGGCACGGCGCCGCCAAGCGCCTCATGGCGCTCGCGATCAGCGCTCAGCGCTGATCGTGAGCGCTGAGCGGTGACGCGTGTTCGTCTTCTTCATCGCGTTGCGAACATGGCTTTCGACCGTCCGCACACTCACCCCGAGCTGCGCTGCGATTTCTCGGTTCGAGAGCCGCGCGGCCAGCAGACTCACTTCCCGTTCTCGACGGGTGAGCATGCCCGGAGCCGTTGTAGCACCTCGGATTACGGTGGGAGTTGCTGAGCTGTCGGTCCCTCCCGCCGTGAGGAATCGCTCTACTCGTTCTCGTGTGCCCGGATGCCAGCCTGCGTCTTGCTGCAACCTCTCCCGAAGAGCAGGCTCTAGGAGCGGGTTGCGCACCCAGGTCGATATCCCCGACACGGCCCGGGAGAACGCTTCGTCCGATGCAAACGTCGCAGCGACGACGTGGACCCAGTCCGGAGTCGGCAGGACACGGCCACTCGGCAAGGTTCGGCACTGCGTGAGCGCGTCGAGTGTCTGGATTTCGGGCCGGATGCTGAGGGTGAACTCGAGCGTGGCCACCGCCGCGAACAGCTCACCTTCCGTTGCGATGTCGGCTGAGACTTCGCGTGAGATAGCGACGGCGGTGGCGATGTCGCCGTCGATGTACGCTTCCAGTGCCTCCGCGAGGGCGGCCTGCATGAACGGCAGAGGTGGTGTCGATGTTTCGAAGGAGCGCGCTTCGTCAAGGAACGCTCGGGCGACGTTCTCAGAGCCAGCGCCGGCATGGAGAAACGAGCCGAGGAACAACAGGGCTCGGTACAACGAAGTTGTGCCGCCACCCGGCGCGCCGAACGCGAGTGCCTGATCGATGAACGCAAGCGCGCGGCTGCGATCGCCGTTGAACGTTGATACCATCGCGCACACGTAGCTATGGATCATGATTTGGCGATAGTCGGCGCTCTCGATGGCTTGTAGCAAATCGGTTTGCGAAACACTGAAGGCTTCCGGCAGCCGCCCCTGAACGAGTCGGACAAGTGGGTCGACGAATGTCTGGAAGCGGGCAGCACTGTGCATGGGAAACGTTGGGACGCGGAGATCACGCAGGACGCGCGATGTGCGCCCTTCGCCGAGTTGGGCGTAGGCGTCGAGCGCGACGATCACGGTGGAAATGGGATCGACCGCGGCCTCCGATCGGGCAGCCGACACCTCGCCGGCGGGTACCGACCGATTTTTGCGGAAGTAGCTGAGGATTTGGAACACGTGTGCCCACTGCGGATCAGTGCTTACGAAGTCTTTCACTATAGAAGCAGCTCTCGGACTGGTACCTCTGTCCTCGCGTAGCACGTCGTAGAGAACGAAGTCGAGTACATCATCCGCATTATTGGCCATGGACAGTTGCGTGCGGTCGAATACTTCTTGGATAGCGCGATCGTTGCGAGGTGAGCTCGACAAGGTGGTCAGGTAGGGCAGCGCATTCGCCGGGGTCGGCACTGCGAGCCAGACCTCTCGCTGCTGAAGGACGCGGGCTTCCGCCTTCTCGCGTGCGAGCCGCACGACCCGAGCGGTTTCCATCACACTGATGGATCCCATGTCTTGCCGCGTACGGCGCTGGCGCAGATCCGGTGCGACGCTTTTCGCTTTGAGATAGGTCGCAAGCGCTGGCGGTGTCGGAACGACCGCGTCAGGTGTGTGGCGGGAACGCGTCAGTAGACCGCTGCGGATCAGGCCGTCAACCACCTCGGCGTCGCTGTCCAGGCCGGCGGGGAGCGAGACGAGTACTTGCACCTGTTCGTAGGACAGTGACGTCAGCGCGGCGTCGAACCAGGCGTCTACCGTGGCGGACCAGAGATCATGTGCTGCGAGCTCCCACCGGTCGTCGTGCAGAGCGATCCGCCCGGCGGCTCGCGCGCCTCGCAGAATAGCGAGGGAGAGCCCGGTGATGCCACCGGACTTCGCGAAGATCCGCGAGACAACCTCTGACGACAACGGCGCGCCGAGATCGCCGTGGAGCAGGCTGGCGGTGTCGACATAGCCCAGCGCGTGCAAGGTGACCACAGCGTCGGGTGTGGGAACCCATCGCACTCCCGAACGGCGAAGGCTCAGATAGTCGAGCGCCCGACCCTCAACCACGGGTCGCTTCGCTCGGGCGAGAGCTATCTGCAACACACGGAGCGATTCCGCGTCGATCGAGCGCACGTCATCGATCATCACGACGGTCCGGGTTGAAGCGTTGAGCGCACCCGTGAGTTCATCGATCAGGTCGCCAGCGGGCCGAGCGAGACGTTGCGCTTGCGCTCCCAGGCCGGCCGACTGGAGCGCGAAGTAGGCCGCTTGGTCGCTTCCCAGGACTGACCGGAATCGGAACACCGTGTGTCCCTCCTCGGACAGCAGCGCCTCGAGCTGGTTCAGCGTCGTCGTGAGCCCAAGACCTGGGTACGGCGAACGAACCTGGACGCTCCCGCCAGAACGCACGATCGACGCAGCGGCGGAGACTTCCTTCGCGAACATGAACATTTCCTCGCCTCCTCGGCGTCAGTAGTCCTACGTGCAAGCCGTGAACAGTACGCAGGTTCCACTGAGGAATACCTCCGTCACCGTCGAGGTTCGGACCGCACCCCACTGAGCGAGGTCGTCTTCGGGCGATGGTACTGGCCGACCCAATGTCCTAGGGAGGATCAGTGGTAACAACGTCAGCGCCTCGCGTCGCCGTCCTGTTCGGAACACGCCCAGAGATCATCAAGCTCGCGCCCGTCGTGGATGAGCTCGGCCCCACGGCCGTGCTCATCCACAGCAGGCAGCACTACGACCCGTCGCTCTCCGACGACTTCTTCACTGAACTCGGGCTGCCGGCACCGGCCTTCTCTCTCGACGGAGTTGGTGGCGCCGATCGCGCAACGCAGATCGGCATCATGGTCAGCTCACTTGGGGTCCTGTTCCGCGACCACCGGTTCGACGCCCTCGTGGTGCAAGGTGACACAAACACCGTGCTAGCTGGCGCGATGGCAGCCAACATCACCGGAATTCCGGTCGTCCACGTCGAGGCTGGGCTTCGTTCCAACGATCGATCGATGCCGGAGGAGATCAACCGCCGGTTGACCGCGGTACTCGCCGACGTCCACTGTGCGCCCACGAGCTGGTCCCGCGCCAATCTGCTCGCCGAGTCCGTTCCGCCACACGCGATTCACGTCACCGGTAACACTGTCGTCGAAGTGTGCAGACGAACCCTCGCGGGGCTGTCCGCGACGTCCCACCCTGCTACTGCAGGGCTCGGGCCGTACATCGTCGCCACAGTGCACAGACCGGAAAACACCGATGACGCGAACGCGCTACGCCGAGCACTGTCCGCGCTCGCACAGGCCGACCTCCCCGTCGTCTTCGTCGCACATCCACGCACCATCGCTGCTGCAAAGCGTTTCGGGATGGAGTCGCTGCTCCAGGAGATCAGGACGATCGAGCCACTCGGCTACGAGAGCTTTCTCCTGCTCGCCCGAGACGCTGCACTCATCGTGAGCGACTCCGGGGGCTTGCAGGAGGAAGCCACAGTCCTGCAGAAACCGCTCCTCCTCGTGCGACGGAACACCGAACGCCCCGAAGCTCTCTCCAGCGGCGCTGTTCGCCTCGTTCAGCCAGCCGATTCGCTGTCTGCCAGCATCCGCGACGCCATCAAGGACGCGTCGTGGGAGCAACGGCTGACCGGCATGGGATCGCCGTTTGGCGACGGACATGCGAGTGCGCGAATCGCCGCCCTTGCTACAGAGATCGCCAACTCCCGCCGCAGCGCGGGCGTGGCGTGATGGCACCAACACCCGTCATCGGTGTACCGAGCGTCCAGCGCCCGGGGCGCAAGCATCTCCGCACGCAACAGCGGCAGCAACACCGACGACGTCGAGCCGTGCCGTTCTTCGCCGGAACCGCACTTCTCCTGATTTTTTGGATGTTGCACGAACAGGTGAACCTCCGCGACGTCGAAGCGAAAACCACCGCACTCATCAGCGCACGGCTACTCGGTGTTCCCGTCTCAGCATTCGGGGACAAAATTACCGTTCAGTCCACCCACGGCGACTGGTTGCGATTCGTGATCACCCCGGAGTGCTCGACGGTACTCCTGCTCGTGCCGTTTCTCGCGTTTTGCGCCCTCATCGTCACAGTCAGCCTCCCAAAGCTGACCAGAGGCGCCGTGATGGTCATCGTCGGCTCTTGCGCGCTCTGTCTCGTCAATGTCGCACGCCTCACCCTCGTCGTCGCCGGCACCCGCGCCGGAACGCTTGCCATTTATCCTCTTTTACATTCGGGCCTCGGGACCATCCTCGTCCTCGTCGGCGCAGGGGCAACAATCCTGCTAGCCCTTCGCATCTGCTTTCCGAAGCAACTCGGGGGGCGATGAACCATGTGGCAAACGATCTACGCGGCAGTGACGCTCACTGCAGTTCTCTCCTTCGCCTGTTACGCGGCGCTCATCGCAACGTCATTCCTGAGCCGTAAGGAATACGCCGACGCGGACGCCAGCTACTTTGAGTGGCATCTCTTCGTTCCCTGCCGCGACGAAGAAACCGTCATCGGACGGACGATCAACGATGCGCGAACAAACTTTCCTGAGGCTCATCTCTGGATCATCGATGACGCGAGTGTCGACTCAACAGCCGAAATCGTCGAAAAATCCATGAGCGAGGACCCAAACGTGCACCTGGTCCGGCGGGTGCTCCCCGAGGCGCGCCAGGGCAAGGGTGCGGCTCTCAACGCGGCGTATCAAAGCCTCGTGGCGTGGCGTCAACGAAACAGTGTCCAGGCTTCATCCGATCGCGTGATCGTCGGGATCGTTGATGCAGACGGGCGGCTCGCACCGAACGCGCTCAGCGCGATCGCGGGAGCGGGGGCATTCGCCCGGACCGATGTCGGCGCCGCCCAGATCACTGTGCACATGCACAATCGGCACGAACGCTACTTGCATCTCTCACGCGTTCGACGAGCGTGGCGGCGGTTCCTCGTCATCATGCAAGACCTCGAATTCCGCACCATTGTGGCCGGCATGCAGAGCCTGCGCGCACGCACCGGGACCGTCGGGATGGGAGGGAACGGTCAGTTCTCCCGGCTGCGCGTGCTGGAAGAGCTCCACCACGAATTCGGGAGCCCCTGGCACGGATCTCTTCTCGAGGACTACGAAATGGGCGTCCACGTGCTGCTTCGTGGCTGGCAATCGGCGCACGTCCATTCCACCCACGTCACTCAGGAGGCCGTGGAAGACCTGCCCCGGCTACTCACACAACGAACCCGGTGGGCTCAGGGGAACATTCAATGCCTCCTGTACCTGCGACGTATGCGCAACTCAGTGCACATCAGCCCTCCCGGTGTACTCGAAACAGCCTACTACCTGCTTCTGCCGTACACGCAGATCGTCGTGATCGCTTTTTGGGGCACACAGCTCTGCATGACCGTTCTGCAGATGATCGGACATGGAATCGATGTCACGATCGCGCCCAGCGAATGGGCAACGAAGGGGGCATTGATCCTGCTTGGGCTTGTTCCGTTTGCCATGTGGGGCCCCATCTACCGCAAGGAATGCGAACCGGGGATGAGTTTCGCTGCATCGATCGCGTTGGGAGGGCTGGTTTTCATCTACACCTTGTACGTCATGATCACGACCCCCCGAGCAATGGTCCGATCGGCGCGTCGAAAGACCTCCTGGTCCAAAACTAGGCGGAATGCAGAGAACCTCACGGTTGGAGGAATCGCGCACGAACTCTAGAAGACATCTCCACAAAACACTCTCATGAAAGGCACCAATGAATTTCCGCACCAACGCAATCGTGGCCGCCGGCACGATTCTCCTCTCCTGCGTCGCAGTCCTCGCCCCGACAGCCTCCGCCAGCGCACTCGGCACAAGCAAACCCTTGTCGGCCCCCGTCACGATCAAGTCCGGCACGACCGTCCAGCCGAGTTTGAAGATGCTCGGGTGGTTGAACACAACGAGTGAGACCGCCGTTTCGGACAGTGAGTTCCGCGCCGACCTCGCAGTCACCATGCGCCCCGGCGACGCGATCAAGGACGTGTCCTATCAGTACGACCTGACGAAGCTGCCAGAGGCTCCGTTCATCACAGCATCCCGAGTCAGTGACTCGCAGGACAGCATCGACCAGGTGTACAGCGTCGCGAAAACTCAAACCGGGCGTGGGACGAAGATCGTCTACATTGCCGCACGTGGCGATTCCTGGGCAACGTCGAAGACCGAGAAGGTTGCTCCCAAGATCCGGGTGACGCTCGAGAGCGGGACGGTGCTGTACGGCGAGATGCCGATGCAGGTCGTTTCGACGAGCGGCGACGAGGAGTCCCGCCGACCGGTCATCAACGTTCCATGGGACAACGTCCTCTCCGGGCAGCCCGGGTCCGTGGGCAAGAACTCGCAGTACGCCTGGGGCAACGTTGTCGACGATGCCACGACAACACTGCCCGGCGGACGTTTCTACGTGGACGCCCTCAGTAGTCGCCGTTCCGCAGCAGCCGGATGCGACGTCACTGATCAGGTCACCTATCAGTGGGTCGATTCTCAGAACAACCCCGTGACCTCGCAGAAGCAGATCGGCTTCAAGTCACACGAGTCGGGATGGATCAACTCGTTCCTCCCTGGATCGGTGAAGTTCGAGAAGCCGGGCTACTACAAGCTGCTCGCATGGGCGAATGCACGGAGCTCGGCCGGATCAGCTGACTGCACCGGCGTCGCCATGGATCCCACCAAGATGTCCGACGCGGCACAGATCGGGTCAGTGTTCTGGGACCTCCCGGACGCGATCGGGCCGGACACGGGTGCCACCGGCAAGTCCACGCTCGCGGTTGACTCAAAGACCTCCGTCCCCGCGGACGGTGCCACCGCACACCGCGTCACCGCCACAGTGCGCGACAGCAGCGGAGATCCACTCCCCGGGGTGACGGTGAAGTTCTCCGCACCGAGCGGGAAGCTCAGCGCAGACCAGGCCACGACCAATGCTTCGGGCGTTGCATCCGTGGAGCTCACGAGCGACAAGGTAGGCACTGTCACTGTCACCGGAACCGTTGACGGTGCGCCCCTCAACCCAACTTCGGTGCAGGCAGAGTTCGCGGAGATCCACGATCTGCCGACGCCGCTCGTGGATCCCCGCGTTGCAGTCGCGGTCCTCATCGTCGCGGCCAGCGGCCTGTGGCTTGCGGTACTGGGCCGACGCCGCAAGCAGCTGGCTAAGAGGACAGGGAACTAGCGAGGACGACCCTCGACGGCGGTGCGATCCGCTTCGCCGGTCGGATTGCCTCCCAAATCTTCCTCGGTCGAGCGAGGAAGGCGAGCCCTCGGGCTCGTGCTCCGTCCCTGCGGAGCGCGGGGCGAGACGGATACTCCCTGCCGTCTCGCCCCGCATCGCTCACATCACGAGCACGGGGCGCATCCGTGAAGATCCCGGGATCTTCGAAGCGTGCCCGGGTCCGCACCACTTGACGAAACGTCCACCCAGCTGCGTCACCTCCGCCGAAGGGCCGACGGCTTGACGCACTCGATGACAAGACTTCGCCACGAACACCTGCCACTCGAAAGCACAATACGCCGTGCCCCTTTGCGCCGTGACCCCACGTCGTAGACGTGCAACGGCTCGGGAGATGATCGCCGACAATGCGGACGCGATCTCGGTGGTACCCACTGACATGATCTAGGAAGCGACAGAATGACAACAGGCAAGCGAGGCATCACGCTGTCCGGATGGACAAGGGTGAATGCTGACAGGATAGTTGGACTCGATCTTGCCCGCCTCCTGGCAATTCTCGGAATGATGACAGATCATCTCCTCGCGGGTCAGGGGCCGAACGCCCTGCAGGTGGCTGTCACCGGCTTCCCATCGACGCTGTTCGCGGTACTGGGCGGCGTGAGCGCCGTACTGGCAACACGCCGGCTCACCGTTTCAGGGCATCCGATGAGAGCAACCCTGTCGTTGATGCTCCGCGCAATCGTCATCATCGCTATTGGTGGCCTGCTCGGCGTCTTCCAGTCACCGATCATCATCGTCCTCGTGTACTACGGGGTGGCGCTGATACTCACGGCACTACTTTTCCGGCTCCCCACGGCGGCCATCCTGTGCATCGTGGTTGCACTCGCTGTGGGCGGACCGCAACTGAATGTGTGGGTTCGCGCGACTTCGAATCTTCTGACAGTAGGTGAACTGTCCTATGACGATCCCGCAGCGTTCGCACGGTCCGTCTTGTTCACAGGCACCTACCCAGCCGTGACTTGGTTGGCCTACATGCTCTCTGGAGTGTTGATAGGCCGCCTGCTCGTCGACCGACCGAACCGGCCGCGCGCTCTCGTCACGCTCGGCAGCGTCGGCGCGGCGCTCTTCGCGGTGGGGGCTGCAGCACAGATCGCAAGTCGAGGTGCGGTCATGAACGCTCTGGAGGGTATGGGGCTCTCACGCGAGGCAGCGGAAGCAGTCGCGACCGGACAAGGCTTCGGCGCGCCAATCCAGGGCGGCTGGTTCGCAGTGCTGAACGCTGCACCGCACACCGGCTCTACCGGCGACATCATCAAAACTATGGGTGCCGCGATGATAGTCATCGCCGTGTTCGTTGCACTGACGAGCCGAATGCGGGACGTGCCGATGATTCTGCAGCCGTTGCAGCGAGCTGGCGGCGCCCCACTGACGGTTTATACGCTGCACGTCCTCGCAACGGCCGCTGCAACGATGTACATCACGACACGAGGCACGGAAGACACGCTGCCCCCGTGGGCATTCGGCCCCGGCGCTCTTGCACTTCAATTCCTTGGGGTTCTGCTACTCGGCACGATTCTGACGCTGGTTAAACGTCGAGGTCCGCTTGAGGCGCTGAACAGTGCGATTGCATCGCTTCCTGGCCGTAGTACGAAACGGGGCTCGCGCATGGACGGGTGATCTCGGCATCGTGGCTCGGCGGATCCACCTACCTTCGCCCACTTCGTATCAGGCTCGGCGAAGTTGCGCCGATGCCAGGCACCGTGTTGGTGATGACCATGTGACAATGCACGGCGTTCGGCCTGCGGTGTTCTCGTCGGACTTGGGAAAGCTCTGGGCCGCGGAACGGTCCCGGCCTGGCAGGTGTGCGGGGCCGGCGCCGGATGCGGCACGAGTGTTGCAGGGCGCTCGAGCTGCGACACCCGAATCCACTGAGGAATGACCCGGGCGCGGACCATCACCGTACGCACAACCTCGGGCTCCCGTCAGTCGCATTCGAGGCCCCGAGAGGTCGGCTCAGACTCCGATGGTCGCGATCGTAATTTCGACGCGTGTGCACGGCAAGTCATTGCCACGAAGGAAGCTACGAACGACCTCGTGGACCTCGTGCGCGACGTCGCGGGCGACGCTGCCGGGAGCAGTGCCGATTGTCACAGTGACCACCCCTTCACGCATCATCACAAGCGAGCTACCAGCTTCGTCCCTGCGCAGCAGGTGCGTCAACGAGGAGAACAGGCTATTGGCATAGAGGCGAGATACGCCCTCGATGGCGGCGATTTCCTCTTCGAGCTTCTTGGTCATAAGGGTGGCTGGTTCTGCCATGTCGTCCTCCTTCGAGCTGATCCATAAGAGCCGTCTGTTGGTGAGGAAGAGTCGAGGATGAGGGTGCATGCCGGGTGGCTGCCGAGCGCCCTCTGTACGTCGAGTAGTCGGTGTTCATTGCAGGCAGTTGAATGACGTCACGCCGAACACGGTGGTGGTGGTCCAGTTCACGGTGACAGCGGTCGTCCCGTACCAGGACGTGCCGATGAGGTGGCTTCGCACCTGCGTTGTGATCCGGTTCTGGCTGAGCCAGTTCAGGCCCAGCAAGTTCCCGAACGTGCCTTATGCGACGACGTAGCTCTGTTGCGCGCCGGAACCTCCGACGTGGGTCACGGTGGCGGTGTTCAGGATCTGGTTGTTGTTGTTCCGGTCGAGGAACTGGACCTGGTACTCGTACGCCGAGAGCGGCGGTGACCCGGCTCCCGGGGTGACGCCACCCCAGTTGAGGCTCATGCTGCTGCTGAAGACCCCGTTGCTCGCGTTGCAGCTCGCAGTGCCGGCGAGCCCGGCGGGTGACGGGAGGGTCGCGGCGCTGAGGATTCCGCTCGTGGTCGGGGCGGTGTCGCTGTAGGCGGCTGCGGTGGCGGCCCCTGTCGGCATGACCAGCACCAACGCGAGCAGGAGCAGGGGCACGCCGATCCGGTGCCGGCTGCAGGTCACGAGGTCACCTGGGTTGCGGTGACGTCGAGGCGGAGTGCTCCTGACTTGCCTTGGTCGGTGTTTGGCGCGGACGTGACCATCGTCACAGCGGCGCAGAGAGTCCGGGACCCTCCGGCGGTGAGGGTCTGTGTCGGGATGACGGTGGTGTGGCCTGCCCCGACGGTTTGCGCGGTCGTCAACGCCGTACCGGTGCAGCTCTGCTGCACGGGGTACGTGGTGTCGGACAGGTCCGGGGTACCCGAGAACAGTTGCAGCGTGATGGATCCGTCCGCGAACCCCCATGCACGGCTGGTGCTGCGAGTGACCGTGGCGGAGTATGTGAAGTCGGCGTTCCCGACGTTCTTCACGGTGATCGGGAACGCTCGGGACTCTGACGGGGTGATGGCTGTGACGGTGATGTCGCTCGCGTCGTAGGCGGTACCGGTCCCCACCGCCCCGGTCGGGTTGGTTGTCTGCAGCTGCAGGTCCATGGTTCCGGAAGAGATGGTGCCGGTGGTCGCTGCGGAGGTGTCGGTCCAGAACGCTGACGTCACGCCGGTGGAGAGGGCGACGACGCCGACCGCAGCAGCAGCGATGGCGAGGACCATCCGTTGCTTGTCCAGTCGCGGCGCTCGGCGGCGCGGTGAGATCTGATCGTTCACGATCGGACTCCTCTTCTGTGGGTGGATCTTCTGCGGGGATGGGTTCTGCGTCTCAGAGCGAGGAGGGAGAGGAGGGAGCTGAGGCCAATCGTGAGCATCGCGAGGCCAGCGGCCAAAACTCCCCAGGGTCGATCGGTCCCGGTGTAGGCCAGGAGGCCGGTGGGGTGCGACGGGGCTTCTGCGGATCGTGTGTCCCGTTCGGCGTCTGTTCCGCTGGTCGGGGTGCCGGCGAGCTCTACGACGACGGTGAAGCGCAGGATCCGCCGCATCGTCTCGTTAGTGGCGGTTCCGTGGACGAGCGCTGCGAGGTCGATCCGCTCCGATGCACCCTCTGCGAGGCGGCCCAGCCGCGTGGGGGTACCCGTGATTGGGATGGCTCGGCCGCGCGCTGATGTGGTTGCGGTCAGGGTGACCACGTCGGCGGTGATGAGCCCGTCGCGATCTTCGGTGTCGATGGTGATGGTGAGGTCCGCATCGGACTCGCCGTCGTTCCGGACGAAGAACGACGCCTGCTGGCGGTCGCCGGGAACCCACCTGGTGTCCTGGTCGAACAACGGTGCAGTGAGATCGGAGGTCCAGGTGGTGCCGTTCCTGCTGAGGGCGACTCCGGTGTCGTTCTCCGGTTTCGTTGCCGCCAGTGCCGGGGATGCCGGTGCGAGGGAGATACCGAACACGATCGACGCGAGCACGGCGGCGACGACGTGAGCGCGGCGGCGGTTCATGGAGTGCCTTCCTGTTCCTGGCGTGGTGTGTTGCGTGTGCGACGTCCTCGGATGCTGCTGAGGAGCATCCAGAGGGCGTAGACGAACAGCGCTCCGGCGATCGCGAGTCGACCGATGCCGCGCTCCTGTGGCGAGAGCAGAGCGTTGACCCATCCGAGGTAGGGGATGGAGTACCACTTCTCGCCCTTGATCTGCACGGTTCGGACGGGGCGTGGGTCGTCGGAGCCGTTGGCGTCACCTCTGGTGGTGAAGAGCCGGTGACCGCGCCCGTCGAAAGAGACGCCGACGATCCGGTGCGTCACCACCGCGGGTTTGCCTGACTCGATCTGGTAGGTGATCACGTCCCCGATACGGAGATCGTGCGGTGCGACGGGGCGAATGACCACCAACGTGCCGGGCGGCATGCCTGGGCGCATCGACCCGGTGAGGATCGTGAGGGCGGTGCCCCCGGCGATGGTGGGGATGACGACCGCGACGACGAGGGCTGCCGCCGCGGCGACGATGATCGCCCACGCGGCGCCCCGGCCGGCGAGACGTGTGATCTCGCGGCCGAGGCTCCGGCGTCGGTGCCGGGCCAGGGGGGCGGGAGCCCGTGTGATCATCTCAGGCGTTGGGGTTCGCGCCCGAGGACTGGTCCTGCGTCAGTCCGACGGTGATGTCGTCGAGTTGCCCGACGACGCTCTGGGTGTCGTTGGCGTTGATCGTGGTCGCGGTGCCGTAGGGGAAGGTCACGGTGATCGCGGCGGTCAGGGTTTGCGGACCGTCGACGGCGAACGATGCTCCGCTGGCCAGCGGGGCGCCGTCGCGGACGTAGGAGGCGCTGGCGGTCACACCCAGGGTGGTGGGGGTGCCCTGCGTCGGCGTGACGGTGAGCGAGTCCGGTGCCGTCAGGTTGGCGGTGAGGTGGTCACCGACGCCATCGACGGTGAAGGTGCAGTCTCGCGTGATCGCGTCACCTGGCACGATCGCCGTGACCGGGTTGCCCGCGTCGGTGCCGGTGGCGTACACCCAGCCGTCGTCGCAGGTGCCGTCGGAGAGCGACGCGGACCCCGTGGTGATCGTGCCGCCGGCGACCGTGCCGCTGTCGCTCCAGAACGCGAGGGATCCGGCGCCTCCGAGGAGGAGCACGGCGGCACCGCCGGCGGCGATGGCGGCCTTGGTTGTCTTCTTCATCGGGTGCTGCTTTCTCTGGAGTGTCGGGACGGACGAGAGCAGATGATCCGCTCTCACGAAGAGGGAGTCGGGGCTGCGTCGTTCGTCACGCGACAACGGCGGAAGATGCTCCGCGTCCGATCTCGTCGCCCGGGCAGGAACCAGGCGTGTATCCGCCGGTAGAGCCGGTGGAGGCCCCGTGCGGGTCGAGCGGGCACCGGTCGATGCGCGAAACGTTCTTCGACGGCGCGCCGGACCAGGTCGTGCGGGGTGCGCTGAGCGTCGGCGGCGGCGTTCGTGATCACCGCCCAGGTCGACGGCGTGCAGGTGATGATGAGGGTCCGTTCGTCGTCGTGCCGGTGCCAGTGCGTATCGCGCACACGGGAGGAGTTCAACGGGGCGTCGCCGGCGAGGATGTCCTGGTGGTGTGCAGGAACGACGTACTCGGCACCGCCGAGCCGCACCACCTGCGTCCGGTCCGTGTCCTGCCGCTGCGTGAGTTCCTGGAACGCTGCCAGCGGCATCAGGGCGGGGAGCGTCTCGATGTACTGCTGCGCGACCACGCGACGGAAGTCGGCTTCCGTCGCGCTGGGGGATGTGTGGACGACCATGTCTGTTCGTGCCCTCCTGACGACTCATGGGTCAGCCGCGTCACTCGTCGATGAGCACGCGCACTCGTCAGGAGGGAGTCGAGATGGGCGCGGACGTCACGCGACCCGAGCCGAAGAGGTCGATCCTCAGCCGATCGTGACCTGGATGGTGGTCCGCGGCGCGGACGACAGCGGAGCGATGCCCGCGGTGTAGGAGGCACCCAGTTCGTACGAGCCGGGTGCCAGGCTGTTGCCGTCGCCGGTTCCGACGAGACCCCGTGCCGTACCGGCCGCATCGAGGGTCAGTGTGCCGAGGGGTCGTCCGCCGAGCCACACGGTCACCGAGCTGCCCGGCCACCCTTGGATCTCCACGGGGATGGGCTCCTCAGGCAGGACTGCACCAGGCGCCGGCCCCGTGAAGGTGGGCCGGAACGCGAACGCGGGGCTGGTCGTCTTCTCCGAGGTGTTCCCGACTGCGTCCGTCGCCGTGAACTCGAGGCGGTCCGTGGTCGGTGGCAACGTCAGGAGCCTGAGCTGCCACGTGCCGTCGGCCCGGGTGATGGTCGATGTCGAGACGGCACCGTCGCTCGTACGCGCCTCGACACGCGAGTGCGCCTCGGCCGTCCCTTCGAACACGGGCGGCGCCGTCGCAGTGTCGGTCCAGGACACGACCAACGCCGGCGGGGAGGGTGCGCGCGTGTCCACGAGCACCCGGACGACGGCTGCACGCGACGAGGCTCGTCCGGCGGCGACCGCAGCCAGCTGAACCTCGTGGAGTCCGTCGGACATGAACTCCAACGTCACGGTCCACCGGCCATCTGCGTCGACCGTCGATTCGACCGGGTGGGCCTGTTGCAGGGCTGTCGCGACGACCGTCATACCGGTCTCCCCGCGCCCAGACAGCGACACGGTGCGACCCGCACTCGCCACCCAATCACTATCGGGAACTGGCGCAGCCAACGGCTCGGACACCGCATTCGGGTCAGGACCAGGAAGCGGGTCGGGTTTAGGGCCTGGCTCTGTTCCCGGGACGTCCTGGTCCACAGCAGTATTCACGTCGAGTGGTTCACTGCGAACCGGTCGCGGCGGCTCAGCAGGGCCAGCGGGAGGTGCACCTGACACGTGGTTGTTGCCGTGGCGTTGGGGCAGAGGCGGGGTCGTCGTCACGGGCGGCAACGTCGTCGGAGCGGTCCGTTCTGCTGGGAGCGAATGATCGCCCTCGGCTTCGGCACTCGATTCGTCGGGCGCGGTGTCAGCGGAACGTGACGAATCAGTGGCGTGGGGTTGCACGTGACTAGTCATCGAGATTGTGCTCGCGAAGGCCGCACCCCCAATCACCGCGACGCCAGCCGCAGCCGCTATCACCGTGCCCATGCGACGCCCGTGCCGTGCCGGGGTCCGCACGCTGGCCGCGTTCGCTGCCGCGGTCCCCGTAGCGGTCCTGCTGACCAGGTGTGCAGCTGTCGTTCCCGCGACGAGGGGCATTAAGACAGCTGCGATGCTGGTGACTTCGCGACGGGACTGTGCGAGGAAGTCCGGGCAGGATTCACAGTCGCGAACGTGCTGCTCGAAACGTTTCCGTCCGCGCGGGGACAGGGTGCCAGCCTCATAGGCGCCGAAGTCCGCCAACGCCGCTCGGCACTCGGCCGGCACCGCACCGAGGTCGACGTGTTCCTGCACCCACGCAGCCCGCAGCGCACGTCGTGCCCGGTACGCAAGCGATGACACTGCCCCCGCGTTGAGCCCGACGAGGGGAGCGACCTCTCGCGGCTTCATCGTCTCGACTTCGAGGTACCAGAGGATGGCCTGCCAACGCTCGGGAAGCGTGGTGAACGCACGTCCCAGGATGTGACGGTTCAGCTCACGAGCGACCGTGTCTGCAGGATCGGCCTCGTCATCGGTCTCGAGCTGGTCGAAGTCCGTCTCCGCGTCGGTGAAGCGAGTATCTCGTTGCTGCTCTCGACCAGCAAGGTTCTTGATCACCGTGTACAGATACGGGCGGAACAGCTCTGTCGGCCCCGCTCCGCCGCGAAGCGTCTTGATGATCCGCGTGAAGGCTTCCGCGACAAGGTCATCAGCGGCTGAGGTACCAGCCAGGCCGCGTGCGAGACGCAGCGCCGCGGGTGCGTGGCGTTTCCAGAGCACGCCGATGGCATCGTTATCGCCCGCTCTTGCCGCCGCAATGAGCACCGTATCGCTTCGCTGCACAGTGACCTCCCGCACGTTTCTGGCACGTCAGAGGAGGCCTAGACATAGGCCTGCCCGAGGTACGAGTCGCTCACTCGGTTTTCATCACGCGGATTTTCCGGATCCGCAGAGAAAGTTCACGCCCGGGCGCCGGGGCACCATGACGGACGCTGATGGGTGCTGCACGCCGCAACGACATGTACAGTCACACCGTAACCTATATGGCACTCAGTGACAGGTTTTTGCGGGAATCTCTACTGACCAGTAACCGTGACGCTAGCCATAGCCCGATCGAGGTGCTCGCGGAAGTGCTCGGTCGCGTCAGACTCGAGCCAAGAGGAGCGGGCGGCATACAGGCAGGCGAAGGCGGCACCGACGATCGCGGCGGCGCGAGGATCAGTGCTCGCGACCCCCTGGGCCACCAGACGGCTTCGGATGGGATCGACCAGCGCCTGCTGCTGCGTTTGGATCTTCTCCAAGAACCGTGCCGTCAGCTGGGGCGTGGAGTGCACGATCCGCTCCATCGCCCGCCCTCGCGTGCGGTCTTGGGTTGCTGCTTCCTGCGATGCCATGAGGGTGAAGATCGCCCACAGCGAGTCCCACACGGGCTCCGTTTCGGGCCGCTGATCGAGCACGGCTACGAGGCGATCGCCGTACCGCTCGTAGCTGCCCACGACGATGTCTTCCTTCGTGGCGAAGTAGCGGAACAATGTGCGCTTGGATACGCCCGCAGCCTCGGCGATCTGGTCCACCGTCACCTGATCGAAGCCTCGCTCGAGGAAGAGGTCCTGAGCGACCGTGGTGAGCTCGCCACGCATCGCACGGCGCGAACGTTCCCTGATCGACGGTGCTTCGGGATCACTCACGCGCCGACGATACCCGTCACTGAGCGAAAGACGACGGTGCTATCCACTCGAAGCAGCTGGGCAGACGCGCGCGGTGCCCCTTGCACGCAACTCTGGTGTGAGCGACCGGTCACTTGAAGGACGGCGTGTGAACCGAGCAGGTGACCGGCTCTCCCGGCGCTACAGAGGTCTGCTTCGCGATCTCACGGGTGCCATCGAGCAAGATGCGGCATCGAGCTGTCGCTCCAGGTTCGGGTGTTGCGCTCACCGAGGCATGTTGTTCCGCTAGGACCACCACTTCGCGTTCCCACCGGGATCCCACCCCATCTTTGGCGGTGGTGACTTCGGTTCCAATCTTGTGCAGCCTAGGGGAGTCACCACGTCGCTCCGCGCCCTCGACACGGATGCCGGAGAGCGTCGAGCCCGTGGGCTGATCAACGTGAACCTCGTAGGTCACGGCCCAAGCGTCGCCAGTGTGCCGCTGCACGAAAGCGCACCCTGAGGCAGCGAGAACGATGGAACTTGCGAGCACGGCGGATGCGACAAGACGGACGGAACGGCGAGCATGTGTCTTCATGGCTCCAGCGTGAACGAGGACCGCCACGATGTCGTCATCCTTGGTGCGCGATCAGGGGGCCTGAGCGAACGATGCTGAATACATCTCTAGGTTGATATTTGCGATCCGTTGCGCTGGTATATTAAAGGGCGTGGGTACCATTCTTCCAGGAATCATCGCGCTCTTCGTCGGTTCGGCGATCAGCGTCGCCGCACTCGTGCCGTGGATCGCACGCGAATACAGGAAGCGCGGCCAGCTTCGGTTCCGGTACTCACTTGTGGCCTTCGGAGCGCTTGTCTACGCGCTCGCACTACTGACGTACACGCTGCTCCCCCTCCCCGCGGACGTGGCGACGATGTGCCAGGCATCAGTCGCTCCGCAGCTGCACCCCTTCTCGTTCCTCGCCGACATCCGGAAGGAAGGGGGGCTCACCGGCCCGCGATCACTCCTCTCGAACCCTGCAGCCGCACAGGTGGTTTTCAACGTGTTGCTGTTCCTGCCACTTGGCGCGTTCGCCAGGCAAGCCCTCGCCCGCCACCGACCGCTCATGGGCCTTCTCGTTGGCTTTAGCGCCGGGCTGGTCGTGTCGCTGCTTATCGAGACCACACAGCTGACCGGCGACTGGTTCCTCTACCCGTGTGCGTACCGCCTGTTCGACGTTGACGACCTCTTCGCGAACACCGCCGGCGCCGCGCTCGGAACACTCCTCGCGCCCCTCGTCGGGCTTCTCTCTGGATCTACCAGCGCGGGCGCCGTCGACGCCGAAGAGCCCCGGCCTGTGACAGCGGCTCGCAGGTTCTCCGGCATCCTGTCCGACGTGTTGGCGATCTGGCTCGTGTCAGCTGGCCTCACTCTTGGAACTGCGCTGGTTTGGGCAGCCACCGGACGGAGCGCACAGTCGCCGGTGCTCAGCACACTCATCGACGCCTCCGCGCTCGTCGCCCCCCTCCTGCAGCTCGTCATCGTCCTGGTGTCTGGCCGAACTCTCGGCGAGCACGTCGTACGCCTCAGGCCGACTCCGTCCCCGAACATCGGGAAACGGCTGATGCGATGGGCACTCGGATCCGGCGGGTGGGCCACATTGCTCGCAGTCGCCTTCCCGCTTTCTGGATTCCTGGCGTTCTGCCTCGCGGTCGCCACGATCATCGCCGTGTGGACGACACGAGCTCACCGTGGCTTCGCACTCGCCCTGACCGGAACTGACATCGAAGACGACCGGATTCCGTTATCTCGTAGCTCCCGCGACGCCTAAGGACTCAACGCTGGGTGATCTGGTTCGGGCCAGGTGGAAGGTCAACGATGTTGCTCGCAGCCAACCGCATCACCGTCAACCTCTCCATGCAAACCGCGCGGCACATCCCGCCTGACCAGGTGCCGTTCCGAGCCGCATACGAGAGTAGAGACAGAAGCCCCATCAAGCGACGACTGAAAGACCTTGCCCCGTCGGCACTGTCGCGTGGCTCGGCGACGAGTCAGAGTTTGAGCTCCGATGGATCGGCGACGCCGGAAGGCAGGCCTGTTGATGTGCGCCACGGCGGGACGAATGGCGCACTAACTCTGCCCGGGGGGGTGTTGACGCTTCCGAGTTCTGTATCGAGCGCTCGCGCCTCGTGCCAGACGGCGGCGAGTCGGGCGAGTGCTTGATCGACGGCGTCATCGGTATTGCCGAGCTGGTCGTACGTCTCTTGGAGCGTGAACGTGTCGAATCGGGTTGGTGCTCGCGTTGTCGGTCCCACCGCCTCGGGCAGCACCTCGCTCTGTAGGGCTGATCGCCGGTCCGGGATGATGCTGGTCATCGCCCGCCCCGACAGCGCGGTCCCTGTGCGGGCCCACCCGTGGACGTCCAACGGCAGCAGCAGCTGCTCCGCACGCCGCCATTCCCCCGGCAACGGCTGCATGCAGTCATGCCGGTTCAGGTCCGCCGTCGTTGGATCGAGGAGTCGGATCACGTCCCCGCGAAATCCAGTCCACACGGGTCCCACTATGCGCAGCCATCGCGTGACCGCGCACGCGGCACACGACACCGGCCTCACACCCGAGGGGACGACGTTGCCGCGGATCCTGACGATGCTCGTCACGGCGACATCGTCCGGGGTGACGGTGCGCGCTTGTCGCCGAGTGAGGCGCAGCGTGCCGAGCAGCACCGTGAGGAAGGCGTCGCGCCGACCGCGGAGCCCAATCGGGAACCGGTACTTCGGGATCGCCGCGAGGACCTGCTCCACGGCATCAGTGTCGGGAGACTCGCGTCGCGGCCACACCCGGTCCGGTTCTGTCGGTATCGGGTCCGTGAGCCCGGCCTCCATGTGGTGTGCACGGATCGTCCCCCGGCGGAGCCGCTGCGTCGACACCGACCCAGGAAACACGGTCAGAAACTGATCGATCGTTGCGGACGCGGCGGGTAACGGCGTGTGGCCGGTAGCGGTGCACCAGGCGACGAACCGGTTCCAGTGCGCCTCGGCCAGCGCCTCGTGGTCCGCGATTGTGAGGGACGTTTGCGCGTTCATAGCCGCATCCGGGTGACGGCGTTGCGGACCAGGGGTGCGTATTCGCGGTCGTAGATCTGCAGTGTGGCGGCATTGGTGTGGTGGGTCTGGTTCATGATCTCCACGTCCGTCGCGCCGGCGTTTCGTGCTTCGGTGACGAACCCGGCACGGAGGGAGTGCCCAGACCAGCCCTCCTCCCCGAGCCCGGCCGCTTGTGCGCGACGAGCGACGGCTTTCCCAACGGTGGTAGGGCTGATGCCGGTGTTCCGGAACAGGCCCCACTTCGACACGGCCCGGAAGAGCGGCATCGACGGCGGCAGCCGGTCCGGGCCGAACCCGTCCGCGCAGACGTGAACAGCGAGTGTGGCGCCGGTGAGCGCGGCGAACAGGCCGGCTTCGCCTCGTGCGTCCTGCGCGGCCATGAGCCGTGAGAGCCGGACGAACGCGCACGGGGCGCAGGTGACCGGGTTCGCGCCCTGCTGCAGCACCTTGATGCGGCCGAGGCCGTCCTGGTCCGTCTTCGACCGCCGCACTCGAGCGTAGACGCCCTCCCCGTCGACGAGGCGGAGATCTCCGACGGTCAAGGCGGTGAGTTCGGACTCGCGGAACGCGCCGACGAACCCGAACAGCAGCAGCGCCTGATCTCGTGTTCCGAGGGCGCCGCTCTGCAGGTCGGCGATGTCGATCTGCAGCAGGGTCGTCTGCAGCGCCTTGAGCGTCATCGGCTTCGCCCGCCGCACCGGCACGGACCGGGTGCGGCGGATGCCCTTGAGGACGTCGCGGACGATAGGGGTGGTGCCGGGTGGGGTGTGGCCGCGGCGGGCGTGTTCCCAGTCGATCGCGGCGACGTAGCGACTGATCGTGCCGGGTGCGTACCGCTGGGCCCCGTCGGGGAGGACCGCGTTGGCCTTGTCGGCGAGGAACGCCGCGATCTCCGCCGGGTCCACCGGTGCCGTGGTGATCTGCTCGAGCTCGGATGGTTCGGAGATCTCGTGGTCCAGAAACCCGGCGCGCCAGCGAGCGAACTGGCGCAGGTCCGACCGGTAGGCGCTGATGGTGTTTGGCGACAGGGATGCCTCCGCGAAGACACGCGGGGACGCGTCCGCCGGCACCACCGCGGCGCCCGGAGCGGCCGTGCTCCCCTTCCCCGTTGCCGTGCGGAGCCTGGCGAAGGCCGTCCGGGACCGCTCCCCCGCCGCACGCTCCTCAGCTGACGCAGCCCGACCACGCGCACCACGCTGCGGGAGTGCTCTACGTACACAGATGCTGATCTGCGCTCAGCATCTGCGTACGTAGGTTAAGCCAGCCCGCGGCCGGTAGGTATGGTGCTGTCCAGTGGGGCGTGGCGACGACGATTTTGTGCTACCAGATGTCTCTGCCGCCCGCCCCCCGAGCCCAGACAGCCAGGACCAGCATTCCGACAGCCACTACGAACCCAAGGACACCGAAGATCCAGTCCTGCCGCGTGAGGGAGTAAATGCCGCCACTCAGGGCGACGATGAAATACACGAGCGCGAGCGTGAACGTGGATTTATTTCGTTCAGACATCAGAAGCATCCCGAAATGGTACGCGCTCCTGAATATCCCGAGAAAGCGTAGAACCCAAGGCGGGCTCCCAGCTTTGCGGGGATCTCCGCCGCAGCGAGACCGCCAACGAAGCTCGCGTAGTCAATGAAGCACCAAGCCGCTTGGTTGATCTGCTCCTCCGTCTCATGAGGACCCGTGCCGGAGTGGTCGGTGCCGTCGGGAGTCGTGTAGCAGCCCACACTCGATGAGCAGTACGCGGCACCAGTCGGGTCACTACTACTGATCGCGTCATCAGCCGCATATGCGTACCGGTTGGCGTTGCTGGGACTGAGTGGTGCGTCGAGGGTGTCGCGTTCGATCCACGCCCCGATGGTGCTGGACTGCCAGCGGTATCCAAACTTGGTGAGCCCGTTGCACCGATCCGCGCGATCCGGACACCGGACGCGGGCTGCAGCCTCCCGAGCTGTCGGAGCAGGACGGTAACGTGCCGCCATGCACTGGGGGGACACCGGACTCGAGGACGACCAGGTCGCGTTCGTGCAGCAGACGCTCCCCGATGCCGTCGTCGTGGCCGACGACTCCTGGGGGCTCCTCGACACCAGGGTCCTGCACGTCCGCGCTGGCGTCGACGGCTTCACCGTGAAGGCCTCCGGCCCGACCAACACGCACTTCCCCCGCGAGCTCGAAGCACACCGCACCGCCACCGCTGCACTGCGAGCCAGCGGGGACGCCGGTGCCCTCGTCGCCGCGAACGAGGAACACCGCGTCCTCGTGCTCGAACGCGTCCCCGGGCACCTCGCCCTCGGGACCCCGGACGAGCACGACCCAGACGTCCACCGTCAGGCCGGCGCAGTGCTCCGACGGCTGCACGACCAGGACACCCGCCAGGACCCGACGTTCCTGCAGCACGAGCAGGCGAAGGCACTGGCCGCCCTCGACGCACCGCACCGGATCCCGGACGAGGTGGTCGCCCGCGCACGAGCGGCCCTGCGCGCACTCCCGACCGACCGCACGACGCAGTCCCTCGTTCCGACCCACGGCGACTTCCACCCGCGCAACTGGATCGTGGACAACGACGCCCGCGACGCCCGCGACGACCACCACCGCAGGCTCCGCGTCATCGACTTCGGCCGGTTCGGCTGGCGCCCCGCGTCCTTCGACCTCACCCGCCTCGCGGTGCTGCACTGGCAGCACGATCCCAGGCTCGAAGCGGCGTTCTTCGACGGGTACGGCGACGATC
>Ga0265798_10002505_pt1 | contig 27096 bp, 21 predicted proteins | sample P3T30metagenome_FD_192430 | JGI IMG/M metagenome (GOLD analysis project Ga0265798, IMG submission 192430) | Plant litter microbial communities from East Loma Ridge, Irvine, California - P3 T30 | ecosystem: Environmental > Terrestrial > Plant litter > Unclassified | place: USA: California...
GCTTCCAGCCTCCTTGACTGCGATGCAAAAACCCGACCTGGAGTCGGGTTTTTTTATGCCCAATCACCGCCTATTCCGTAGGAGCGGTCATCGGCCGCGAAAAATTCACCGCGGTATACCAGTCACACCGCGGTGCTCTTTTCGCGGCCACTGGCCGCTCCTACAGGCCGGCGGGGCGGGGGGTCAGTGCGAATGCCGCGGCACCTCGGACCCCCTGCAGCCGACCAGGAAATCGAAATCACAGCCCTGGTCTGCCTGCATCACGTGGTCGATGTACAGTTGCCGATAGCCGCCCACCAGCAACGATTGCGCCGGTGCCTGCCAGTCGGCCAGGCGGGCCTGCAGCTCGCTGTCGGAGATGTCCAGGTGCAACCGCCCGCTGGCGCAGTCCAGCTCGATGAAATCACCCTCGCGAACCACTGCCAGTGGGCCCCCGGCGGCCGCTTCCGGCGCCACGTGCAGCACCACCGTGCCGTAGGCCGTGCCGCTCATGCGCGCATCCGAGATGCGCACCATATCGGTCACTCCCTGTGCCAGCAGCTTGGCCGGCAGGCCCATGTTGCCGACCTCGGCCATGCCTGGATAGCCCTTGGGCCCACAGTTCTTCATGACCAGGATGGAGCTGGCGTCTACGTCCAGGTCCGGATCGTTGATGCGTGCCTTGTACATGTCGAAGTTTTCGAACACCACTGCGCGGCCGCGATGGGTCATCAGCGCCGGGGTCGCGGCCGAGGGCTTGAGCACTGCCCCCAGCGGCGCCAGGTTACCGCGTAACACGCAGATTCCGCCGTCGGCCACCAATGGGTTGTCGATGGCGCGGATCACCTCGTCCTCGCCATAGATCGGCGAATGCTGCACGTTCTGCCACAGTGACTGACCGTTGACCGTCAAGGCGTCTGGATGAGGAATCAGGCCGTTTTCACCCAGGCGTCGCAACACGGCTGGCAGGCCGCCGGCATAGTAGAACTCTTCCATCAGGAAGCGCCCGGAGGGCTGCAGGTCCACCAGGGTCGGCGTGCCACGGCCGATCCGGGTCCAGTCGTCGAGCTCCAGCTCGACGCCGATACGCCCGGCAATCGCCTTGAGATGGATCACCGCATTGGTCGATCCGCCAATGGCCGCATTGACCCGGATGGCGTTTTCGAACGCCTCTTTAGTCAGGATCTTGGACAGGCGCAAGTCTTCGCGGACCATCTCCACCGCCCGCATGCCGGACATGTGCGCCAGCACGTAGCGGCGCGAATCCACCGCCGGAATGGCCGCGTTGTGCGGCAGCGAGGTGCCCAGTGCCTCGGCCATGCAGGCCATGGTGGAGGCCGTGCCCATGGTGTTGCAGGTACCGGCCGAGCGCGACATGCCGGCTTCGGCGGAGAGAAATTCGTCCAGGCTGATCTGGCCGGCCTTGTACGACTCATGCATCTGCCAGACGATGGTGCCGGCACCGATGTCCTTGCCCTTGTGCTTGCCGTTGAGCATCGGCCCGCCCGTGACCACGATGGCCGGTACGTCGCAGCTCGCCGCGCCCATCAGCAGGGCAGGGGTGGTCTTGTCGCAGCCGGTGAGCAGCACCACGCCGTCGATCGGGTTGCCGCGAATGGCTTCCTCGACGTCCATGCTCGCCAGGTTGCGGGTCAGCATCGCCGTGGGCCGCAGGTTGGACTCGCCATTGGAGAACACCGGGAATTCCACCGGAAAACCACCGGCTTCGATCACGCCCCGCTTGACGTGTTCGGCGATGGTACGGAAGTGGGCGTTGCACGGCGTCAGCTCGGACCAGGTGTTGCAGATGCCGATGATCGGCTTGCCGTTGAACTGGTGGTCGGCGATGCCTTGGTTCTTCATCCAGCTGCGGTACATGAAGCCGTTCTTGTCTGCCGTACCGAACCATTGGGCCGAGCGCAGGGGCGTTTTGTTATCAGGCATGGTGGCTCTCTTATTGTAAGACTTGTTTTTGTGTATGCCCTAAAAATAGGCCATTGAAACGACGATTGGAAGAGCTTGTACAGTAAATAGTAATACTATAAAGTCGATTTCAATGAGGGCTGCAGGCTTCAGCGAGACACCGGCGAGTGTCCGTACAGCCGTCGCACGTCAACGACCATAAGAACAAGAAAGTGGAGATCGATCCCATGAGCCAGGAATTGGGGCTTATACGCCGCATCACCTTCAAATTGATTCCGTTCCTGATTCTGCTGTACCTGATCGCCTACGTGGATCGCTCCGCAGTGGGCTTCGCCAAGCTGCACATGGGCGCAGACGTGGGCATCGGCGATGCGGCCTACGGCCTGGGTGCCGGCTTGTTCTTCATCGGCTACTTCCTCCTGGAGATTCCCAGCAACCTGATGCTCGAACGCTTCGGCGCACGCCGCTGGTTCGCGCGCATCATGATCACCTGGGGCGCCATCACCATCGGCATGGCGTTCGTGCAAGGGCCGCACAGCTTCTATGTCATGCGCTTTCTGCTGGGCGCCGCCGAAGCGGGCTTCTTCCCTGGCGTGCTGTACTACATCACGCAGTGGTTTCCGGTCCGTCATCGCGGCAAGATCCTCGGCCTGTTCATCCTGTCCCAGCCCATCGCCATGATGATCACCGGGCCTGTGTCCGGTGCCCTGCTGGGCATGGACGGCGTACTGGGCCTGCATGGCTGGCAGTGGCTGTTCATCGTCATCGGTACCCCGGCCATCCTCCTCACCTGGCCGGTGCTGCGCTGGCTGCCCGACGGCCCGCAGCAGGTCAAATGGATGAACCAGGAGGAAAAGAACTGGCTGGCCAGCGAACTCGAGAAGGACCTGCAGGCCTACGGGCAGACCCGGCATGGCAACCCGCTGCATGCGCTCAAGGACTTTCGCGTGTTGTTGCTGGCGCTGTTCTACCTGCCGGTGACCTTGAGCATCTATGGGCTGGGCCTGTGGTTGCCGACCCTGATCAAGCAGTTCGGCGGCAGTGACTTGACCACCGGTTTCGTGTCATCGGTGCCTTACGTATTCGGCATCATCGGTCTGTTGCTCATCCCGCGCAGCTCGGACCGCCTCAACGACCGCTACGGGCACCTGGCCGTGCTGTACGTGCTGGGCGCAGTCGGCCTGTTCCTCAGCGCCTGGCTGAGTGTGCCGGCGGCGCAGCTGGCGGCTTTGTGCCTGGTAGCGTTCAGCCTGTTCTCCTGCACGGCGGTGTTCTGGACCCTGCCGGGCCGCTTCTTCGCCGGCGCCAGTGCGGCGGCAGGTATTGCCCTGATCAACTCGGTAGGCAACCTGGGCGGCTACATCGGGCCGTTCGTGATCGGCGCGCTCAAGGAGTACACCGGCAACCTGGCCAGCGGCCTGTATTTTCTCAGCGGCGTGATGGTGTTCGGGCTGCTGCTGACCGCAGTGGTCTACCAGCTCCTGGAGCGCCGCCACGTGCTGCCGGCCGATGCGTTCGCCGCCAGCGCCCGTTCCTGAACCCAGCAAGAGGAAGCGATCATGCATCTGGTGCAATTCGAATTGAAAGACGGGCAACGTCGGGTGGGGTTGGTCGATGGCGACCGCGTGCACGAAGTGCGCGGCGCCCACAGTGTCCGCGAGCTGGCCATGAATGCCATTGCCGCAGGCCACGGCCTGGCCCAGGCGGTGGACGGGTGTGGCCTGGGTGAACAGCATGACTACGCGCAGCTGCTCGAACAGGGTCGCGTTCTCGCGCCTCTGGATCACCCCGACCCGGCCCATATGCTGGTGACCGGCACCGGCCTGACCCACCTGGGCAGCGCCGCCACCCGCGACAAGATGCACCAGCAAAGCGGTGACGCCGCCGTTACCGACAGCATGAAAGTGTTCCAGTGGGGCGTGGAGGGTGGCAAGCCTGCTGCAGGCCGGCCTGGCGTGCAGCCGGAGTGGTTCTACAAAGGCGATGGCAGCATTGTCGTGCGGCCCGGCCAGGCATTCCCGGTCCCGCCGTTTGCCGAGGACGCCGGCGAAGAGCCCGAGCTGGGTGGGCTGTACGTGATCGGCCCGGACCGACGGCCGTATCGCGTGGGGTTCGCCCTGGGCAATGAGTTCTCCGACCACGTGATGGAGCGCAAGAACTACCTTTACCTCGCCCATTCCAAGCTGCGTAGCTGCAGCTACGGCCCCGAGCTGCGCGTGGGTGAGCTGCCCGAGCACCTTGCCGGCACCAGCCGTATCCGCCGGGCTGGCGAGGTGATCTGGGAGAAGGAATTCCTCAGTGGCGAAGCGAACATGTGCCACAGCTTCGACAACCTCGAGTACCACCATTTCAAGTACGCGCAGTTTCTCAATCCTGGCGACGTGCATGTGCATTTCTTCGGCACCGCCACGCTGTCGTTCGCCGACGGCGTCGTCACCCAGCTGGGTGACCAGTTCGAAATCAGCCTGCCCGCCTTCGGCGCGCCTTTGGTGAACAGCGTCGGCCAGGCCGAGGCCGCTTTCGCACCGGGCAACGTGGGCATCCTGTAGCGCGTACTGGCGAGCAGGCCAGAGGCGCGCATCGCGGTTATCATGGTCGGATATCACCCCCGGAGATCCGACCATGAGTCTGCCTATCGCGCTGCAAACCTGCGACATGCTGCTGATCGACACCCTGCACGCCTTCGATTTTTCCTTCGACGAGGAGCACACCCTGCACATCCAGTGCATGGACGGCCGCGAACTCAAGCGCTGGCAGTTCACCCTGCAAGAACAGCAGGCCGCCCAGCCCGGCGCCGAACCGAACAGCTTCGTCATCAGCCAGGCCGGCGTGTCTCACCAACTGACGTGCCTCAGCGCGTTTTCGGCCCGCGACGAAGAAGATGAAACCCAGGCTTGAACGCGGCGGTCTCTAGAGTCCGATCCACGTTCGCTCCTGCTGCCGCTACAACACTCGGTGCCACGAAAAATCGGCCACTCACAACAGGCTCGGAGAGACCTTCATGAAGCGAGTTCTGCTATCTATGCTTGTCAACGGTTTGGTCCTGACCTCACTGCACGCCGGCGCAGCCGAAAAATACGACCTGCTGGTGGGCACCTATACCCAGGGCGCCAGCGAAGGCATCTACCGCTATGCCTTCGACAGCGCTACCGGCCAGATCGAGGCGCAGCCACGGCAGACATTCAAGAGTTCCAACCCGTCCTGGCTGACCTTGTCCCAAGACCAGCGGCGCCTGTTCGTGGTCAACGAAAACGGCCCCGGGCAGAAAGAGGTGGTCGGCAAGGTCAGCAGTTTCACAGTGGACGGCAACACCCACGAACTCAGCCAGGTCAGCCAGGTGGCCACCCGGGGCGATGAGCCGACCCATTCCAGCCTGAGCCAGGACGGGCGCTACCTGTTCGTTTCCAACTATGCCGTGAACGCCAATCCAGGTGGCAGCCTGAGCGTGTTCAAGGTGGCCGAGAACGGCACGCTCAGCGAGGTGGTGCAACAGCTCAAGCACGTTGCCAGCCAGGTGAATCCCGAGCGTCAGGCCGGGCCGCATGTGCATTCGGTGGTATCGCTGCCCTCTGGCAACTACGTCTATGCCAGCGACCTGGGCGCTGACCGGGTGTACGTGTACCGCTACCAGCCCGAGTCTGCCCAGCGTCCACTGGTGCCGGCGCAACCTGCCTCGGTCCAGCTGCCGGACGGCAGTGGCCCGCGTCATCTGCTGTTCAGTCGCGATGGCAAGCACGCCTACCTGACCCTGGAAATGAGCGGCCAACTGGCCATGTTCGACGTCAGGGACGGCAACCTGGTACGCCAGCAACTGCTCGAACTGGGCACGGCCGGCAAGCAAAGCGCCAGCGGCGCGTTGCACCTGTCGGCCGATGGCCGCTTTCTCTATGTGAGCAACCGCGGCACGGCGAATCAGATGCTGGTGTTCAGCGTTGCAGCCGGCAATGGCCAGCTCGAGGAAATCCAGCGTCGTGACGTGGACGGCGATCATCCGCGTGAATTCACCCTCGACCCTACCGGCCACTTCCTGTTGATCGCCAACCAGAAAAGCAACCAGATCACCGTGCTCAAGCGCGATGCGAGCACCGGCATGCTGGGTGAGACGGTGCAGCGCTTCGCGCAGGATGCCCCCTCGGACGTGAAATTCCTGACCCGGTGATGGTCGGCTGTTGACCCCCGGCTGCGCGGCAGTGCGCGCAACCGGGGGAACGCCGCCTCAGCCTGTGACCTGCACGCTGCTCAAGCCGTTGCCCAGGCGCCGCACCTGAATCTGCACCGGAATGCGCTCGTGCATCTCCTGCACGTGGGAAATCACTGCCACTTTGCGGCCCTGCGCCTGCAGGCCGTCGAGGGCGTCCATGGCCAGCTGCAGCGACTCGGGGTCGAGGCTGCCGAAGCCTTCGTCGATGAACAGCGACTCGATGCGCAGTGTGCTCGAGGCCATCGACGCCAGGCCCAAAGCCAATGCCAGTGAAACCAGAAACGTTTCCCCGCCCGACAACGAATGCACCGAGCGCAGTTCGTCGCCCATTTCCGTGTCCAGCACCAGCAACCCGAGCATGCTGCCGCCGCGCTTGAGCCGGTAGCGCCGCACCAGTTGGCGCAGTTGCACGTTGGCGTGGTGCACCAGCAAATCGAGGTTGTAGGCCTGGGCAATCTTGCGGAAGCGATCGCCCTCGGCCGAGCCGATCAGCGCCGCCAGTCGCGCGCAGCGCTGGTAGAGCGCATCGGCCTCGGCAATCTGCGTCTGCAGGGCCTGGTTGGCACCGTGCCGGCGCTGGTCCTCGGTCTGCCGGGCGCGCAGTTCGGCGCAGTGATGTTCCTGCCGTTCGGCGTCCAGCAGCAGGGCGGCGTGTTGTGCGTCCAGTGCTTCGGCGCTGGCGATCGCGTCGAGCTCTGCGCGATGGGCCTGCTGGCGCTGTTCGCGTTCGTGCAGGCGGATGCGCGCCTGTTCCAAGGCCCTTTCCGTGGTTTGCAGGCGGCTGCGCAGCGCATCGACCTGGCGTTCATCGATGGCGAGCAGTGCCCGCAACCCATCGTCGTCCAATTGCGGACGCTGCTCGCGCCAGGCGTGCAGGGCTTGCTGCACGTCGGCCAGGGCTTGCTGCAGTTGGGCCTGCTGCTGAGTGTCGGCCTCCAGGGCGCTGGCGGTCTGCACTGTCTGGGTTCGTAGATCCTGTTGCTGGCGGTCGACTTGCCGTTCCTGCTCGCGTGCCGTCTCGACCTGATCGTGCAAGGCCGTCTGCCAGGCGGCAGCCTGGGCATGCTCGCCCAGCAATTCGTGCAGCCGTGCTTCGCAGGTCTGCAGGTGCGTGGACAGTGCCGCGACCCGCTGGCGTTGCTGCTCGCAGTCGGTTCGGTGCCGCGCATGCTCGCTGCGGGCCTGCTCGATGCGGCGCGCGCGGGTGTCGAACTCGGCCTGTTCCTCGTCCCGTTGCTCGATCTGTGCCAGACGCTCGCCGATGCTCTGCTCCAGCGCCATGAACGTCTGTGCCGGTTGCTCGCGCAGGGCCTGCAGACGAGCGGCGGGCAACTGGCTGGCCAACGCCTGCAGCTCTTCGTCGAGCCGTTGCCGGTCGGCGTCAACGTGGGCCTGATGCGCCTGCAGCGTCTGCCGCGCCTGCTGGCTGGTTTCCCCGGCTTGCGCCACGGCACGCTGCAAGGTGGTTGCCTGCTGGTGCAAGGCCAGCAGGCTGTTCTGCTGCCGTTCATCCTCATCGATCAGGCGCGTGTGGCTGGCCACGGTGTCGCGCAGCCAGTCATCCGCCTGCTCGGCGTCGGCAAGGGCAGGGTAGAGCGGATGCCGGGCCAACTCGGCGCCATCCGGCTGGTCGAGCAATTGTTGCTCCTGCGCCTTGAGCTGCTTGTGCTGCTCGATCAGCGCGCCGACTTCGGTACGCAGCTCGATCAGGCGTTCGGACAGCGGCTTCAGCGCAGCGCGCGCGCGTTGCTCTTCATCGTCATCGTGGGCCGATAGCGCCTGCAACAGCGCCTCGGGAGCGTGATAGGGGTGCTCGACACTGCCACAGACCGGGCAGGGCTGTTCGGGCTGCAACCGTTCGCGCAACTGTTCGACGCTTTCGCTGCGGGCCAGTCGCTGGCGTTCGAGCAGTTGCAGGGTCAACGTCAGGGCTTGCTCGGCCTGTTCGTGGGCCGCGCGGACCTCCAGCCCCTGCGCGGTCAGTTGCTCGCGCCGGGCCAGCAAGGTGGCCTGCTGCTGGCGTCCTTGTTCAAGACGTTCCTGGACAGCGTTGCGCCGCTGCCACAGCCGTTCCAGTTCCTGTACACCGCCCAGCGCCAGGCGTTGCTGTTGCAGACGCTGGGTCAATTGCTGCAAGCGCTCAGGCAGCTCCTCGACGCCGCACGGGGCATGCTGAAAGACGCGGGCAAGGTCCGTTTGATGCGCTTCCAGGTTCGTCTGTGTGGCGTGTGCCTGCGCCTGCAAGTCTGGCAGCTCGGTCTGACCCTGGCGCAGGCGACTGCTCAGCGTCACCACGTGCTGCAGGCGTGGCAGGTAGGCGTTCCAGGTGGTAGCCAGCGGTGCCAGCTCGGCGCTGCGTTCGAGCGAGTCGGCGACCTGCTGCAGGCGTTTGCCAGTCTCGGCCTGTTGCTGCTCCATGCCCAGCAACGCCTGCGCCCCGGACGAAAGCTGCCGCTCGGCTTCGGCCAGCGCCGGATTCAGGGGTTCGAGCTCGGCCTGCAATCGGCTCCGGTTCGACTGCTCGTCGAAGGCCTGCTGCAACCGGGGCTGCGCTTCGGTCTGTTGCGCCAACGCCTGTTGCAGCGTGCGCTCGGCCTGTTCGCGTTGCTCGTCCAGTTGCTGGCGCTGCAGCGCTTGCTGTTGCTGCCGCGAACGCGACAGCTCGATGCGTTCGGCCAAGGGCAGGAGTTGGGTGTGCACTTCCTGCTCGCGGCCGAACAGGTAGCGTTGCGGTGCCAGTTGTTCGAGCATGTGCAGTTGCAAACGCTGCTCGGCGCCTGCTTCCCACGCCTGGGACGCGTCTTCCACCTGCTGCCGGGCCGCCTGGCAGTCGTCGGTCAGGCGCTGGTCTTCGCGGTGCCACTGCTGCTGCCGTTCCACCTCCTTGAGGCGCGCTTGCTGCTGGCGCAGTTGCTCGCTGGCGCTCTGGAACTCCAGGTCCAGGGCTGTACGGGCCTCGACCGCCAGTGGCGCGATACCGGTGGCCTGGTCTTGCCAGTGCTTGAGCTGCTCGCGGGCGTCGCGGCTCTTTTCGAAGGCGCGCTTGCCCAGGCGGGTGTACAGCGCCGTGTCGGTAAGCTTTTCCAGCAGCTCGCTGCGCTCGTTGTCATCGGCCTTGAGAAAGGCACTGAACTCGCTCTGCGCCAACATCACCGCACGGGTGAACTGTTCGAAGTTGAGCCCCAGGCGAGCCTCGAGCAGTTGCTTGTATTCACCTTTCTGGCTGGCCAGTAGCTGGTCGTTGTCCAGGTCGCGCAGCGACTGCCGGCTGTTCTGCAACTTGCCGCCGGGTTTGTCCCGTGCGCGGTTGGCTTCCCAGCGCGCGCGATAGCGACGACCGTCGACGCCGAGGAAATCCACTTCCGCGTAGCCTGCCCCGGTACCACGACGCAGCAAGGTGCGCGGGTCGTAACTGCCGATCTCGCCATCGGCGTCCGGCACCTTGGCGCTCTGCGACGCGTTGCCCAGGCGCGGCACGGCGCCGAACAAGGCCAGGCACAGGGCATCGAGCAACGTGCTCTTGCCCGCGCCGGTGGGGCCGGTGATGGCGAACAGACCAGCACTGGCCAGCGGTTCGGCGGTGAAATCCAATTCGAACGGGCCGGCCAGCGAGGCCAGGTTCTTCAGGCGAATGGCCAGAATCTTCATGGGGTTTCGCCCTCCAGTTGTACTTCCTGCAACAGTTGGGCGAAATCATCCAGCGTCTGTTCGTCCACCTCGCTGCCATAACTGTCCAGCCAGGCGCGGCTGAACAGTTCGTGGGGGCTGAGCTGATCCAGTTCGATCAAGACGCCGACGTCTTCGTTGTCGGCGTTGGCGCGCCCGGCGTACTCGGCGGCGATCCGCACCAGACGCACGGCCTTGCCTTGCAGGGCGGTTTCGATGTGCTGGCGCAGGTCCGGTTGTGGCTCGTCGAGTACCACTCGCACTTCCAGCCAGGGATAGCCCAGGAGGTCGGCCAACAGATCCACGTCCGGCAGTTGCTGTAACTGTTCGCGCACCTGCGGCAAGGGCGCCGGGCCGATGCGCAGCAGGTCGACGGCGCGTGGGATGAGGATCGGTTCCACGCTCACCAGTTGCTCGCCAGCGCATTCGATCTCGAGGATCTGATGCGGGTATTCGATTTCGGAAAATGACAGCGGAATGGGTGAACCGCTGTAGCGAATGCGCGATTCGCCGTTGACCTTCTGCGGCTTGTGCAGATGGCCCAGGGCAACGTAGCTGATGCTGGCATCGAACAGGCTGGCCGGCAGGGCCTCGGCGCTGCCGATCACCAGGCTGCGCTCGGACTCCATCGACACCGAACCGCCGGCCATGTGCGCATGGCTGATGGCAATCAGCGCCTGCCCCGGCGAGCGCCGGGCATTGGCGGCGGCAATCAGCATCTCGTGCACGCGGGCGATGCCTTGCAGGTAATCCTCGCCCAGGGCTGCGCCGGTCACTTCCGCAGGGCGCAGGAAGGGCAGGGCCAGGCACCACGCCTGTACCTCGCCCCTGGCATCGGGCAGCGGCAGCAACAGCCGCTCGCTGTCGAGGCGGCCATCCTCGAGCCACATCACCCGGCCCAGCGCGTGGGTACGCAGGCGGCGCATCAACGGCCCGGGCAGTTCGATGCGCGAACCCGAGTCATGGTTGCCGGCGATCATCACGATGGTCAGCTGCGGCTGCTGCTCGTGGGCGCTGACAATGAAGTTGTACAAGCGCTCTTGGGCGCGCACGGGCGGGTTGACCGTGTCGAAGATATCGCCTGCCACCAGCAGCACGTCGGGTTGGCGCTCGGCGAGCTGGCGCAGCAACCAGCGCAGGAAGCTTGCGTGTTCGAAGTCGCGCTCCTGACCGTGCAGGCTTTGGCCGAGGTGCCAGTCGGAGGTGTGGAACAGGCGCATGAAGGCTCCAGGGGGCAGGGAAGGCCGCCATGATAGCCGTTCGGCCCCGACGTTCCCATGCGCCGCGCTGGGCAGGATGTGACCCACCGATCTTTACGCGTTCTTTACGGCGACGCCTGGGTATCGATCTCGCGCCTTTACGCCCAAGCCTTGGAGAATGTCGACAAGCGGCGCCCGCCGTGCCTGGAGATATTGCTCATGTCTGTTCTGGACGGCCTGTTCCTGCTGCTGGCCATCGGCTTGTTCGTGTACCTGCTCGTCGCCCTCTTGCGCGCCAGTGGAGGCTAGTCGGTCATGCACAGTCACGATTTCGCACTGATAGCGGCCTTTCTTGCCCTGGTGTTGCTACCCGCGCCCTGGCTCGGACGTTTCTACTACAAAGTCATGGAAGGCCAGCGCACCTGGCTCAGCGTACCGCTGCAGCCAGTGGAAAAGCTCTGCTACCGGTTCGCCGGTATCGACCCGCAACAGCAGCAGAGTTGGCAGCGCTACGCCCTGGCTCTGCTCGCCTTCAATCTGGCCGGGTTCGGCGTGTTGTTCGCCCTGCTCATGCTGCAAGGCTACCTGCCGCTCAATCCCCAGCACCTGCCTGGCCAGGAGTGGACCCTGGCGTTCAACACCGCCGTCAGCTTCATGGCCAACACCAACTGGCAGGCCTACAGCGGCGAAACCTCGCTCAGCTACCTCAGCCAGATGGCCGGGCTGGGTGTGCAGAATTTCCTCAGCGCCGCAACCGGCCTGGCCGTGCTGGTAGCGCTGTGTCGCGGCATCAGCCGGCGCTCGGCCAGTACCCTTGGCAACTTCTGGGTCGATGTGACCCGCGCCACTTTGTATGGCCTGCTGCCGCTGGCGCTGCTGCTGGCCGTGTTCCTCCTATGGCAGGGCGTGCCGCAGACGTTCGCCCCGTACGCGGACGCGCTGACCCTGCAAGGCAACGCGCAGACCATCCCGCTCGGCCCGGCTGCAAGCCAGATCGCCATCAAGCAGTTGGGCACCAACGGCGGCGGATTCTTCGGGGTCAACTCGGCGCATCCGTTCGAGAATCCCACGGCGTGGAGCAACCTGTTCGAATTGGCAGCCATTCTGACCATCCCGGCCGCCTTGGTCTTCACCTTCGGCCATTACGTCAAGGACCTGCGCCAGAGCCGGGCGATTCTGGCCTGCATGCTGACCCTGTTGCTGCTGGGCATCGGCTTGTCGCTGTATGCCGAGCAGCAACCCAACCCGCTGCTGGCCAGCGCCATGGTCGAGCAGGCCGCTCCGCTGGAAGGCAAGGAAAGCCGCTTCGGCACCACCGCCAGTGTGCTCTGGTCGGTGACCACCACGGCCGCCTCGAACGGTTCGGTCAACGCCATGCACGACAGCCTCAACCCGCTCTCCGGGATGGTCGCTCTGGTCAACATGATGCTCGGCGAGGTGATTTTCGGCGGGGTTGGCGCCGGTCTCTACGGCATGCTGCTCAACGTGCTGCTGACCGTGTTCCTGGCCGGACTGATGATCGGTCGAACCCCCGAGTACCTGGGCAAGAAGCTGCAGGCACGCGAGGTCCGCTGGCTGGTGGCGATCCTGCTGGTGATGCCGGTCGGCGTGCTGGTGCTCAGCGCCATCGCCGTCAGCCTGCCGGGGCCGGCGAGCGCCGTGAGCAATCCGGGCCCCCATGGCTTCACGCAGTTGCTGTATGCCTACACCTCGGCCAGCGCCAACAACGGTTCGGCCTTCGCCGGCCTGTCCGCCAACACCGCCTTTCACAACCTGATGCTGGGCCTGGGCATGCTGATCGGGCGCTTCGGCTACATCCTGCCGGTACTTGCCCTGGCCGGGGCGCTGGCCAGCAAGAACGCCAGTGCGCCCAGCGCCGACAGCTTCGCCACCCATGGCCTGCTGTTCATCACCCTGCTGACCGTGACCCTGCTGATAGTGGGCGGCCTGACTTTCCTGCCGGTGCTGGCCCTGGGGCCGATCGCCGAGCACTTGAACCTGCATTTCTGAGGCCTGGACAATGAACCGATCGACCGTTGCCGCTGCCACGCAACCATCACCGCCCGCCGGGGCCACCCTGAGTGCCTTGTGGCGACCGGCGCTGCTGCAGGCCTTCGTCAAGCTCGACCCGCGGCGACTGCTGCGCAGCCCTGTGCTGTTGGTGGTGGAGTTGTGCGCCGTACTGACCACTGGCCTGTGCCTGCTGCCCGACCCGGCGGTGCCAGCCGCGGTCGCCGTACAGATCGCCGTGTGGCTGTGGTTTACCCTGCTGTTTGCCAATTTTGCCGAAGCCTTGGCCGAGGGCCGCGGCAGGGCGCGCGCCGACAGCCTGAAAGCGGGCAGCCAGGGCTTGCAGGCACGCCGACAGTGTGCCGACGGCAGTTTCGAAACCGTCGCCGCCACTGTGCTGCGCAAGGGCGATGTGGTGCGCGTCGAAGCCGGGCAGATGATTCCCGGCGACGGCGAGGTGCGCGAGGGCATCGCTGCGGTCAACGAGGCCGCCATCACGGGCGAATCGGCACCGGTGATCCGCGAGTCGGGCGGCGATCGCTCGGCGGTCACCGGCAACACCCTGGTGGTGTCCGACTGGCTGGTTATCGAGATCAGCACCGACCCCGGCGAATCGACCCTGGACCGGATGATCGCGCTGGTGGAAGGTGCGAAGCGCCAGAAGACCCCCAACGAAGTGGCGCTGGACATCCTGCTCATCGGCCTGACCATGGTCTTCCTGCTGGTGGTGGTGACCCTGCAGCCCTTCGCCCGCTTCTCCGGGCACAGCCTGCCCCCGGTGTTTCTCCTGGCACTGCTGGTGACGCTGATTCCGACCACCATCGCCGGCCTTCTGTCGGCCATCGGCATCGCCGGCATGGACCGCCTGGTGAGGCTCAACGTCGTGGCCAAGTCCGGGCGCGCGGTGGAAGCGGCCGGCGACGTCCATGTGCTGCTGCTCGACAAGACCGGCACCATCACCTTCGGCAACCGCCGGTGCAGCGCTTTGTACGCCGCCCCCGGCGTCGGCGATGCGCAGATGGCCGAAGGTGCGCTGTTGGCTTCGCTGGGCGATGAAACGGCGGAAGGGCGTTCGGTGGTCGAGTTCATCCGTCCGTTGTTCAGCGTCGACGAGCCGCCCGCCGAGCGCTGGCAGTCGGTGCCGTTCAGCGCGCAGACGCGCCTGTCCGGCGTCGACCTCGACCAGCAGTGCTACCGCAAGGGCGCAGTCGACTCGCTGCTGGCCTACATCGGCCAGTCCAGGGCGCAGCTTCCGGCCGCACTGGCCGACCATATCGAGCGCATCGCGCAAAGTGGCGGCACGCCGCTGCTGGTGTGCCGAGACAAGCAATTGCTGGGGGCGATCCACTTGAAGGATGTGGTCAAGCCGGGCATTCGCGAGCGCTTCGAGCAGTTGCGCAAGCTGGGCATCCGCACCGTCATGGTGACCGGCGACAACCCACTGACCGCGGCGGCCATCGCCGCCGAAGCCGGCGTCGACGATGTGCTGGCCGAGGCCACGCCGCAGAAGAAGCTGGCGCGCATTCGTCAGGAACAGGCCGATGGGCGGCTGGTGGCGATGTGCGGCGATGGCGCCAACGACGCACCGGCGCTGGCCCAGGCCGACGTCGGCGTGGCAATGAATGACGGTACCCAGGCTGCACGCGAGGCGGCCAACATGGTCGATCTGGACAGCGACCCGACCAAGTTGCTGGACATCGTGCGCATCGGCAAGGAACTGCTGGTCACCCGCGGCGCGCTGACCACCTTTTCCATCGCCAACGACGTCGCCAAGTATTTCGCCATCCTGCCGGCACTCTTTGCCGCGGTGTATCCGTCCCTGGGCGTGCTCAACGTGATGAACCTGGCCAGCCCGCAAAGCGCGATCCTTTCGGCCATCGTCTTCAACGCCTTGATCATCATCGTGTTGATTCCCCTGGCCCTGCGCGGTGTGCGGGTGCAGGCCAACAGTGCTGCGCAGTTGTTGCGGCGCAACGTGCTGATCTATGGCCTGGGTGGCCTGGTGGTGCCCTTCATCGGCATCAAGGCGATTGACCTCGTCCTCACTGCATTGCATCTGGTCTGACCCTGGAGCTTGAAAGATGAACAGTTTGTTGCGTCCGGCCTTGAGCCTGATTCTGTCGATGACCCTGCTCACTGGCGCGGCCTATCCGCTGTTGGTATGGGCCGTGGGCCAGTGGGTGTTTTCCGCTCAGGCCAACGGTAGCCTGGTGCGCGATGCGCAGGGCGAGGTGCGTGGCTCGACCTTGCTCGCGCAAGCCTTCACCGGCGAGCACTGGTTTCATTCACGGCCTTCGGCGGCGGACTACGCCACACTGGCCAGCGGTGCGAGCAACCTGGCGCCGAGCAATCCTGCACTGCGAAGCCGTGTGCTGGCGCAGGCCGATGAACAGTTCGATGCGCAGCAAGGTCCGGTTCCGCTGGCGCTTTTGACCACCTCGGCCAGCGGCCTGGACCCTCATCTGCCACCGGCGGCGGTGAACTACCAGGTGCCACGGGTGGCGCGCGAGCGCGGCCTGGCCGAGTCGACCCTGCGCGCGTTGGTGCAGGCCCATACCGAATCTCCCCTCATCGGGCCGGCCGTGGTCAACGTACTGGCTTTGAACCAGGCGCTGGATCGGCTACCGTCGCAGTCCCGATGATGACGAGCCTGCGCCATGAGTGATTCCGGCCGCGCCGATGCCTTGCTGGCCGCCTTGCCCAGCGCTGGGCGTGGGCGTTTGAAAGTGTTCCTGGGGGCCGCCCCCGGCGTCGGCAAAACCTACGCCATGCTGCAGGCCGCCCATGCCCGTCAGCGTCAGGGCATCACCGTACTGGCCGCGGTGGTACAGACCCACGGTCGTGCAGAAACCGAAGCGCTGCTGGTCGGCCTGCCGCAGCAGGCGCTGCTGCGTTGCCAGTACCGCGACGTGATGCTGGAGGAAATGGACCTGGACGCGGTGCTCGCTGCCCGCCCGGCCCTGGTGCTGGTCGACGAACTGGCGCACAGCAATGCCCCCGGCAGCCGCCACGCCAAGCGCTGGCAGGACGTGCAGGAGCTGCTCGCCGCCGGTATCGACGTCTACACCACGGTCAACGTGCAACACCTGGAAAGCCTGAACGACCAGGTCCAGACCATCACCGGCGTGCAGGTGCGCGAAACCCTGCCCGATTGGGTGGTGCAGGAAGCCGACGATCTGCTGCTGATCGACCTGCCGCCGCGCGAGCTGCTCGAACGCCTGCGCGAGGGCAAGGTGTACGTGCCCGAGCAGGCGCGGGCGGCCATCGACGCGTTCTTCACCCAGACCAATCTCAGCGCCCTGCGCGAGCTGGCCATGCAAACCGCGGCGGCCCAGGTCGACGACGATCTGCACGAAGGTTATCGCAGCCTCGGCCAGCAGGCGCCCAGCGTCCGGGGACGGCTGCTGGTGGGCATTGCCGGCGACGAGCAGGCCGAGCGCCTGGTGCGCCACGCCAGCCGCGTCGCGCGTCGCCGCCATCTGCCTTGGTCGGTGGTCCATGTGGATAACGGCGCGCTGCTCGACGAAGCGGCGCGCCAGCGCCTGCAGCTGGCCCAGCAGATGGCCGAACGCCTGGGCGGCGAGGTGGTGGAGCTGCGCGATGCGGAAGTGGCCAGGACCTTGCTGCAGCATGCCGCCGACCGTCGCGCCAATCTGGTGCTGGTCGGCCAGTCGCGTCGACGCCGCTTCGGCGCGGGCCTGGCCGAGCGCTTGCTGCGCCAGCCCAGCGGCATCGAGATCAACGTACTGGCGCGGACTCAAGAACATGCGCCGCAACCCCGCCGTGCGCGGCCCGTTGGACGCTGGCGCGAATATGCCTTGGCGCTGACCGCCACGCTGCTGGCCAGCGGGCTGGCCTGGGCGGTGGCGCAGGTGCTGGACCTGCCCAATATCTCTCTGGTATTTCTCGCCGCAGTGCTGCTGGTGGCGGTACGCAGCAGCCCGGGGCCGGCGCTGAGCTGCGCGGCGTTGTCGTTCCTGGCGTACGACTTTCTGTTCATTCCGCCCAACTTCTCCCTGAGCATCCAGCGTCAGGAAGACGTCTTGACCCTGCTGTTCTTTCTGTTGATGGCGGCGCTCACGGGCAATCTGGCGGCACGCCAGCGTCAGCAGCTCAGTGCCCTGCGCGAAACCCAGGCACACACCGCGCAACTGCTGGAGCTGTCCCGGCTGCTGGCGGCGGCGACCGACCGCCAGGCGGTGTTCAGCGCGGCCGCGCAGCACCTGCACGGTTGGCCTGGGCTGGACATCTGTCTACTCGAGCGCGGCGAGCAGGGCTGGAAGGTGGCCCACAGCAGCACAGCGCAGTTCTCGACCACCGAACTGGCCGCCGCGCAGTGGGCCGGCAACCATGCCCAGCCGGCTGGGCTGGGCACGGCGACGTTGCCCGCCGGGCGCTGGTGGTGGTTGCCGGTGACCCTGGAAGGGCAGGTACTGGCGCTGTTGGCGGTGAGCGAACGGCAGGCCTGGCGGCTCGACGGCCATGCCCGACGCCTGCTCGAGGCGCTGGTGCAGCCGGTGGCCCAGGCACTGGCGCGGGCCAACCTGGCCCATGACCTGGAGGCGGCGCGCCTGCACGGTGAAACCGAACAGTTGCGCAGTGCCTTGCTGGCCTCGGTGTCCCATGACTTGCGCACACCGCTGACGGCCATGCGCGGCAGTATCGACAGCCTGCTGGCCCTGGGCACGGCGCTGGCGCCGGACGATCGCCAGGCCTTGCTCGAAGTCACCCGTGACGAAGCCGAGCGCCTGGACCGCTACATTCAGAACCTGCTGGACATGACGCGCCTGGGCCACGGCGCCCTCAAGCTGGCTCGGGACTGGGTGGCAGCCGGCGATATCGTCGCCAGCGCCGTGGCTCGGCTGCGCGCACCCCTGGCGCCGTTGCAGGTCCAGGTGCAGGTGCCTGCGCAACTGCCCCTGCTGCATGTGCATGCGGCGCTGATCGAGCAGGCCTTGGTCAATGTGCTGGAGAATTCCGCTCGGTTCTCGCCGCTCGGCGGGCGCCTGCAGGTGTCGGCCAGCGTGCGCGACGACAGCCTGGTGCTGGCGGTCAGCGACGAGGGCCCCGGCATTCCCGAAGCCGAGCGGGCGAAGATATTCGACATGTTCTACACCGCTGCCCGGGGTGATCGGGGCGGGCAGGGCACGGGGCTGGGCCTGGCGATCTGTCAGGGCATGGTTGGCGCCCATGGCGGTCGTGTCGAAGTGACCAGCGGCATCGATGGCCAAGGCACCTGCATCGCCTTATGCTTGCCATTGCGCGCTCAACCGGGCGCAGACCCGGACACCTGAGCATGAACCTTTCCAGCACCTCTGGGGCCAGCAACGCCCTGGCCAACACGCTTCTGGTCATCGACGACGAGCCGCAGATTCGCAAATTCCTGCGCATCAGCCTGGCATCACAGGGCTACAAGGTGATCGAAGCGGGCACCGGCGCCGAAGGCCTGAGCCAGGCCGCCCTGATGCGCCCCGACCTGGTGGTGCTGGACCTCGGTCTGCCGGACATGGACGGCCAGCAGGTGCTCGAGCAGCTGCGCCAGTGGAGTACCGTGCCGGTTCTGGTGCTTTCGGTCCGCGCCAGCGAGGCGCAGAAGGTCCAGGCCCTGGACGGTGGCGCCAACGACTACGTGACCAAGCCCTTCGGCATTCAGGAGTTCCTCGCCAGAGTCCGTGCGCTGTTGCGTCAGTCCAGCGGCAGCGAAACCTTGGAGTCTGCCTTGCAATTGGGGCCTCTGCAGATCGACCTGGCGTTGCGCCGGGTCATCCTGAACGACGCGCCGGTGGCCCTGACCCGCAAGGAATATGCAGTGCTGGCACAACTGGCGCGCCATCCAGGGCGCGTCATCACCCAGCAGCAGTTGCTCAAGGATATTTGGGGCCCCACCCATGTCGACGACACCCACTACCTGCGCATCGTCGTCGGCCACCTGCGCCAGAAGCTGGACGACGACCCAGCCGCGCCGCGCTTCATCGTCACCGAGCCTGGCGTAGGCTACCGACTGGCAAGCCCGGACTGACGTGCCACTCCCACAATGACAAACCGTGGACCTGGCAATGGCACTTTTTAGATGGCATACCGTCTGACCCAGCATTACCCTGATGTTTTTCCCGAGGTGTCATCAATGAAAGCCTGGATCTGTGTGCCACTGGTGGCACTGGCCTTGAGTGGTTGTGCTGGCAAGACCGCCTACCGCGACAGCTGCGCCACCCAGCTCGATGGTGCCTGGCATGAACTCGATCTGGCCAAGGCCGAGGGCCTGGCCGGAACCGTCAGCTATTCCAAGGCCCTGTCACTGCTCACCGGGGCCAAGACCCAGCAACAGTTCGAAGCCTTCGAAGGCTGCACCAGCAAGGCCGAGAAGGCGCGTTTCTACATTCGCGAGTCACGCGCCGGACGTTGAAGCACGGTAGTCGCCCAAGGTCGCTGCAAGGCGCCGGGCGCGTTCTGCAGACGTAGTATCGACAAGGAGTGTCTGCCATGCGCAGTCGACTGGATGAGTGCCTGCAAGCGGTCAACGAGGTCTTGCTGGGCAAGGAAACCCAGGTTCGCCTGGCGATGACCTGCCTGATCGCCGACGGTCACCTGCTCATCGAGGACCTGCCCGGCATGGGCAAGACCACCCTGAGCCACACCCTGGCCAAGGTGCTGGGCCTGAGTTTCCAGCGCATCCAGTTCACTTCCGATCTGTTGCCCAGCGACATCCTCGGCACTTCGGTGTTCGACAAGGACACCGGCCGCTTCGTGTTCCACCCCGGGCCGATCTTCGCCGAACTGGTGCTGGCGGACGAAATCAACCGCGCCACCCCGAAAAGCCAGAGTGCCTTGCTCGAGGCGATGGAAGAAGGCCAGGTCACCATCGAAGGCGCCACCCGGCCACTGCCCCAGCCCTTTTTCGTGATCGCCACGCAGAACCCCACGACCCAGGGCGGCACGTTCGCGCTGCCCGAATCGCAGCTGGACCGCTTTCTCATGCGCCTCTCGCTCGGCTACCCGGCCAAGGCCGCAGAGAAAGCCCTGCTGATGGGCGAAGCGCGACGCGATCTGCTGCCGCGCATGAACGCGGTGCTCGATCATGCGCAGTTGGCCGCGCTGCAAGCCCAGGCGCGTGCGGTACGCGCCAGCGACGCTTTGGTGGATTACGTGCTGCGCCTGGTGGAAGCTACCCGCAGCCAGCCCCAGTTTGCCTACGGGCTGTCGCCGCGTGGCAGTCTGGCGCTGCTCGCTGCCGCCAAGGCCTGGGCGTTGCTGATCGGCCGCGACTATGTGATTCCCGAGGACGTGCAAGCCGTGCTGCCGTCGGTGGCCAGTCATCGCCTGCGCGAGCGCGCCGACCCCGCCGGACAAGGGGGCGGGGCGCTGGTGCAGTGGCTGCTGCGGGAGGTGCCTGCGCTGTGAAGCGTCTGCTGGGCGAGCGCTGGCGGCGCTGGCAGGTGCGTCGGCTGCCAGCGGCGCCGCGCATCGAGCTGGATCAGCGCCGAATCTTCATCGTCCCCAGCCGCAGCGGAACGGGCTTCATCGTCGTCTTGCTGCTGATATTCCTCGCCGCGATCAACTACCAGAACAGCCTGGCCTACGCCTTGGTGTTCCTGCTGGGTTCGGTGTTCGTCGTGGCCATCCTGCACACCTATCGCAACCTCAGTGGGTTGCTCGTCAGTGGCAACGGCGCCACTTCGGTGTTCGTCGGCGAGCAGGCACGCTTTGGCTTGCGCCTGGAAAGCGGTGGCAAGGAGCACCAGGCCATCGGCGTTGGCTGGGATGCCCGGCAACTGCAACGCAGCGACGTTGCTCCCGATCATGTGCAGGCGCTGGAGTTGAGCCTGCCTACCGAGCGCCGCGGCTGGCTGGTAGCACCGCGCATGCGCGTGGAAACCAGCTTTCCGTTGGGGGTGCTGATGGCCTGGACCTGGGTCGATCTGGGCCAGCGCGTGCTGGTGTATCCCCAGCCCCTGCAAGGCGAAGTGCCAACGCTGCACAGCGAATCGGCCGACATCGAAGACCAGGCGCAGCGTTTGCACGGCCAGGGCGTGGATGATTTCCAGGGCCTCAAGCCATACCAGCCCGGTGATTCCTGGCGGCGCATGCACTGGAAGGCCTGGTCGCGCGGTGAAGGACTGCTGGTCAAGGACTTCGCCGACCTTCGCGGCCAGGAGCTGTGCCTGGACTTCGTGGCACTGGGCGGCGATGTCGAACAGCGCTTGTCGCGGCTCTGCTACTGGGTACTGACCCTGTCCCGCGAGCAGCGACCGTTCGCCTTGCAGCTGCCCGGCAATCGCCTCGACACCGACAGCGGCGATGCTCATCGCGAAGCGTGCCTACGGGCGTTGGCGCTGTTTGGAGAGCAGCCATGAGTACGCCCGTCGCCATTCCGCGCGTCAGCCTGACCTGGCTCCTGCTGGCACAATCGCTGGTACTGGTACCGCTGTGGTGGCACGTGCCGTTGTGGCTGCTGGGCTTGTGGTTGGGTTGCACGCTGTGGCGCGTGCAGGTGTTTCGCATGCGTGCGCGCTATCCGGGGCGGCTGATCAAGGTGGCGCTGATGCTCGCGGTGGCCGCCGGCGTCTATCTGTCCAGCGGCACCTGGGTGGGCCTGGAGGCCACCGCCGCGCTGCTGGTGGCGGCGTTCCTGCTCAAGCTGCTGGAGATGCAGACTGCCCGCGACGCCCGCGTGGTGATTTTCCTCGGCTTGTTCTGTCTGGCAGTGGCCTATCTGTTCGATGCCAGCCTGGGCTGGGCGCTCTACAGCGTGTTGCCGCTGCTGGCCTTAATGGCGGCCCTGATCGGTCTGCAGCAGACCCAGCTGATTGCCCGGCCCATGGCGACCTTGAAACTGGCGGGCAGCCTGGTGTTGCAGGCACTGCCGCTGATGCTGCTGTTGTTCGTGTTCTTCCCACGCCTGGAACCGCTCTGGTCGCTGCCGCTGCCCAAGCCGGGCCAGGGCGTGACCGGCCTGTCGGAAAGCATGAGCCCGGCCGACGTCGCCAGTCTCAGCCAGTCCGGCGAAGTAGCCTTTCGTGCCAGCTTCGACGGCGCCATACCGGCCAAGCGCGACCTCTATTGGCGTGCGCTGAGCCTGGATGTCTACGACGGCCGGACCTGGAGCCAGTCGCCGTGGATCCAGACCCAACTGGCAGCGGATTGGCAGCCAACGGGTCCGTCCCTGGATTATCAGATCATCCAGCAGCCCAGCGGCAAGCCCTGGTTGTTTGCGCTGGACGTGGCACGTACCGCGCTGCCCGGCGTGCGCCAGTTGAGCGATGGCCGCCTGCAGCGCCGCCGTCCGGTCGACCAGCCACTGATGTACGCGGTGACGTCGTGGCCGCAGGTGATTCGCGAGCCGCAGTTGGCCGCCCCGGCGCTGCGCACCGCGCTGCAACTGCCGGCCCAGGGCGATCCGCGCACGCGCCAGTGGGCACAGGGTCTGCGTGCCCGTTTCGACACGCCTCAGGCACTGGTGGATGAAATGCTGCGGCAGTTTCGCGAACTGCCTTTTCACTACACGCTCAATCCGCCAGTACTGGGCCGCGACAGTATCGACGAATTCATGTTCGACAGCCGGCGCGGCTTCTGCGCCCACTACGCCGGGGCCATGGTCTATGCCTTGCGTGTGGCAGGGGTGCCCGCACGGGTGGTGGCCGGCTACCAGGGCGGCGAACTCAACCCGGCGGGCAATTACCTGACCGTGCGCCAGTTCGAAGCCCATGCCTGGGTCGAATACTGGCAGGCAGGCACGGGCTGGCAACGGGCCGATCCCACTGCGGCGGTGGCCCCGGCGCGGGTCGAGCAGGGCCTGCAGCAGGCGCTGTCGGCCGACGAGGAATTCCTTGCCGGCTCACCCTTTTCGCCGCTGCGCTACCCTCATTTGACCTGGCTCAACGACCTGCGCCTGCAATGGGACAACCTCAACTACGGATGGCAGCGCTGGGTGCTGGAGTACCAGGGCGAGCGCCAGATCGAATTTCTCGCTCGCTGGTTCCAGGGCCTGCAACGCTGGGCGCTGCCGATCGGCGGGCTGTCGTTCATGCTGCTGGCCAGTGTCTGGCTGCTCAAGCCCTGGCGCCGGCGGGTCGATCCGCAGCTCAAGGAGTTCGCAGCGTTCGAGCGCCTGTTGCGCCGTCGTGGCCTGGTGCGCCATGCCGGCGAGGGCGCCATGGCCTTCGCCGAGCGCGCAGCCGTTCATTTGCCCGCGCAAAGCGAGGCCATCCTGACCTTCGCCTACGCCTTCATGGCCCAGCGCTATGGTGGTCGACCGGTTTCGCGCGAGCAATTGCGTGCTGCGCTGACCCGCTTGCGCCGGCAACTGGGCCGTACGGCTGGGCGCGTGACTTCGTAGCGCGGCATGCCTCGACGACCGCTTGAACTGGAAATTGGCCGATATGAAAGCTGCGCGCTGACGCCGAGCTGTCTACCATCAAGCCCATCGACAACCACCCCAAGGCCGGCCCATGAACCTTCGCGACTTGCTGGCAAGCGCACGACGTCCACCCCACAGCGTTACCGTACCTCGCGAATGGAGCCAGGGTCGCGCCTGCTACGGCGGGCTCATGGCCGCTTTGCTGCACGAGGCCATGGCGGCGCAGGTCCCTGGCCGGCCGGTGCGTTCGATGGCAATCACGTTCGTGGGGCCAGCCGAACTGGAAGTCCCCATGGATCTACAGGTGGAAATATTGCGCGAGGGCAGTGCGGTGACCTCGGTGCTGGCGCGGGCAGTGCAGAACGGACGCACCATGACCGTGGTCCAGGCAAGCTTCGGTCTACCGCGCGAATCGGCGATCACCCTCAGCGCAGTGCCGGTACCGGCCATGAAAACGCTGGAGCAATCCACGGCGTTGCCGTACCTGCCTGGGGTGACGCCGGAGTACATTCGCCATCTGGACATGCGCTGGGGAATCGGCGCGCTGCCATTCAGCAATACGCCGGTCGCCGGTATCGGCGGATGGATGCAGCTGCGTGAGCATGATCGCGATGAGCCGATCACCGAAGCGTTGTTACTGGTATTGGGCGACGCCTGGCCGCCTGCATTGCTGCCCTATCTGAGCAAGCCTGCGCCCGGCAGCAGCCTGACCTGGACTATCGAGTTCATTCAACCGATGCCTGCAATGCGCAGCGGCGACTGGTGCCGCTACCAGGCCCTGATCGAGCATGCCCGCGATGGCTACGGGCACACCTCTGCGGCCATGTGGAACCCCGAAGGGGAGCTGCTGGCTATCAGCCGGCAGACGGTGACAGTTTTTGGCTGAGCTTGGCCTGGCTGGGTTCACGCTGGCCGCGGCCCAGAGCGAAGGCGGCGATCAGACCAATCACGCCGATGGCGGCTTCGCCGACGCTGGCACAGGCGGCGGCATCTACAAGCATCAAGGCGGAAAGGGCCAGCAACGGCAGCGCAATGGCGCGCGAAACGCGCAGGCCGTTGTTCGGGTCGTTGACGATCTTCAATGCGGTGGTGTCGTTCATGGCTCAATGCTCCCTGGGCGCGGTGCAACGGGACCTGGATCAACAAGACGATGTCGCTTGAGCCATTTCTGGATGGCATGACCTGTAGAGTCCTGCCACCGGCGAATTGTTCAGCGCTATCCTGGTCCGGATCAGTTGAGAACGATAATAGTCAGCCCTCGCATTGGCCGCGAATCAAGCTTCGCTATCGGCGCCATAGAGGCCAGCGGCGGCGCCGGGGATTTCGGGCAGGGCGAAAAACGCCCGCGCGCAGGCCGTCGTGCTCAGCGCCAGTTCGGCCATGCTTTCACCGCGATGCAGGGCCACTTCGCGCAGCACTTCACTGAGGAAGGCCGGCTCGTTGCGGCCACTCTTGGGTTTGGGGCGCAAGGTGCGCGGCAGCAGATACGGGGCATCGCTCTCGAGCATCAACCGCGCGGCGGGAATGCTGCTCACCAGCGGGTGCAGGTGGGTGCCGCGACGCTCGTCGCAGATCCAGCCGGTGATACCGATGTGCAGGTCCAGGTCCAGGTAGCCGAACAACGCCTGGCGCTCGCCGGTAAAGCAGTGCACCACGGCGGCAGGCAGGTGGTCGCGGTAGTCCTTGAGAATGTCCAGCAGGCGCTGGTGGGCGTCGCGCTCGTGGAGAAACACCGGCAGCTGCAGCTCCACGGCCAGGGCCAGATGCTCCTGCAGCACCTTTTCCTGCTGTGGACGCGGTGAGAAATCTCGATTGAAATCCAGGCCGCATTCGCCTACGGCCTTCACCTGCGGCAGGCGCAGCAGGTCGCGCAGGCGTGCGGCGCTGTCGCCGTTCCACTCGCTGGCGCTGTGTGGATGAATGCCCGCAGTGCTGAACAGCCGCTCGCTCGACTCATCCCACTGCTGGCACAGTTGCAGCGCCTGTTCGCTGCCTTCGACGCTGGTCCCGGTGAGCACCAACTGACAGACGCCGGCCTCGTAGGCCCTCTGCAGAACCGCCTCGTGCTTCTGCGCGAAGCTGTCGTTGGTAAGGTTGACGCCGATATCGATGAGTTGCATGGTGCTACCTCGAAGCAGGAGGCGAAAAGCATACCAGAGCTTGGCGATTGGCAAGAAAGCCAAGAACTTCAAAAGGTTATGGCGGTCCTTGAGGGGCTGCTCAGGACGTTGCCGGGGAACCATGGGCCTTAGATCACTGATTGTCATGCTGTGCCTGGCCCTTGGGCTGCCCTCGGCGGCGGCCGCTCGTCCGGCGGGGCCACCGCTGGCGGCGCACCCGGCAAAGGTCCGCGACCTGGCGCAGATCCAGTCGAGCAAGGTATTGCGCGTGCTGGTCAACCAGAGCCGCAACAGCTCTGGTCAGGTTCGCGGTCAGGCCATTGGCGTCGAATACCACCGCCTGCAGGCTTTTCAAGGTTATCTCAATGCTCATGCCGGCAAAGGCCAGGCGCTGCAGCTCAAGATCATCCCGCGCGCCAAGGAGCAACTGCTCGGCGCCCTGCAGCGCGGCGAAGGCGACCTGGTCGCGCCGGGCGAGTTGATGGAGCTGCATCCTTCCAGCAAAGTCGCGGCCAGCGATGCGGTGGTCGCCAATGTGCCTTTCGTGCTGGTGGGCGGCAAAGGCGGGCGGCGTTACGTACGGGTCGAACAATTGGCCGGCAAGACCCTGGCCCTGTCCAACGGCAGCGCCGCAGGCGCTGCAATCGAACGCTTGAACCAGAAACTGGCGTTGCGCAAGCTGGCGCCCATCGACATCGAATGGGTCGACCCAAGCCTGGCCGCAGAAGACGTACTGGAGATGGTTCAAGCCGGGATCTACCCGTTGACCGTAGTCGAACTGCCCATCGCCGAGCGTTGGGCCAAGGTCATGCCGCGACTGCGGGTAGACCGTCGCGTGGTGCTCAGCGCACCGGGCTCGGTCAGCTGGTACGTGCGCCGCGACGCACCGCAGCTGGGCGCCAGCGTCGATCGCTTCCTGGCCTCTTACAAGGCGCCGAGCGACCAGGATGCCGCCTTCGTCAAGGTCTACCGCGGCTTGTACAAGGTTCACTATCCACTGGCCCGCAGCGACCGCCAGCGCCTCGAAAAGCTGCGCCCGGTGCTTCAGCGGCACGCCCGCGAGCAGCACATGGACTGGCTCAACCTCGCGGCGCTGGCCTTCAAGGAATCCAAGCTCGATCCGGCCGCCCGCGGTGGTGGCGGCGCGACCGGCCTGCTGCAGATCACCCCCTCGGCGGCGCGGCGGGTGGGCGTGGGCAACATCCAGAACCTCGACAACAACGTGCAGGCCGGGGCCAAATATCTGGCGATGATTCGCCGCAAGTTCTTTTCCAGCAACAAACTCAACGAACGTGAACGCATGGCCTTCACCCTGGCCGCTTACAACATGGGCCCTGAGCGGGTGCAGGCAATGCGCAAGGAGGCCCGCCGCCGCGGCCTCAACCCCGATCAATGGTTTTTCCAGACCGAACGCATCGCCATGGAGCAGATGGGCATGGCCTCGGTGAGCTATGTCAACAGTGTGAACAAGTACTACCTGGCATTCGCCCGCGAACGCGACTCACTGGAGCCCGGCGCCCGCAAGCTGGCGTCTGCTCGCTGAACGCCCGGCGTACTGGCAGGGCAGGGCGTTTGCTGTAGGCTACGGCTTTGAGCCTGGCTGGAGACCGTGTTGGCAACGAACATCATTACCCGTGAAGGGCA
>Ga0265798_10002507_pt1 | contig 27092 bp, 19 predicted proteins | sample P3T30metagenome_FD_192430 | JGI IMG/M metagenome (GOLD analysis project Ga0265798, IMG submission 192430) | Plant litter microbial communities from East Loma Ridge, Irvine, California - P3 T30 | ecosystem: Environmental > Terrestrial > Plant litter > Unclassified | place: USA: California...
CGCGCCAACTTCGCGCAACTGGCACCGGGCGTGAGCCGGGACGTCGACGACGAAGCGACCATCGGCAATCCCGACCTGGCGCCGCTGCGCTCGCACAATCTTGACCTGGGCATCGAGCGCATGATCGGCGGCGACGGCGTGGTGTCGGCCTATGTGTTCACCAAGGCGATCCGCGACTTCACCTACACCACCGATCTCGCCGGCAGCGGCGAGTGGGCCGACTACAGCAGCGCAATCTCGTACAAGAACGGCGACAAGGCGCGCGTGCGCGGCATCGAGCTGGCCTGGCAGCAGCCGCTGCGCATGCTGCCGGCGCCGTTCAACGGCCTGCTGGTCGGGATCAACGGCAGCATCACCAGTTCGCGCGCCGACATCGACAGCGCCGATGGCGATGGCGGCCGCGCTGCGCGCACCATCCGCATGCCGGGCCAGTCGAACCGCGTCGGCAACGTGATGGTCGGCTACGAAGCCGGCCCGTTCAGCGCGCGCCTGGCGCTGAACTACAAATCGCCCTACCTGCTGGAGCTGGGCGAAGATACGCTGGACGCCACGCAAGACCGCTTTGTCGACACCCAGAAGCAGCTGGACCTGTCGATGTCGTGGAAACTCGACAAGCGCTGGCAGGTCACGTTCGACGCCAGCAACCTGAATAACGAAAAATACTATGTGTACCTGGGCGACAAGTCGCGCAATGCGCAGCACGAACAATACGGCCGCACCTACAAGATCGGCCTGAAAGCGAGCATCTTCTGATGAAACAGACCGTATCCCCGATCCTGCTGGCCGTATTGCTGGCGTGTCCCCTGGCAGCGCCGGCTTCTGCTGCGGCGCCCAGGATGCCGGCAGCCCTGAACGATGCCGAGGAACTGGCCGCGCTGCCCGGCGGCGCCTGGCTGGCCCTCGACAAGCGCGCGCTGCGCTTGGTGGGCCCCGATGGCCGCGAGCGCGCCAGCCTGGCGCTGCGGGGCGAAAAGCTCGACCTGCGCCCGCTCGATGGCGGCGCGCTGGCAGTCGTGGTCGACTCCAATACCGAACGCGCAGTGCCGGTGCGCATCGACCTCAAGGCCGGTACGCTGCGCGCGCTGCCCGTGCTGCCGGAAACCGGCTTCGGCATCGAGGCGGCCTGCATGTACCGCGACGCCCAGCAGCTCGACTATGTGTTCCTGGTGGCGAAGGATGGCCAGGCGCAGCAATGGTTGCTGGGTAGTGGCGCCAGCAATGAGCACCGTCTGGTGCGGCGCCTGGCGCTGCCGTCCGGCGTCGAGACGTGCCGCGTCGACGACGCCCATGGCACGCTGTTCGCGGCCGAGGAAGGCCTGGGCCTGTGGGCCTACGGCGCCGATGCCGAAGGCCCGCCGGCCCGCACGCCGGTGGCGCTGCAGGCGCCGCATGGTCAGCTCAAGGGCGAGTTGACGGCGCTGGCCGTGCTGCCGGGCGGCGTCGCCGCCATCGACGACAAGGGCTCCCTGCTGACCTGGAAACGCGACGGCAAGCGCTGGCGCGCACTGCCGGCCCGCCAGCTCGGCGCCGAGCAACTGGTGGCGCTCGAACCTGCGTCGGCCCGCTTGATGGTGCGCACCGACAAAGGCTGGCAAGCGCCGGCGCTGGCGTGGAAGGCCGGCAGCGCGCCATCCACGCGCTTGCCAATTGTGCTGCCGCGCATGCAGACCGAACCCGTCGCGCAACTGGGTGACGCCGCCGACGATCCGGCGGTCTGGGTCCATCCGACGGACCGGGGCAAGTCACGCATCCTCGGCACCAACAAGAAGCAGGGCATGCTGGTGTACGACCTGCAGGGCCGTCAGACGCAACTGCTGGCCGCGGGTCGCCTGAACAACGTCGACCTGCGCCAGGACGTGCGCTTCGGCGATGAGCGCTTCGACCTGGCCGTGGCCACGCAGCGCGACGAGCATGCGATGGTGCTGTTTGCGATCGATGGGCAGGGAACGTTGCGCGAAGCGGCGCGCCTGCCAACTGGCCTGGGCGACATCTACGGCACCTGCCTTCTGCGCACGCCGGAAGGTGGCCTGGATGCCTTTGTCAACGACAAGGACGGTCGCTATGAGCATTATCAGATCACGCGCACGGGCGGCAAGTTCGGCGCGCGGCTGGCGCGCACGTTCAAGCTGGCCAGCCAGCCCGAAGGGTGCGTGGCGGACGACCGCAGCGGCCTGCTGTTCGTGGGCGAAGAAGACCGCGGCCTGTGGGTGACGTCGGCGCACGCCGACCAGCCGGCGACGTTGAAGATGGTGATGCCGGTGGGCGAATGGCTGCACGACGACGTCGAAGGGATGGGCATTTACCACGGCGCGAAGAAGAGCTACCTGGTGGTGTCGAGCCAGGGCAACAACAGCTACGTGGTGTTCGATGCGGCGGCGCCGTTTGCCGTGCGCGGCGCGTTCCGCGTGGGGCTCGATGCGGTGAACGGGATCGATGGCGCGTCGGAGACCGATGGGCTGGAGGTAACGTCGGCCAACCTGGGCGGCCCGTTCGCACGCGGCATGCTGGTGGTGCACGACGGCTTCAAGCGCATGCCGGATGGGGCGCAGAATTACAAGGCGGTGGCGTGGGAGGATATTGCGAAGGCGCTGAAGCTGGACGAAGGTGAACATTAAACCAGTTTGATTGCTTCGTTATGCAGGGGCAGCAGGTGACCGTCTTTGCTGCGCGTTGGCGCCACCAACGCAGCCGTCTGCAGTTCTTCGCTGTCCAGATCAAGCCTGCTTGCGGCGGGCCTGGGCTTGTCCGTGCAGTGGTTCTGGAATCACGTGGCTGTACAGGCGGTCGCGCCCCGACATCTCGTCGCCCTGCACCTGCTCGGACAGCCGCTCGGCGTCGCGCTGGCGAATATCCGCCGCGGCTTCTGCGATATCGACCTCGGCGACACCGAGCGCGCGCAGGCCTTCCGCGCCCATCAGGTACGCCGATTCCACCGTTTCGCGGATCTGGAACTCGACGCCAGCGCGGATCAGTTCCACCGAATGCCGGCGATCGAAGCTGCGTACCAGCAGCTTCGCCTGCGGGAATTCGTGTTGCGCCAGTTCGACGATACGCAACGCGGCCTTGGGGTCGTCGATGCAGATCATGATCGCATCGGCCCCGCCGGCGCCCGAGTGGCGCAGCGTGTCGAGCCGGGTACCATCGCCGAAGTGCACCTTGAAACCAAAGCGCTCGGCGTCGCGGATGCGGTCCGGATTCTCGTCGATGACCGCCAGCTTGACGCCGCTCGAGAGCAGCACCTGCGTCGCCATCTGGCCAAAGCGGCCAAAGCCGATGACGAGCATGCGGCCCTTGAGATCGAGCGCGGCATCGACGCCATCCATCGACGCCTCGACGTGCAGGAAGCGGTCGGCGATGATCGTCAGGAACGGCGACGCCGTCATCGACAGGATGACCACCGTGGCGAACAAGGCGTTTTCGCGCGCATCGAGCACGCCGGCCGTCAGGGCCGCAGCGTACAGCACGAAAGCGAACTCGCCGCCCTGCAGGAACATCGACGTGCGGTGCAGGGCCGGGTGATTCCCGCTGCCGAACAGGCGCGCTACCGCGTACACCATCACGCCCTTGGCGAGCATGAACGCGAGCAGCAGCGCCAGCAGCAACTGCCATTCGGCGGCCACGATGGCCAGGTCGAGCGACATGCCGACGGCCAAAAAGAACAGTCCCATGAGCAGGCCCCGAAACGGCTCGATATCGCTTTCGATCTGGTGCCGGTAGCTCGAATTGGACAGCATCACGCCGGCCAGGAACGCACCCATCGCCATCGACAGGCCGGCATACGCCATCAAGAGCGCCGCGCACAGCACGACCAGCAAGGCGCCGGCGGTGAGCACTTCGCGCGTGCGGGCTTTGGCCAGCAGGGCAAAGAACGTGTTCAGGCCCCAGCGCGACACGACCAGCAGCACGCACAGCGCGCCCAGGGCGATGAGCACGTTGGTCCAGCTGAACGCCTCTTGCGACAGCGGCGACAAAAAGGCGACCACCGCGAGCAGCGGCACGATCATCAGGTCTTCGAACAGCAGGATGGCGACCGACTTCTGCCCTTCGGCGCCGGCGATCTCGCCGCGCTCCTGCAGCACCATCATGATGACGGCGGTGGACGACAGCACGAAGCCGGCGCCGGCCACGAAGGCTGCGGGTAATGAGAAGCCAAAGCCGAGATACGCGGTCAGTGTCAGGGCGACGGTGGCCGCCGCGACCTGCGCCAGGCCCAGGCCGAAGATCTGGCCGCGCATGGCCCACAGCTTGGGCGGACGCAGTTCGAGGCCGATCACGAACAGGAACATCACCACGCCCAGCTCGGAGATATGCAGGATCGACTCGGGATCGGTCAACAAGCCCAGTGCCGACGGGCCCACCAGGATGCCGGCGGCAAAATAGCCGAGCACAGAGCCCAGGCCGAGTTTGCGAAACAACGGCACCGCGATGACGGCTACCCCCATCAGGATGACCATCGGTCCGATCATCTGCCCCATGCTCGTGTCAGCCATTGGTATCCCTCTCTCGTTATATCCATCCGTTCGCCCATAGTAGCGGCACTTTCGCTCGGCGAGAGCGGAACGATGCTCGACATTCAACCCATTACGGATGCCGTGCCATTGGCGCAGGTTGCGCCGGCTCCGACAAATGACTGCTCAACCAGCGCGCCACCTCCGCCGCCCGGCTCTCGATCTGCGTACCGAAGCCCTGCGTGGCCAGCAGCGCGATGCCGTTCGGGTTGCGCAGCACGCCCTTCTGCAGCACCGGCTGGCCGCTGGTCGTGTCGATGAACACGGCGTCGAATCCGTCCTGCAGCAGCGGCGCCAGCACCAGATTGTGCGACGACACGAGCACCAGGTCATGCTTTGCCAACTGCTCGAGCACCGCCGCCGCTGCCGACACCGACTCGAGGTGATTCGTACCGCGAAACACTTCATCGATCAGGCACACGCCCGCCGGCTGGCCCGCGGCGTCGAGCAGTTCGCGGGCGCGCCGCAACTCCGCCATGTACAGGCTCTCGCCACCGAGCAGCGAATCCTCGTTCTGCATGCTGGCGCGTACCGGCACGGCCGGCAGGCGCGCCCGCGTGGCATAGCAAAAGCCGAACGCGCGCGCCGCGATCAGGTTCAGGCCGACCATGCGCAGGAAGGTGCTCTTGCCCGACGCGTTCTGGCCCGAGACGAACGCACCGCGCTCCTGCAGCGCCAGCGACAGCGGCGCTGGCTGCGCCATCAGCGGATGCACGCCGCCATCGAGCAGCAGCTCGCGCGCCTCACCCCGCTCGGCCCAGCACCAGCGCGGCGTCGCGTTCAGGTGCCGCGCCAGCGCCAGGTCGGCTTCCAGGTTGGCGCACGCCAGGTAGCACTCGCGCAGGAAGGCGCGCTGCTCGAACACGATGCGCGCCGTCCTGAAGTAATGCGCGATATTCCCGGCGGCGAACCAGTCGGCGTACTGCCTGCCACCCGGGATCATGCGCAGGGTGAATGGCCGGTCGAGGCGCACGTGCAGGCGTCCGGCTGCCGCGCGCGCGGCCACGAACGGTTCGGTCAGGGCCCCGCCGCTCTTGCCGAGCAAGCCGACAACCCCCAGCAGCGCGCCAAGCGACCGGATGGTGGCGATCCAGCCCTCGACCTCCTGGTGATAGCGGATCTGCAGCGCCATCAGCGGCGCGAGCGCGGCCAGCGTCAGCATCCAGCCGAACGGCAGCGTGACCAGCGCGGCGACCGCTACCACCAGCAGCACCGGCAGCATCCACAGCCAGCGCGCCCACCAGGGCGTGACGGGCGGCGCTTCACTGAACAGCAGCGCGCTCACGTCGACGTCGGCATGGCGCAGCAGGCGCATGTGCGCGGCCAGCGCGGCCAGGTGCGCCGGGTCGTCGATCAGCGTTTGCAGGCGCGTGCGCTGGACGGCGCAGGCGGCATCAGTCACGCCCGCGCGCAGGCGCCGGTGCAGCATCTGACGGCCGAAGATGCTGGTGTCGGGGGCCAGCTTGTCTTCGAATGAGGCGAGCAGCAGGTCGTCCCAGGTCTGGGCATCGATGTTGGCCGGGTTGGCCCCATCCTGGTCGTGCAGACGCCGGGTGTCCTGCGACGTGAAGAAGTGGTTCGGTGGCGGCGCGGTCGATGGCAACAGTGTGGACACGGCGGAACGCCAGAGGTGATGCAGATGGTCGAACGACGACAAGGTCAGTCCTGAAAGAGCCGGCGGCGCCGGTTGCCAACTGCATATGTAGACGCCATGGCGAACTTGCAAGAAGGAAAACATTCCTGAGAAGAAATTATGAATTTCGCATATTGAAGAGCGCTGCCAAGAATGTTCGTTTCCCAACATACCGACCCTGTAAACACTGGCACGATGCCCTGCGACCCTCTCGATAACAATGACCAAGAAAGGCAGGCCACTCATGAAACGCGCTTCGCTCGCCGCCGCACTGTGTCTGGTGTTCGGCGCCGCCGCCGCCCAGCAAGGTGACGGCACCCAATTCTCCACCAAGATCAACGTCTGGAAGCCCAACAAGGTCGAAGCGACGCCGGAACGTATCCGCGCACTCAAAGCGCCGCCGGGCTTCACGGTAAGCGCGTTCGCCACTGGCCTTAAAAACGCGCGCATCATCGCGGTGGCGCCGGGCGGCGACATCTACGTGAGCCGGCGCGACCAGGGCGACGTGCTGCTGCTGCGCGACGCCGACAACGACGGCCGCGCCGATGGCGATGCAATCACGGTGGCCAACCGCGCGGGCGCGCACGGCCTGGCGATCCGCGACAACAAGCTGTATCTGGTGACGGTGAAGGAGCTGTTCGTCGCCGATATCCAGAAAGATGGCCGCCTGGGCGAACTCAAGATGCTCATTGGCGACCTGCCCGACGCGGGCCAGCACGCCAATCGCACCATGGCCTTCGGCCCGGACGGCATGCTGTACCTCTCCGTGGGCAGCACCTGCAATACCTGCAACGAGAACAATCCTGAAAACGCCACGCTGCTGCGCATTTCGCCCGACGGCAAATCGCGCACCATCTTTGCCAGCGGCCTGCGCAACCTGATCGGCTACGCCTGGCATCCGACGACGGGCGAACTGTGGGGCTTCGACCATGGCATCGACTTCCTCGGCGACGACGTGCAGCCGGAAGAAATCAACAAGATCGAACTGGGTAAACAGTATGGCTGGCCGCACGTCTACGGCGCCGGCGAGATCTACCCGCAAAGCACACCGGTGGGAGAGATCACCAAACAAGAGTGGAAGAAACGCAGCACGCCGATGGTGCTGGGCTACACGGCGCACGCGGCGCCGATGCAGTGGGTGTTCGGCGCCGGCAGCGCGTTCCCGGCCGAATACCAGGGCGACGCGTTCGTGACGATGCGCGGTTCGTGGAACCGGGTGCCGGCGTCCGGTTACGAGATCGTGCGCGTGCGCTACCACAACGGGCAGCCAACGAAGGTGGAACCGTTCGTCACGGGCTTTTTGACCGACGGCGGCAAGACCCATATCGCGCGGCCGGTCGGGCTGGCGATGGCAAAGGATGGTTCGCTGCTGATGGCGGACGATGCGAACGGCGTGATTTATCGGGTGGCTTACACGGGTGGCAAGGCGGGTACGCCGGCCAAAGCGCCGGCCGGCCCGATGGAACAGCAAGCCAGCAAGGGCAGCAATGTGCCGCTGGCGCTCAAGCGCCCCGAAACCGACGCCAAGGGTCAGCTGACGGTGTCGTCACCCAGCTTTGCCGCCAACGGCACGATGCATGAGCGGTACACCGAATACGCCGACGGCATCTCGCCAGGGCTGTCGTGGCAAGCGGTGGCGGGCGCGAAATCGTACGCGGTCATCATGGAAGACCCGGACGCCAAGCCGGCCTTGCCGTTCGTGCACTGGGTGATGTGGAACATCCCGGCGACGATCACCAGCGTGCCGGAAGGCGTACAGGAACAGGCGCGCCTGTCGGATCCGGACGGCGTGCTGCAGGGGCGGACGACGCGCGGCTCGACCGGCTACTACGGACCGAAGCCGCCGGTGGGCGAGCCGGCGCACCGCTATCACTTCCAGGTCGTGGCGCTCGACACGATGCTGGACGTGCCGTTTGGCGCCGACCGCGACCAGGTGCTGGCCGCGATGAAGGGGCATGTGCTGGCCAAGGGAGAAATCGTTGGCAAGTATGGGCAGAAGCAGAAGCCGCAGAAGTGAGGCAAAGTAATCAGCTTCGTTAGCGCCAGCACGTCGTTCCCGCCCTCGCCGGGCGCCTTGGCGGGAACCCAAGTTTGCACTCGTATCTGCGACGTTGAACGCTGCAGGTACGCTGAGGACTTGGATTCCCGCCTCCGCGGGAATGACGTGCGTACGCTGGCGGTGCAAGGGTACTCACCTGTCCGCGGCCGCCCGGACGGACACTGCGGACAGCGGTGTCCGTCCTCGACTTGCCTATGAATCAATGACTTAACCTCTGGCACGGATCGTGCAATAACGACCATTACACTGTCGTTACTGGACCACCATGATCCGCGAACCATCCCAGCAGGACACCATCCTGACCGCGCCCCCGGCGCACAAATTCAAACGCCGCGCCTTGATGATCGGCGCGGCCGCTGCACTGGTCGCCGTCAGCGCCACCCTCTACGCCGCCTGGAACAACAGCGAACACTCGGTCTCGGCCAGCCGCATCCGCATCGCCGAAGTCGGGCGCGGCACCCTGGTGCGCGACGCCGCCGTCAATGGCCGCGTGGTTGCCGCCGTCAGCCCCACCCTGTATGCCACCGCCCCCGCCACCGTCAACCTGAAGGTCGCCGCCGGCGACACCGTCAAGAAGGGCGACGTGCTGGCGCTGCTTGAATCGCCCGACCTGACCGACGCCCTCAAGCGCGAAGTCTCGACCTATGAACAACTGAAGGCCGAAGTGGCGCGCCAGCAGATCCTGTCGCGCAAGCAGAAGCTGCTGGCCCAGCGCGAAGCCGATACCGCCGAGATCGACCGCCTGTCGGCCCAGCGCACACTGGAGCGCTACGACAGCGTGGGCACGGTGGGCATCATCGCCAAGATCGACTACCAGAAGGCCAAGGACGCGGTCAATTCGGCCGGCATCCGCGCCAGCCACGCCAAGCAGGCGGCAGTGCTCGAAGGTGACGACGTCGAACTGGCCATCAAGACCAAGACCAACGAACTCGAACGCCAGCGCCTGTCGATGGCTAATGCCCAGCGCCGCGTCGACGAGCTGACCGTGCGCGCGCCGGTCGATGGCTTCATCGGCACGCTCAATGTCCAGAACCGCATGGTGGTCGCCACCAACGCGCCCTTGATGACGCTCGTCGATCTGTCGCGCCTGGAAGTCGAACTCGAAGTGCCCGAAACCTACGCCGGCGACATGGGCCTGGGCATGAGCGCCGAGATTACCCTGCCCTCGGGCCGCGCCACCGGCAAGCTGTCGGCGCTGTCGCCCGAAGTGGTCAAGAACCAGGTGCTGGCGCGGGTGCGCTTCGATGGGGCGCAACCGAAAGGCCTGCGCCAGAGCCAGCGCGTCAGCGCGCGCCTCTTGATCGAAGAAAAACCGGATGTGCTGATGGTGCAGCGCGGCCCGTTCGTCGAGAACGAAGGCGGGCGCCATGCCTACGTGATGCAGGACGGCGTGGCCGTGCGCACGCCGATCCGGATCGGCGCCACCAGCATTTCGGCCGTGGAAATCATCGACGGCCTGAAGGCCGGCGACAAGGTGGTGGTCTCGGGCACCGATGCCTTCAACAATGCTGCGCGCGTCTCAGTCAACAACTAATCCCTAGGAACCCAATATGCTGCGCATGAATAACCTGAGCAAGGTGTACCGCACCCACATGATCGAAACGCACGCGCTGCGCGGCTTCGAGATCCACGTCAACCAGGGCGAATTCGTCACCGTGACCGGCCCGTCCGGCTCGGGCAAGACCAGCTTCCTGAACATCGCCGGCCTGCTCGAAGAATTCACGTCGGGCGAATTCATTCTCGACGGCGTCAACGTCAAAGGGCTGGACGACACCGCGCGCTCACGGCTGCGCAACGAAAAGCTCGGCTTCATCTTCCAGGGCTTCAACCTGATCCCCGACCTGAACCTGTTCGACAACGTCGACGTGCCGCTGCGCTACCGCGGCTTCAATGCGCGCGAACGCAAGGAGCGCATCGAGGACGCCCTGGCCAAGGTCGGCCTGGCCTCGCGCATGAAGCACTACCCCGCCGAGCTTTCGGGTGGCCAGCAGCAGCGCGTGGCGATCGCGCGCGCGCTGGCCGGCAGGCCCAAGCTGCTGCTGGCCGATGAACCGACCGGCAATCTCGATACGCAGATGGCGCGCGGCGTGATGGAACTGCTCGAGGAGATCAACGCGGCCGGCACCACGATCCTGATGGTGACGCACGACCCCGAGCTGGCCGTGCGCACCCACCGCAACGTGCACATCATCGACGGCCAGGTCTCGGATCTGGTACGGCGCGCGCCGTCGCTGCTGGATGCCGATGCCGGCGTCACGGCATAAGGGGCGAGCATGTTCGGCTATTACTTCATGCTTGGCGTGCGCAGCCTGCGCCGCAATCCGTTTCTGACTGCACTGATGGTGCTCACCCTTGCGATCGGCGTGGCAGCCAGCGTCTCGACGCTGACGATCCTGCACGTGATGTCGGGCGACCCGATTCCTTCGAAGAGTGCGCGCCTGTTCGTTCCGCAATTCGACAATGGCCAGCTCGACGAATATTCCCCGGGGGCCGAGCCGGATGACATGCAGATGAGCTATCCGGATGCCGCCAATCTGCTGCGTAGCGGCCAGGGCGAGCGCCGTACTGCCATGTACAACATCCAGCTGCCGGTCGAGCCGACACGCAAGGACCTCCCCGCCTTCAATGCTGCCGGGCTGGCGGCCACACGCGATTTCTTCGCCATGTTCGACGTGCCGTTCCGGCATGGACAGGTATGGAGCGAGGCGGACGATGCGCGCGGCGCCGACGTCATCGTCCTGGGCCATGCCATGGCAGAGAAGCTGTTTGGCCAAACCAATCCGGTCGGCCAGCGCCTGGTGCTGACAGGTCACCCGTACACCGTCGTGGGGGTCATCGGCCCCTGGGGGCCATTACCACGATACTACAAACTGATCGGCGCAAGTCGCTTCGGCCAGGGCGAGGATTTTCTGATCCCCTTCGCCAGTGCGATCGGCCACGAAGTGCCGCATGCAGGCAGCATGAGTTGCAGCGGCAAACGGGATAGCGGCTACGCCGCCCTGCTGGGCTCCGAATGCACCTGGATCCAGTTCTGGTTCGAGACCCGATCGCAAGCCGAGCGCGCCGACCTGCAGGCGTTCATCGACACCTACGCCAGCGAACAACGCAAGTTGGGCCGCTTGAAGCGGGCCGCGCCCAACAGGCTGTACGACGTGATGGAATGGCTGGAAAAGCTCAAGGTGGTGGCCAACGACAGCAAGCTTTCGGCGTGGCTCGCATTCGGGTTCCTGGCGCTATGCCTGATCAACACGATCGGCCTGCTGCTGGCCAAGTTCTCGGTGCGCGCGACCGAAGTCGGCATCCGCCGCGCGCTGGGCGCTTCACGCGCTGATATCTTCCGGCAGTTCATGATTGAAACAGGCGTGATCGGACTCACCGGCGGTGTGCTTGGCCTGGCGCTGGCATTCTGCGCGCTGGCGCTGATCGGCATGCAGAGCAAGGGCATGGCGACCATCGCGCACATGGACTGGAAGATGCTGGTCGTGACCTTCGCGATATCGGTCGCCTCCGCACTGCTGGCCGGCTTCCTACCGACCTGGCGCGCCTGCCAGGTCACGCCTGCCATCCAGCTCAAATCACAATAAATCCGGGAGAACCGCATGGAAATTCGTCCTATCCTGTCCGCCATGTTGCGCAACAAGACCGGCCCGGTGCTGGTTGCATTGCAGGTCGCGCTCAGCCTTGCCCTCCTGGCCAACGCGATGCACATCGTGAATGAACGGCGGGCCGTCGCCGCCCGCCCATCGGGCCTGCTCGACGAGGCGGCAACCTTCTACTTCGAAGCGCACAACCTGAACAACGACACACCGGAGCAGATGCTGGCCACCATCAGACGCCAGAGCGAACTGCTGCGCGCGGTGCCCGGCGTGGCATCGGTGGCGTACGTGTCGCAGATGCCGATGTCAAACAAAGGCAGTACCAGCAGCTTCTCGGTCGACCGCAATCCACAGGGACAGACCACATCGCTGGGCATGTATGTATCGGGCGACTCGCTGGTAAAGACATTGGGCCTGCAACTGGTTGCGGGGCGTGACTTCCTGCCTGGCGAAACGGTCGATGTCGATGAAAGCGCGTTGCGCACACCGCCCGACACCATGATCATTACCAAAGCAGTGGCCGACAAGTTGTGGCCTGGCGCGTCGGCGATCGGCAAGACCCTGTATTTCGGTAGCGGCGAAGTGCCTGGCGCACGCATCGTGGGTGTCGTCGAGCGCCTGCAAACGGCGCATGCCCAGGTCGGCGACCTTGGCGAATACGCGATGATCATGCCGGCCCGCCTGTACGGCGAGGCGGGCGCCCTGTATGCGGTGCGCGCCGAGCCGGGCCAGCGCGACCGCGTGATGAAAGAGGCGGAACAGGCGCTGCGCGCCGCCTCGGGCAGCCCGATGATCCTCACCGCGAGGACGGTCGAGGACGACCGCAAGAGCCGCTATCGCGCCGACATGGCGCTGTCGTGGATGCTGGTGACCGTCAGCGCGCTCCTGCTGCTCGTCACCTGCAGCGGCATCGTCGGCATGGCCAGCCTGTGGGTCACGCAGCGGCGCAAGCAGATCGGCGTGCGGCGCGCACTCGGCGCCCGCAAGCTCGACATCCTGCGCTACTTCATCATCGAGAACGTGATGATCACCAGCGCCGGCGTGGTCGGCGGCGTGCTGCTGGGCGTCGGCCTGAACCAGCTTTTGGTGACGAAGCTCGAGATGGCGCGCCTGCCGGTGCCCTACCTGATCGGCGGCGCCGTCATGTTCTGGGTGATCGGCATCCTGGCGGCGTATGGTCCGGCCTGGCGCGCGGCCAGCACGTCGCCGGCGCTGGCCACCCGCAGCCTGTGAGCGCGCGCTCCGGTGCTATGCTGGCGGCCATGCCTACCGTTCTCATCATCGACGACAACGCCGCCGTCGCCATGGCGCTCGACGTGCTGTTCTCGCTGCACGATATCGCGGCGCTGCGCGCGTCGTCTCCCGAGGAGGGCCTGGCCCTGCTGGCGCGCGAGCCGGTCGACCTGGTCATCCAGGACATGAACTTCACGGCCGACACCACGTCGGGCGCAGAAGGCGTGGCGCTGTTTCGCCAGATTCGCGCGCGCCACCCCGACCTGCCGGTGATCCTGCTCACCGCCTGGACGCACCTGGACGCGGCGGTCGACCTGATCAAGGCCGGCGCGGCGGACTACCTGCCCAAGCCGTGGAATGACGAGCGATTGCTGGCCACCGTCAGCAACCTGATCGAACTGGGACAAGCCAACCGCGCGCTGGGTAGCCGCCTGCAGCACGAACGCCGCGCGCGGCGCGAGCTGGAACAACACTTCGATCTACGCGGCCTGGTGTGGCAAGACCCGGCCACCGAACGCGTGCTGCACCTGGCCTGCCAAGTCGCGCGCGCCGACGTGCCTGTCTTGATTACGGGCCCGAACGGCACCGGCAAGGAACGCATCGCCGACATCATCAGGGCCAATTCGCAAGTGGCTGATGGCCCGTTCGTGGTGCTCAATTGCGGCGCGCTGCCGTCAGAATTGATCGAGGCCGAACTGTTCGGCGCCGATGCCGGCGCCTACACGGGCGCGTCGAAATCCCGCGAAGGCAAGTTCGAAGCGGCCGACGGCGGCACGCTCTTCCTGGACGAAATCGGCAACCTGCCGCTGGCCGGGCAAATGAAGCTGCTGCGGGTGCTGGAAACGGGCCGCTTCGAGCGCCTTGGCTCGAACCGCGAACGTCAGGTGACCGTGCGCGTGATCAGCGCCACCAACGCCGACCTGGGCGCGATGATCCGCGCCGGCACCTTTCGCGAAGACCTGTTCTACCGCCTGAACGTGATCGAGCTACGCCTGCCGCCGCTGGGCGCGCGCCCTGGCGACATCCTGCCTCTGGCGCGTGCCTTCCTGGCGCCCGGCAAACAGCTGCACCCGGCTAGCGAAGCGATGCTGATGGCGTACCCGTGGCCCGGCAATGTGCGCGAACTGAAAAACGTGATGGCGCGCGCCAGCCTGCTGTCGCATGGCGGCACCGTCATGGTGGCCGACCTGGGGCTGCCGGCGGCCAGCGTGGCGGCTCAGTTGCCAGCGCCCGAGACGGAACCAGACCGTGCGGCGATTGTTGCGGCCCTGGCGCGCGCGGGCGGCGTGGTGGCGCAGGCGGCCCTCGAGCTTGGCCTGTCGCGCCAGGCGCTGTACCGCCGCATGGAGCGCCTGGACATCGCGCGGCCATGAGCCAGGCAACGAGCGAAGCCCCGCACCAGGCCAGGTTTTCACTGGTCACGCGCTTGTCGGCGCTGGTCGGCACCCTGCTAGCGCTGGCGGTGGCCACCGCGCTGGTGCTGGATCACCTGCTGCCCGACCGCCCGCTGCTGGTGCTGGGCATCTGCCTGCTTGGCCTGGTGCCGCTCGCCGTCATCACGCTGCGCGCGCAGCTTCAGCCCGTGCTGTCGCTGTTCCGGGCCTTGGAAGGCACCGTCGACAGCTACCGCGACGGCGATTTTTCGTGCAGCCTGCACTGGCCGCACAACGATGAACTCAGTGACCTGATCGCGGCCCACAACAACCTGGGCAACGTACTGCGCGAGCAGCGCCTGGGCCTGGCCCAGCGCGAACTGCTGCTCGACTCAATGGTGCAGAACACCCCGGTGGCGATGCTGCTGGTGGCCGAATCTCGGTCGACCGGCAGCGCCATCGTGTTTGCCAATATCGCGGCGCGCCAGTTGCTGGCGCACGGGCGCAAGCTCGAAGGGCACAGTCTGCAGACGGTGCTCGAAAGCGCGTCGGCGGCCCTGCGCGACGCACTGGCGCGTGGCGGCGACGGCCTGTTCACTGCCGGCGAAGGCGAAGATGAAGAGGTGTATCACCTGGCGCGCAGCACCTTCACCCTGAATGGCCGGCGCCACGAACTGCTGCTGCTGCGCCACCTGACGGTCGAGTTGCGGCGCCAGGAAGTGCAGACTTGGAAAAAAGTCATCCGCGTGATCAGCCATGAATTGAACAACTCGCTGGCGCCACTGGCCTCGCTCGCGCACTCCGGCGCCGAGCTGGTACGGCGCGGCCAGCTCGAGCGCCTGCCGCAGATCCTGGAGACAATCGGCGAGCGCACGCGGCACCTGGAAAGCTTCATCTCCGGCTACGCGCGCTTTGCCAAGCTGCCGACGCCCCGCTTGGAAGCGTGCAGCTGGCCTGGCCTGGTCACGCGCCTGGCCGGCCAGGTGCCGTTTGCCGTCGATGGCGAGCTGCCTTCCGACGCCGCCTGGATTGACGCCGCGCAGCTCGAACAGGCGCTGCTCAATCTGTTGAAGAACGCGCACGAGTCAGGCTCTGCACCCGAGGATGTGCAGCTGCAGGTACGGCGCGTGCAGGACCACGTGCGCATCGACGTGATGGATCGCGGCAGCGGCATGAGCGAAGCGGTGCTGACCCACGCGCTGGTGCCGTTCTATTCCACCAAGCGCGCCGGCACCGGCCTGGGGCTGGCCCTGGCGCGCGAGATCGCCGAGGCGCATGGCGGGCGCATCCTGCTTGCCAATCGCGATGGCGGCGGCTTGGTCGTGACGCTGTTCCTGCCGGCTCTGCCGTCGGTCTGAGCGACTGCGCGGGCGGCTCTGGTAACATCGTCCGTTGCCCTCCACCGCTTCGCACCATGTCCGCCACCGTCATCGATCCCCGCTTCGCCCAACCCGGCCATCCGCCCGCCACCATCGACGAATTCGACGGCGTACGCTTCCTGCACCTTGGCACCTCCTGGGTGCAGGGCGCGATGCGGCTGGCGAAGCCGGACACGATCGAACTCGAATACGTGCAGATGATGATGATGTGGACGCTGTTCCAGCATGCGCCGCGCCACATCGTTCAGCTTGGCCTGGGCAGCGCGGCGCTGACCAAGTTCACGTACGCGCGCTTTCCCGAAGCGCGCGTGACGGCCGTCGAACTGAACCCTAATGTGATCGCGATCTGCCGCGCGCAGTTCGGCCTGCCCGAGAACGATGCGCGGCTGGACGTGCGCGAACAGAACGCGATGGACTTCGTACTCGACCCGGCCAACCACGGCAAGGTCGACGTGCTGCAGGTGGATCTATATGACCAGGATGCGCGCGGCCCGGTGCTCGATTCGGAGGAGTTCTATCAGGGTTGCCTGGATTGCCTGGCGCCGGGCGGCGTCATGACGGCCAATGTGTTCGGCGACTTCAGCAACTACGACAAGAATTTCCTGAACATGGAACAGGTCTTCGACGCCGTGGTGTGGCTGCCCGAAGTACACGATGCGAACGTGGTGGTGGTGGCGTTCCGGGACGCGCCGCAGCTGGACTTCTCCGTGCTCTACGAGCGCGCCGGCGAGATCAAGCGGCGCCTGAACCTGCCGGCCAAGAACTGGGTAAATGGGCTCAAGGAGTGGATGCGCGACCATCAAGGTTGATGTGATGGCGCGGCGTGGCCACCGGGTGCACCGGCTCGGCCGAGGCCACGCCCAGTTCGGACGCCGGCACCGGCGCGCCGAGCACCGCGAACACCGTGCCGCATGACTCGCGCTCGAGCGCCAGCACCGGGAACACGCGTTCCAGGTTGGCGTACTTGGCCCACGCGCCGGCGCCGCGCGACTGCGACGGCGGGATCGACATCGCGGCATAACCACGTGCGCCCCCCTCCATGGCAGCGATGCTGCGCCCACGCGCCGCCCGCACATCGTCGGGCACATCTTCCGGCGCATCGAGGCAGCGCACGCGCAGCTGCGCCCCCGGCAGCGGATGGTCGTTGATCTTCTGGTTAGGCGCGTGCCAGAGCTGCATCAGCACGATGCCGGTAGCGCTGTGGGCGTCCCACGCGCTCTCGAGGCTGCCGTAGTGCTCAAGGCCGTAGCGCTTGCAAAGCTGGGTGATATTCATGCTAATCGTTCCGTTGCCGTTGACGCCGTTCCCGGATGCGCCGGGCGGCGGGATCCTGCATGGCGCGCAGCAGGATCGCTCGTGAGACATTGCAGCTTTCGAGATACACTAATCCCGCCGTGACGCCTCGCGTCTCGGCCAGGAACAACGCATATTCGGTTGCGAGCGCTGTGCGCTCGTCGGTTCGTCGCTGGATCATGGAGTGTTGCCTAAGGTGCTCGGCGGAGATGCCCGCCTGCCGTCATGCCAATCTGGCATCAGTTCATGTCTATCGTAACGTGCCGGATACCGCACACATTTGAAAAACTTGTTAAATAAGGTAACAATAAAACAATACTTTTCAAACATTGTTTCTTAGCAAAAACTCCTTATGACTCAAGGCATTACGCTGATGTCGTGACAATCAGCTTCAGAATGTCGAGTCGTCGTTTTTGTGCGACGGATAACGTTCAGAGACACCCCATATTTACTTATTTCAAATGCTTCGTAGCCCGTATTTACGACCTGTTGCTAAGATTAAATTACGCACTGATAACAGGGCGATATAAAAATCTCACTTGCAGAGGATCGAGGATGACGAAGAACACTTTACCGAAGCGCGCATTGCTGGCGTCCGCCCTGGTAGCAGCGCTCAGCCCGGCAGGGGCCCAGGAAACCGACAGCAATATGTCGCAAGTCGTGGTGCTTGGCTCGCGCACCCAGGCCAAGACCGCACTCGACACGGCCGTACCGGTGGGCCTGATCAGCACGAAAGACATCCAGTCAGCCGGCACGCTCGAACTGGGCAAGGTGCTGCAAGACCTCGACCCGTCGTTCAACTTCACGTCGACCTTTGTCAGCGACGGCACCGACATCATCCGCCCGGCCACGCTGCGCGGCCTCGGGCCCGACCAGCTGCTGGTGCTCATCAACGGCAAGCGCCGCCACCAGCAGGCGCTCGTCAATGTGCAGCAGACGATCGGGCGCGGCTCGGCCGGCACCGACATCAACGCCATCCCGCTCTCGGCCATCCAGTCGATCGAAGTGCTGCGCGACGGCGCCGCCGCCCAGTACGGGTCGGACGCCATCGCGGGCGTCATCAACATCATCCTCAAGAAGGGTGTGGGCAACGGCATCGTCAGCGCCAGCGCCGGCACCACCGACGAAGGCGATGGCGACACCTACTCGGCCAGCGCCAGCCGCGGCTTCGCGTTGGGCAGCGATGGCGGTTACCTGAACCTGTCGGTCGAAGCGCGCAAGCGCGACGAGACCAACCGCGCCGGCCTGGACACGCTGCGCGTGGATCCGCCGCGCGTGACGCAGCGCCTGGGCGACAGCAACGCCAAGGATTACTACCTGTGGATGAATTCCGCCCTGCCCACCGGCGGCGGCGAGCTGTATGCGTTCGGCGGCGCCTCGAAGCGCAAGGGCGATTCGGGCGGCTTCTTCCGCCCGAGCGAAGACTCGCGCAACGTCCCGAGCGTGTATCCGGAAGGCTTCCTGCCGAACATCGTCACCACCGTGCAGGATGCCTCGCTCGCGGTCGGCTACCGCCATGACCTGGCCAATAGCTGGAGCGTCGACGCGAGCGTGAACCACGGTCGCAGCCAGCTGCAGTTCCATGAACGGAACTCGATCAACGTCAGCTACTGGTACGAGACCGGCGACTCGCCGCGCGAGGCCGACACCGGCACGCTCAAGTTCGAGCAGACCACCTTCAACCTCGATTTCAAGGGCCCGGTAAATCTGCTGGGCGGTGAACTGTTCGTGGCCACCGGCTTCGAATGGCGCCGCGATAACTACGAGATCGAGGCAGGCGACCCGGTCTCGTACCAGTACGGCCGCACCAACAATCCCGCCATCATCATCCGCGACCAGAACGGCGGGATCGCGGCATCCGGCATCCAGGGCTTCCCCGGCTACACGCCGTCGACGGCAGTGGACGAAGGCCGCCACAACACGGCGTACTACCTCGACCTGGAACGCAAGTTCGGCGCCGACGTGTCGGTCGGCGCGGCCATTCGGCACGAGCGCTATTCGGACTTCGGCAACACCACCATCGGCAAACTCAATGCCCGCTGGGATCCGAGCCGCACATTCGGTGTGCGCGGCAGCGCGTCGACGGGCTTTCGCGCACCGGGCGTGCAGCAGAAGTTCTACAGCTCGGTCTCGACCAACCTGAATTCGGCCGGCGTGCTGACCGAAACGCTGACGGCGCGCGAAGACAGCGCCGTGACGCGCGCGTTCGGCATCGCACCGCTGAAGGAAGAAACGTCGAAGAGCGCCAGCATCGGCGTGATCCTGCGGCCGACCACGAGCTTCTCGCTGACGGCCGACGTGTACCGCACGAAGATCGATGACCGCATCGTGTTCTCGAGCACCATCTCGCCGGAGTCGGGCGCCTGCGCGACGCCTGCCGCGTGCCCGATCCGCACGATCCTCGATCCGCTGCGCGTGGGCCAGGCGCAGTTCTTCACCAATGCGATCGATACATCGACGACGGGCCTCGATGTGGTGGCGCAGCAGACCATACGCGGCCAGGGTTCGACGCTGATCTTGTCGGGGCAGCTGGGCTTCAACAAGACCGAAGTCAAGGCGCGCAATTCGCAATCGCCCGTGCTGACGGGCGCGCAGCTGTTCGACGATGCGCAGGTGACGCTGATCGAACGCGGACAGCCACGCAAGCACCACGTGGTGTCGGCCGACTACACCGCGGGCGCCTGGAACGTGACGGGGCGTGCCAACTACTTCGGCGAGGTGCAGGGCCAGGGCTTCACGGCGCCGTTCGTGCAGACGTGGGAAGCAAAATGGATCGTCGACCTGACGGGCCGCTACACGTTCAACAAGAGCCTGAGCCTGTCGGCGGGGATCAACAACCTGTTCGATACCTACCCGACCAAATGGGATCCGGTGCGGGCGGCCCCGTTCCCGCAGCTGGGCTTTACGTACTGCTGGGAGACGTGCCCGTTCGGCATGAACGGGCGCACGGCGTATGTAAAGGCCGACTACACGTTCTGATGGGCTGACGTCTGGAACAGCGCGTGCACGTCGAGCCGCGTGCCAGACAGTTCTGCCTCGTAGCCTGGCAGCGCCGCCAGCACCGCCTTGAACGCGGTGCTGGCCATCACGTCCTGCGCCGCCGTCACCAGCGGTGCGTCGAGCAGCTTCTTGTCGCAGGCGAGGAAATACTGCTCGCGGATGACGGGAATGAAATCGAGGTCGAAGCGCCGCGCCGCCGTCTCGACACCGAAACTGACGTCGGCCATGTCGCTTGCCACATACGCCGCCACCGCCGCATGGGTAAATTCGGCCACCGAGTTACCTGAAATCCTGGCGTGATCGATCCCGGCCCTGGCCAGCAGCAGTTCAAGCAGCACGCGCGTGCCCGAGCCCTGCTGGCGATTCACAAAACGCAGATCGGGCCGCACCAGGTCTGCCAACCCCGTGACATGTTTCGGATTGCCCTTGGCGACAAAGATGCCCTGCGTGCGGTACGCCAGGTGGATCAGGGCATGGCGCGCCGGGTCGAGCCAGGCGCGGTACTTGGCCGCCGCCGCCTGCTCGAACTCGCCGACCGGCAGATGAAAGCCGGCCAGCTCGCATTCGCCGCGCGAGAGCGCCGCCACCGCCTCGGTGCTGCCGCGGTACTTGATGTCGACCGTGACGCCCTGCGCTTCGAGCTGCGCCACCAGCGCCGCCACCGCAAAGCCGTGCGAGGCCGTCAGGCGCAGCACCTGCACATCGAGCGCCAGCACGCTGGCCAGTTCCTGCTGCAGTTCGGACGCAAGACTGTCGAGCAGAGGCGTGAGCCGCGCAGCGATGCGGCGGTCGGCCCAGATCAGCTTTTCGGCCAGTGGCGAGAGCACCGTGCCCTGCCCGCGCACCTTGACGACCAGCTCGGCGCCGAACTGCGTGCTGAACTGCGTCAGCAGTCCCCAGGCATGGCGGTACGAGATGCGGCGCTGGGCGGCAGCCTTGCTGATGCTGCCCGATTCGCTCACCGCCGCCAGCAGGCCGAGCAAGGCCGGCAGCGCCGTGGGCCTGCCGGCGGCATCGCGCAAGAACCAGTCCGGACGAATTTCAACCTTCATCATATGCAAAATCCTTCATATTGAAGACGTGCGATTCGGGTGCTAACCTGCTGTCAGTACGTGCAGTCTAGTCCATCGCAGTCGAGTCCAACCATATGTTCAACAGAACATATGACACCGAAGGAACTGGCATGAACCATGCAGAACGCATCCGCGACATTCTCGACCTGTTCGGCCCCGGCCCGGGGCAAGACCAGCTGTTACCCGTCCTGCATGCGCTGCAAGACCAGCTGGGCTACGTGCCGCCCGAATCGGTCGACCTCATCGCCCAGGCCGTCAACCTGTCGCGCGCCGAGGTGCATGGCGTGGTCACCTTCTATCACTTCTTCCGCACCACGCCGCCGGCGCGCTGCACGGTGCAGATCTGCCGCGCCGAGTCGTGCCAGAGCATGGGCAGCGACGCGCTGCTGGCGCATGCCGAGGCAAGGCTGGGCTGCGGCTTGCACAGTCACAGCCTTGACGGCGCCTTCGCGCTCGAGCCGGTGTACTGCCTGGGCCAGTGCGCTACGTCGCCGACAATCATGATCAACAACGCGGTGCATGCGCGCGTCACGCCAGCCCGCTTCGATGCCCTGCTCGCCAGCGCCACGGAGGCCATATGACCGTGCGCATCTACATCCCCGGCGATTCGGCCGCACTGGCGCTTGGCGCGCACGATGTCGCCCGGGCCATCGCGGGTGAAGCGGCGCAGCGCGGCATCGATGTCGAGATCGTCCGCAACGGCACGCGCGGCCTGCTGTATCTCGAACCGCTCGTCGAGGTCGAGACGCCGGCCGGCCGCATCGGCTTCGGCCCGGTCGACGTCAGCGACGTCAAGGCACTGTTCGACGCAGGCTTTTACGCGGGCGGCTGCAGCCACCCGCTGGCGCACGGTATGGTCGAACAGATTCCGTACCTGGCGCGGCAAACGCGCCTGACGTTCGCGCGCAGCGGTATCACCGATCCGCTGTCGCTCGCCGACTACGAAGCGCACGGTGGCTACCGTGGCCTGCGTAATGCCATCGGCATGACACCGGCGGAGATCGTCGCGACGGTGACGGCGTCCGGCCTGCGCGGGCGGGGCGGCGCCGCCTTCCCCACCGGGATCAAATGGAACACCGTGCTCCGCGCGCCAGGGCCTGAAAAATACATCGTCTGCAATGCCGACGAAGGCGATTCCGGCACCTTCGCCGACCGCATCGTCATGGAAAGCGACCCGTTCGTGCTGGTCGAGGGCATGACGATCGCCGGCATGGCCGTGGGCGCCACGCGCGGCTTCATCTACGTGCGCAGCGAATACCCGCACTCGATCGACGCGCTGAACCACGCCATCGGCATCGCCCGGCTGCGCGGCTACCTCGGCGCCAACGTGCTCGGTTCGGGGCGCACGTTCGAGCTCGAAGTGCGCAAGGGCGCCGGCGCCTATATCTGCGGCGAAGAAACCGCCCTGCTCGAGAGCATCGAGGGCAAGCGCGGCGTCGTGCGCGCCAAGCCGCCGCTGCCCGCGCTGGCGGGCCTGTTCGGCAGGCCGACCGTCATCAACAACGTGCTGTCGCTGGCGGCTGTGCCGCTGATCCTCGACCAGGGCGCCCAGTTCTACCAAGACTTCGGCATGGGCCGCTCGCGCGGCACGCTGCCGGTGCAGCTGGCCGGGAACATCAAGAACGGCGGCCTGATCGAACTGGCCTTTGGCGTCACACTGCGCGAAATCCTGTACGACTTCGGCGGCGGCAGCGCCTCGGGGCGGCCGATCAAGGCGGTGCAGGTGGGCGGCCCGCTGGGCGCCTACCTGCCCGAAGCGCAATGGGACACGCCGCTCGATTACGAAGCGTTTGCCTCGCTGTGGGCGGTGCTGGGCCATGGGGGCATCGTCGTGCACGACGACCGCGCCGACATGGCCAAGCTGGCGCGCTATGCCATGGAGTTCTGCGCCATCGAATCGTGCGGCAAATGCACGCCCTGCCGCATCGGCGCGACCCGAGGCGTGGAAGTCATCGACAAGATACGAGAAGGCAGCGACCGCCCCCGGCAGGTGATCCTGCTGCGCTCTTTGTGCGACACGATGCTCAATGGTTCGCTGTGCGCGATGGGCGGCATGACGCCGTACCCGGTGCTGTCGGCGCTGAACCACTTCCCGCAAGACTTCGGCCAGGTGGCCGGCAATGAACGCGCCGCATAGGAGCATCCCATGATCGAAACTATCCTCACCCGCGATTTCGGCACACCCATCATCCTCTCGACCGAGATGATCACCCTGACCATCGACGGCCACAGCGTCACGGTCCCTCTGGGCACGTCGGTCATGCGCGCCGCTGCCGAAAACGCCATCAATATCCCCAAGCTGTGCGCAACCGACAGCCTGGAGCCGTTCGGCTCGTGCCGCCTGTGCCTGGTGGAGATCGAAGGCCGCCGCGGCTATCCGGCATCGTGCACTACACCGGCCGAAGCGGGCATGGTCGTGCGCACCCAGTCGCCCAAGCTGCAAGAAGTGCGCAAGGGCGTGATGGAGCTGTACATCTCCGACCACCCGCTCGACTGCCTCACCTGCCCCGCCAACGGCAACTGCGAGCTGCAGGACATGGCCGGCGTGACGGGCCTGCGCGAGGTGCGCTACGGGTACGAGGGCGAAAACCACCTCAAGCTGGGGAAAGACGAATCGAATCCCTACTTCACCTTCGACTCATCCAAGTGCATCGTCTGCAACCGCTGCGTGCGCGCCTGCGAAGAAACCCAGGGCACGTTTGCGCTGACGATTTCCGGGCGCGGTTTCGACGCGCGCGTGTCGGCCGGCCAGGACCAATCGTTCATGGAATCCGAATGCGTCTCGTGCGGCGCCTGTGTCGAAGCCTGCCCTACCGCGACACTCACCGAAAAATCCATCATCTGGCTCGGCCAGGCAGAGCACAGCATCACGACCACTTGCGCGTATTGCGGCGTCGGTTGCTCGCTCAAGGCCGAAATGAAAGGCAATCAGGTCGTGCGCATGGTGCCGGCCAAGGATGGCAAGGCCAACGAAGGCCATGCGTGCGTCAAGGGCCGCTTCGCGTGGGGCTATGCCACCCATAAAGACCGCATCCTCAAGCCGATGATCCGCGCGAAGATCACCGATCCGTGGCAAGAAGTCTCGTGGGACGAGGCCCTGGATTACGCGGCATCCGAATTCAAGCGCATCCAGGCAAAGCACGGGCGCGATTCAATTGGCGGCATCGTCTCGTCGCGTTGCACCAACGAAGAAGGCTATCTGGTGCAAAAGCTCGTGCGCGCCGCCTTCGGCAACAACAACGTCGACACATGCGCCCGCGTTTGCCATTCGCCCACCGGCTTCGGCCTGAAACAGACGCTGGGCGAATCGGCCGGCACGCAAACCTTCAAGTCGGTCGAACAATCCGATGTGATCCTGGTGATCGGCGCCAATCCCACCGACGGCCATCCGGTGTTCGCCTCGCGCATGAAGAAGCGGCTGCGCCAGGGCGCGCGCCTGATCGTCATCGATCCGCGCCGCATCGACCTGGTCAAGTCGCCGCACGTGAACGCCGACTACCATCTGCAACTGCGCCCGGGCTCGAACGTTGCGGTGCTGAGCGCACTGGCCCACGTGATCGTCACCGAAGGCCTGCTGCACGAAGCGTTCATCGCCGAGCGCTGCGATGTGCGCGCGTTTGCGCAGTGGCGCGACTTTGTCGCGCAGCCGGCCAACTCGCCCGAAGCCACCGCCGACGTCACCGGCGTGCCGGCGCAACTGGTGCGCGAGGCCGCCCGCCTGTTCGCCACCGGCGGCAATGGCGCCATCTTCTACGGCCTGGGCGTGACCGAGCACGCGCAAGGCTCGACCGCCGTGATGGCGATCGCCAACCTCGCCATGGCCACCGGTAACGTCGGCCGCGAAGGCGTGGGCGTCAATCCGCTGCGCGGGCAAAACAACGTGCAGGGCTCGTGCGACATCGGCTCGTTCCCGCACGAGCTGCCCGGCTACCGGCATGTGTCCGACACCACCGTGCGCACCCTGTTCGAGCAGGCGTGGAACGTGCCGCTGCAGGCCGAGCCGGGCTTGCGCATCCCGAACATGTTCGACGCGGCGCTCGACGGCAGCTTCATGGGCCTGTATTGTCAGGGCGAAGACATCGTCCAGTCCGACCCCAACACGCAGCACGTGACGTCCGCGCTCGAAGCGATGGAGTGCATCGTGGTGCAGGACATCTTCCTGAACGAGACGGCCAAATATGCCCACGTGCTGCTGCCGGGTTCCTCGTTCCTGGAAAAGGATGGCACGTTCACCAACGCCGAACGCCGCATCTCGCGCGTGCGCAAGGTGATGCCGCCGAAGGCCGGCTATGCCGACTGGGAAGTGACGGTGCAGCTGTCGAACCGCCTTGGCTACCCGATGCATTACCGCCATCCGTCCGAGATCATGGATGAAATCGCGCTGCTGACGCCGACGTTCGCCGGCGTGAGCTACGCGCGGCTCGACCAGTTGGGCAGCATCCAGTGGCCGTGCAATGCGGATGCGCCAAACGGCACGCCGACGATGCACGTCGACCAGTTCGTGCGCGGCAAGGGACGCTTCATCATCACGCAGTACGTGGCGACCGACGAAAAGGTGACTCGCAAGTTCCCGCTGATCCTGACCACCGGCCGCATCCTGTCGCAATACAACGTGGGCGCCCAGACGCGCCGTACGGAGAACGTGCGCTGGCATGCCGAGGACCGGCTCGAGATCCACCCGCACGATGCGCAGGAACGGGGCATCAAGGATGGCGAGTGGGTCGGCATCCACAGCCGCGCCGGCGAAACCGTGCTGCGGGCGATGGTCACCGAGCGGATGCAGCCAGGGGTGGTGTACACGACGTTCCACTTCCCGGAATCGGGCGCGAACGTGATCACGACCGAGAATTCGGATTGGGCCACCAACTGCCCCGAGTACAAGGTGACGGCGGTGCAGGTGATGCCGGTGCAGCAGCAGTCGGAATGGCAGCTGGAGTACGCGCGGTTCAATGAAGCGCAGCTCGAACTGGCGCAAGTGTCATGATCGACGAGCTCGATATCGCACTCACTGCGCCGACTGCACGCATGGCGGTGAGGCAGCTACGTTCAGGTATCTGGTCTGATGCGCAAGACGACCTGGCCGAGGAAGTGCCGGTGGCGCTGGAGTACAACGGCGTGTCGCACGCGGTGATGCTGGCGACGCCGGCGGACATCGCTGAATTTGCGCTGGGGTTTTCGCTGAGCGAAGGGATTATCGGGTCGGTGCGTGAGTTCCATGGCGTCGACATCTCGGAAAGCGCCGACGGTATCACGGCGCACATCGAGATTGCGGGTGGTGCGTTTGCGCGGTTGAAGGATCGGCGGCGCAGCATGACGGGGCGGACGGGGTGCGGGCTGTGCGGGGTCGATAGTCTGGCGCAGGTGATTCGGCCGCTGGCTCGTGTGGGGCCGGCGCGGGCGCTGTCGGTGGCTGCGATCCGTCGCGCGCTGGCTGAAGTCAAGGGGCTGCAACCGTTGAACCGTCAGACGGGGGCGACACACGCGGCGTTGTGGTGCGATGCGCGCGGCGTGCTGCGCGCAGGCTTCGAGGACGTTGGCCGCCACAACGCATTGGACAAACTGATCGGCGCATTGGCCCGCGACGGCGCGGACCTGGCCGGTGGCTTTGCGTTGATCACCAGCCGCGCCAGTGTGGAGATGGTGCAGAAGGCGGCAACGGTAGGCATATCGGCGCTGGTGGCAATCTCGGCGCCGACTGCTTTGGCAGCACGTACGGCGCAGGCATGCGGGCTCACGCTGGTGGCATTCGCGCGCGGTAATGACTTTGTCGCCTATGCGCATGGCGCTAACATCAACATGGACGCAGCATGAACATCGAAAACCTGGTCACGATGGCCAACCAGATCGGCACCTTTTACGCGTCGTATCCAGACCAGCGAGAGGGCCGCACCGAGATCGCCAACCACCTGAAGCGCTACTGGGCGCCGCGCATGCGCGAACAGCTA
>Ga0265798_10002508_pt1 | contig 27076 bp, 26 predicted proteins | sample P3T30metagenome_FD_192430 | JGI IMG/M metagenome (GOLD analysis project Ga0265798, IMG submission 192430) | Plant litter microbial communities from East Loma Ridge, Irvine, California - P3 T30 | ecosystem: Environmental > Terrestrial > Plant litter > Unclassified | place: USA: California...
AAGAAAAGTTCAGCCACACCGTGACCAATCACACGATGATCCACGAGCAGATGAACTTCTTCTTCCGTGGCTTCCGTCGCGACGCGCACCCGATGTCGGTGCTGGTCGGCACGGTCGGCGCCCTGGCTTCGTTCTACCACGATTCGCTCGACATCAACGATGCCAAGCAGCGCGAAATCTCGGCCATCCGCCTGATCGCCAAGCTGCCGACCCTGGCCGCCATGGCCTACAAGTACTCGGTCGGCCAGCCGTTCATGTACCCGCGCAACGACCTGTCGTACAGCGCCAACTTCATGTACATGATGTTCGGCAACCCGTGCGAAGAGTACAAGGTCAACGACGTGCTGGTGCGCGCCCTGGACCGTATCCTGATCCTGCACGCGGACCACGAGCAGAACGCATCGACCTCGACCGTCCGCCTGGCCGGTTCGTCGGGCGCCAACCCGTTCGCCTGTATCGCAGCCGGTATCGCCTGCCTGTGGGGGCCGGCACACGGCGGCGCCAACGAAGCGGCGCTGACCATGCTGAAAGAAATCGGCTCGGTCGAGAACATCCCTGCCTTCATCGAGAAGGTCAAGGACAAGAACTCGGGCGTCAAGCTGATGGGCTTCGGTCACCGCGTGTACAAGAACTTCGACCCACGCGCCAAGCTGATGCGTGAAACCTGCCACGAAGTGCTGGAAGAACTGGGCCTGCAGGACGACCCGCTGTTCAAGCTGGCGATGGAACTGGAAAAGATCGCCCTGAACGACGAATACTTCGTGTCGCGCAAGCTCTACCCGAACGTCGACTTCTACTCGGGCATCGTGCAATCGGCTCTGGGTATCCCGACCTCGATGTTCACCGGCATCTTCGCCATGGCGCGCACCATCGGCTGGATCGCGCAGTGGAACGAAATGATCGCCGATCCGGAGCAGAAGATCGGCCGTCCACGTCAGCTGTTCGTCGGCTCGCCGGCGCGTGATGTGCCGTCGATCGACAAGCGTTAATTCAACGCCTTGTGTTTGGAAAGCGGGCTGCGGCCCGCTTTTTTCTTGCCCGGTCGATACGCGGACTGACCGCTCAACGGCGCCAGTTGCATTTGCCGCGCACGATCGCCGCGGCCCAGAACGGCGCAGCGAAGATGCCGCCCACGCCGATTGCCCAGTCCTTGGTCTCGAACGAGTGCGGCTGGTGCTTGAGCGGATCGGGTCCCAGGCAGTGCGCCTTCCTGGCTTGCGAGAACTGGCGCTCGAATGCGCGGTAAGCGCCGCCGCTAAGCGCGGTCCCGCTCGCAGATGACAGATCGTCCTTGCGCTCGGCCAGCGTGTCGCGGATGGCTTGCTTGATGGCTTCCTCATTTGGACGCGCGTCGAGTTTCCATGTTGGATTGCGCTGATCGACCAAAGCAAACGGTTCTTCGCGCGCGCTTTCCGCGCTCTCTTGATGGAATGCGAGGGTAGGCGTAGCCACGAGGGCGAGGGCGGTCAGGGGCCAGGCTTTCATTGGTATGCGTGCGTAATTGCCGACCAACAGACTCTAACCCCGACGAGGTTGGCGAATAGTTAATCCTGGCTGAATGCACGCATTTCATGCCAGGCGGGTTAATTTCCTGGGTGATGCGATCTGTTTCCTCATCTGCACTGATCGTATTATTTGCTTGTGTACAATCTGGCCGATCATTCAACTGAAAGGACTTTCGTGAAGCGCTTCCTGACCGCCTGTTTCCTGTTCCTCTGCATGCTTGGTACAGCGCACGCTGCTACCGATGGCGCCCTGACACGCGACGTCAACGCTTTCCTTGATGGCTGGCACCAGGACGCTGCGAATACGCGCATGCGCTACTTCGACAAGATCGCCAAAGACGGCGTCTACATCGGCACGGACCGCACCGAAGTCTGGACCCGCGACGAATTCCGAAAGTGGTCGAAACCCTATTTCGACGCCAAGAAAGCCTGGACTTTCAAGGCGACCAAACGCAATGTGTACGCATCAAACGACAAGTCGCTGATCTGGTTCGACGAGCAGCTGCATACCGAGAACCTGGGCCCGTGCGTGGCGAGCGGGGTGATCCGCAAGACCAGGACTGGCTTCGAGATCGTGCATTACCAGCTGGCGATCGCGGTGCCAAACGATGTGGTCAAGCCGGTGACCGGCATCATCGCCGAGCACGAGAAAAAAGCGATCAAGTAACGTCGCATCGCCCCCGCGCCGGCGCTTCGTCGGCGCGCGCCGCCTGTGCTAAGGTAAGCGCCTTCCCAGCAACAGCCAAGATCTGCGCACGTGACTTCCTCTCGCCTTGCTCCCTACGTCGGCCGCTTCGCACCATCCCCGACCGGCCCGCTGCACGCCGGTTCTCTGGTGGCCGCCCTTGCCAGCTATCTCGACGCCAGGTATCACGACGGCGCCTGGCTGGTGCGCATCGAGGACATCGACGAAGGACGCAGTGTCGCTGGCGCAGCCGAGGGGATACTGGCGCTGCTGGACGCGCTCGGCATGCACTCTGATGGCGAGATCGTCTGGCAGAGCCGGCGCAAGGACCTGTACCAGGCCGCCGCCGAGCGCATCGCGCACGACACCTATCCCTGCGGCTGCAACCGGCGTGAGATCGCCGATTCGCGGCTCGGCTTCGCGCCCGATGGCGCCGCCATCTATCCCGGCACCTGCCGCCATGGCCTGGGACCGGGCCGCAGCATGCGCAGCCTGCGCGTGCGCGTACCTGGCGCCGGCCGGGACGAGATCACCTTCGTCGACCGCTTCGCCGGCACGGTTACCCAGCATTTGACGCACGACTCGGGCGACTTCGTCCTGAAACGCGCCGACGGCTTCTGGGCGTACCAGCTGGCGGTGGTGGTCGATGATTGGGAACAGGGCGTGACCGACGTGGTGCGCGGGGCCGATCTGCTCGATTCGACGCCGCGCCAGATCTACCTGCAGCGCCTGCTCGGCGCGCCGACGCCGCGCTACCTGCATGTGCCGGTGGTGCGCAATGCGAATGGCGAGAAGTTGTCGAAGCAGACCGGCGCAGTGGCGGTCACGGCTGGCGACGAGCCGGCTGCCGTGGCCGTTCTGCTGCAAGCGGCGGGATTTCTCGGGCTGGATATGAAAGCCCTCGGGCCGGGCGCGACGCGCGCCGACTTCTGGCGCGCGGCGGTCCCGGCATGGGGCGCTGTGCTGGCAGGGCGCGAACCGCTTATGGCTGCAGCTTCGCCTCCAGACTCGCCGGCAGGCTAAGCCGGCGCCGGCCGAGCAACGCCAGCATCCCCAGGCCCAAGCCCAGCATGCCCCAGGTGGCCGGTTCGGGAATCGGCGCCGCGACCGCAAAGCCGCGGATTTCGCCGCCGGTATAGCGCTCGGTGTGGATGTTGATGTAGGCCTGGTTGGCGTTGAAGGCGTCGATCAGGGCGCCGCTGGCCAGCTGCGGCGTGCCGCCGTAGGCCGCCAGGAAGGCGGGATCGTAGATCGCGGCGTCGCCCAGGTCGAAGGTGCGGCTGTAGTCGCCGGCCCGCACCGCCAGCGGGAAATCGACCAATGCCACCGCCACCTGCGCCACGCCGCGGAAGGCGTCCACGGTGCAGCAGTGGATGTGGGCGCTGATCGTCGGGCTGCCGAGGTCGCGGAACGGGACCTCGGCGCGCAGGATCATGTCGTCGATCTCGAAGGTGGTGACGCTCGAACCGGGTGAGCCGTTGGGGATGTCCTCGCCGGGGCCGCTGGCGACCGCGCGATACGTGACCGGTACGGCCTGGCTCGCCGTGGCGCCGAACAGGGTGGACGCCGCCAGGGCTAGTGCAGCCAGCCTGGGCAGGGTGTGGGCTTTCTTCATGGCATACCTCCTGATTAGGAAAGGATTCCCATCGCGCTTCCGGATGGAAGCGCTGCCAAAAAAGTTAGCACAGCAAGCAGCGGCTGCCCACACGGTACGGGCGGTCAAAGGCCGCTGAGAAATCTAGTCAGTTCAAACAAGAGCGCTGCAGTAATTGTGGGAGGTTCAGCGGGGGGTGCGCATGATGCTGATGACGCCATCGGCTTCCAGGAAGGCGCATTTCATCTCCAGCCGCGGGCAATCCGCCTTGCGCAGCGCTTCTTCGACGTCGCTCTCGGACAGGCGGCATTTTTTCATGACCTTTTCGAAGAACACGCCATCGCGTCCCAGCAGGACCGGGCTGCCTTCGATGGCGCGCTCGAAGCGGTCGAAGCGGGACGACAGGAAAGCGATGAGCACGGTCAGTACCAGCAGGGTTGCGGCAACGATCAGTCCGCCGAACACCGATTCTTCGCCGCCGGTGAGTGAATTCGAGACCGATTCCGATAGCAGCATGACTACCAGCAGATCGAACGGCGTAAATTGGCCGACAGTACGCCGGCCGGACAGGCGCATCATGAGCAGCAGGACGCAGTAAACGATGGCGCCACGGGCAATTAATTCCCACCAAGGAAGGTCGAGATCGAACATGAAGTCTCCACAGCTACGCAACAGTTCGTCTCATTGTAATCAAATTGCCAATGTTCGCTGAGCGCGTATGGGTGTCTTGACGAATCAAGTGAGTTTTGTCTGCTTGAAAAACCGAATCCAGGGAGAAAGACAACGCATATGGTAGACATTGCATGCTGCTTATTTAACTATTTTATAATTATCATTCTATAAATAGCCGAAATATACAGAAAATTTCCTCAATTATGCCAGTCGCGGCGCGCAAGGTAGTGAGGTGCAGTCCTACAGGTTAACTGCCGCTTTTTGGTGTTCAGACCGCGTTTGAATGACTACGATGAAGTCCTCGAGTCAGCACTGCTGGCATTTTGTTCCACACATGAACGGAGGCAATCATGGCAAACAACTCGCAAAACAACAACCCGCAAGGCAATAACCAATTCACCAAGGACGGCAACAACCAGAGCGGCAAGCAGGGCAATCAGGGCAATCAGGGCAGCGGCAACCAGGGCTTTGCATCGATGGATCCGCAGCGTCAGCGCGAGATCGCCAGTGAAGGCGGCCGCGCCGCGCACGCCTCGGGCAACGCGCACGAGTTCAATTCCCAGGAAGCACGCGAAGCCGGCTCCATGAGCCACAAGAACGAGGGCAGCAAGCAGAGCGGCAACCAGGGTGGCCAGCAGGGTGGCAACCAGCAGAGCCAGCGCGGCGGCACGCCTGAGCAACACGCCCAGGCCGGGCGCCAAAGCCACAAGAACGACAAGCAATAACGATCGCAAGGGGTAAGCGAGGATCACGACCGTCGCGACAGCCCCTTGTTGTTTCTACCTTGCCTGCGTCTGCCATAGCAGTGGACGCAGGCTGGTTGCGTTAACAAATAGTGCGCGCTCAACCGACGCGGTGCTGGCGCATCCGGAAGCGAATCTTGCCGCTTTCTTTCTTGCAAACGCCGACCATGGTTTCCTTCGCGCCGAGCTTGACGGTCATCTTGCTGCCGTTCTTGCGCCCCGCGCAGGCGGCATGCGCCGACGCCGGGATCTCGGCCAAGGCCGGTGAAGCAGGCGCCACCGATGAAGCAGGCGCCATCAATGGGGCAGGCGGCATCGATGGCGCGGCAAGCGAAGGCGGGGCCATCATCGTTGGCGCCGCCATCATGTCCATCCGGGCGTCGCCTGGCCGGTCGGGCGGCAACACGGGTGCTTCGGGCGCCTTGGGCGGGACGGGTTCTCTGGCGCAATTGACGCCGTTGGCGCTGCACTTGATGACGACGGTTGCCTGGTCCGGGCTGGCGCCGGCGCTGGCGCATGCGAGCAGTGCCAGTAACATGGCGGGTATTGATGTCTTCATGGTGTGTCCTTGTCGGTTGTCAGCGCCGCGTGCCGATCGACGCGCTCGAGCTGCTGAACCTTTCGCATTATTGCTATTTTGGAAAGTTCTTGACGTAATCATATCCGGTAAGGTCTACTCGGGGCGCCCGCATCCCGCGATGCTTTCCATACCGATCGTCCCGTGCTCAATCTGCTTAACGCCATTCCCCGCGATCTATTGCTTCCTCCTACCAGCCTGTTCCTCGTGATCGCGCTCGGCCTGGCGCTATGGCGCCCGTGGCCGCGTCTCGGGCGCAGTGTCGCCGGCGGTGGCCTGGCGGCGCTGGCTGTCCTGTCGAGCAATGCCGGGGCCGGATTCCTGGTCGCGCCACTGGAAGCCTGGACCCAGCCGCTGCGCGCGCCCGAAAGCGTGGGTGCCCAAGCGATCGTGGTGCTGGCCGCGGGACGGCTGCAGGACGCGCCCGAATACGGCGAACGCGACATTCCCGACTACACCGCGCTGGCGCGCCTGCGCTACGCCGCCCACCTGCAGCGGCGCACCGGCTTGCCGCTTCTGGTCAGTGGCGGCAACGGCTCCAGCGGCGCCGACCCCAGGCCGGAGGACCGCGCCTATACCAAGGCCGACGCGATGGCGACCGCGCTGCGCGAGGATTTCGGGGTGCCGGTGCAGTGGGTCGAAGGCCAGTCACGCGATACCGGCGAAAATGCCAGTTTCAGCGCCGCGCTGCTGCGCAAGGATGGCGTCAAGCGCGTGCTGCTGGTGACCGATGCGATGCACATGGCGCGCGCGCGCGGCGTGTTCGAGCGCGCGGGACTCGAGGTGGTCGATGCGCCGACCATGTTCTTCAGTGGTCAGGCACGGGGAATCCGGGCCTGGCTGCCGAGCGCAGAGGGCATGCGGCGTTCGTGGTACGCGGTGTATGAGCTGCTCGGGCTGGGCTGGTATCGGCTGAAATTCGGTTAAGAGCGCTCTAAGCCTTGTAACCCATATTAATGGCGACCATCACCAGCACGAAGATCGCGAGCGACAACGCCATCGGCAGCATCGCCATCAGTTTCGCCATCAAGCCGAACGGCCCGGGCTTGTGGCGACGTGCCTGATACGCTTTGTAACCGTAGTAAAACGCGAGCGGCGGCAGGATGAAAACGGTCACCATCATCCAGGCAGTAAGGATGGTCAGGACAGACAAGACGAGCGACAAGGCGTACATGGCGACCTAACGAGTGGTTACACGACCATTGTCGGCAATCTATGCGGTTATTGCTGAGATAGCAAGCCGGAAGACTGCCTCGTGCGCCTAGTACACGTCGCGCCGGTAACGCCCATCTGCCATCAGGCGTTCCACCACATCGGCGCCCAGCAGCTCGCTCAAGGCCTGATGCACGCCACCGGCCATGCCTTCCAGGCTGCCGCAGACATAGATCGCCGCACCCTCACTCACCCAGCGCCGCAGCACCTCGCCATGCGCTAGCAGCAGATGCTGCACATAGCGCGCGTCGCCGCCGTCGCGCGAGAAGGCCAGGTCAAGCCTTTCCAGCGCGCCGTCGTCGCGCCACGCCTGCAGCTCGTCGCGGCACAGAAAATCGTGCTCGGCATTACGCTCGCCGAACAGCAGCCAGTTGCGCCGTTCGCCGGCGTCGATGCGCGCCTTGAGCAGCGCGCGCAGTCCGGCCAGGCCGCTGCCGTTGCCGATCGCGATCAGCGGCCGCCGCGCATTCTCGCCCAGCCGGAAGCGTGCGTGTTCGCGCACCCGCAGCCGGATGGTGTCGCCTTCCTGCGCCTCGCCGCATAGCCAGCCGGACGCCGCGCCGGGCGAGCCATCCTCGCGCCGTTGCAGGCGCACCAGCAGCGCCAGATGACCTTCGTCCGGCACCGACGCAATCGAGTATTCACGCGGATGCCCGGGGTCGCGCGGCGCACTGACCTGGGCCAGGTCGCCCGCTTCCCACAGCGGCAGGGCGCCCGACAATGGCGCCAGCGCCAGCCGGTACAAGGGCGCGCCGGCGCTGCCGGGGTTGGCCAGCGTGCGCGCGGCGATGCGCCATTCGCCGTAGGCCGGCGCTTCCCAGTCCGGCGCATCGCTGGTGCCGGCCAGGCGGCCCAGGTGGTGCTGCCATTCGGCCAGCGCGGTCGGCGAACCACGGTCGACGTCGATGCGTTCGAACAGCGGCGTGGCGCCGGTCGATGCCAGCCACGCATCGAGTGCGCGACCAAAGCCGCAGTAGCTGCCATAGGTGGCATCGCCCAGCGCCAGCACCGCGTAGTGCAGGTGCGACAGGTCGGGCAGGGCGCCCATCGAGCGCGCTGCGAAGCGGGCGCCGCTGTCGGGCGGGTCGCCTTCGCCGTAGGTGCTGCAGATGAACAGGATGCGCGTGCTGGCGCCGAGCAGGGCGCCATCCAGCGCCGACATGCACACGGCGCGCGCCTTCAAGCCGCCCAGCGTGAGGGTGGCGACGGTGCGCTCGGCCAGGTGTTCGGCGAGCCCGGTCTGGCTGGCGTGCACCACCAGCCAGTCGGCTTCGCTACGTTTCGAGGATGCCCCGGCCTGCGCCAGGCGCGCGCGCCAGATGCTCAGGCACATGGCGAGGTAGGTGGCGGACAGGGCCAGCGCGCCGCCCCAGCGCAGCGGGTCGATCGTCATCATTGGCGCAGCGCGGCCCAGGCGCCGGAAACGTGTTCGATCAAGCCAGCGGCGCCGCGCACCAGGAAACGCGCCGCGATCCCGCGCGCGTCGGCAAAGGCCAGACCTTCCTGCGGACCCATCACGGTCAGCGCGGTCGACAGCGCATCGGCCGCCATGCAGGTGGACGCCAGCACCGTCACCGAGGCAACGTCGTTGGCTACCGGCTGCCCGCTGCGCGGATCGAGCGTGTGCGCGGCGCGCCGGGCGCCATGCTGGAAATACTGGCGGTAGTCGCCCGAGGTGGCGATCGCCAGGTTGTGCAGGGCGACGACCGGTTGCCCGCTGGCGCTGCCCGGCACGCCTTCGATCTCGACCCACCACGGCGCGCCATCGAGCTTGACGCCGGCGCCGCGCAATTCGCCGCCGGCCTCGACCATAAAATGGCGCACGCTGCGCGCTTCCAGGCAGGCGGCCATGCGGTCGACCGCGTAACCCTTGGCGACCGATGAAAAATCGAGCGTGGCGCCGCCCGGCTGCAGCAGGCGTCGCTTGGCGCGGTCCAGCACAGGTCGGCAAGTGGCGCGGCGAGCGAGCAGGGCGTCGATGGTGAGGGCATCCGGCGCCTGGAAGCCGGACTGGTCGTAGCGCGCACTCGGCCCGAAGCCCCACAGCTGCACCAGTTCGCCGGCCGCCGGATCGTAGGCGCCGCCACTGTCCGCAGCGACGTCGAGCGCATACGCGACGACGTCGTAGAACTGCGCCGGCAGCGCATGCCAGCTGCCGGCCGGCGCGTCGTTATACCGCGACAACAATGAATCCTGCGACCAATGACTCATCTGCGCGACGAGCTCGTCCAGCTCACCCTGCAGAGCACGCTCCAGGGCCGCACCGTCGGCGCCCGGCGGCAGCATCAGGCGCGCCGACCAGCCGGTGCCCATGGCGCGCCCGCTTGCTGAATACAGGGTGCTGCCGCCCGGCGGCAAGGCCGTGTCGACAAGCAGCGGGACGATCACATCGCGCATCCGTGCTCCTTACTGCGGCAGCACTTCAAGCGTGGCGGCATAGGTATACCGGCGCACGCCCGGCTCCGCCCGGCCCTTGCCGGCCTCGAACGGGTACTTGGCGCTGAGCCAGTACATGTTGGCAGCAGGGACGGTGAAGCTGACCTCGCCCTTGGCATCGGTATTGAAACGCAGTTCGCCCAGCGTGCCGCGGTACTTGACGGCCCCCGGCACCATGCTGAACGGGAAATTGGCCAGCGGCTTGCCGTCGAGCTGGAAGCGGAAACGGATCGGCTCGCCCGCGCGCAGGTCGGTCGGATTGGTCACCGGCACCAGTTCCAGGCCGACGCCGCTCGGTTTCAGGGCGCCTTCGCTGGTGCTGTTGGCCGAGACAAAGGTTTCAAGGCGTGAGTGGGTGGTGCTGGTTTCGACGTCGGTGGCGCCGGCCGGGATCTGCGCGCCCGGGCTGCCTTCGGCGCCACGGAAGCGCTTGGTTTCGCCATTCAGCTTGTAGCTGCCGAAGACATTGTTGCTGACAATCGCCAGGCGATAGGTGCCATCCTTCGGCAGCCGCACGTCGAGCGTGCTGCGGTATTTGCCGAGCACGGCGCCCGTGGCTTGCGTGGTGGCGCCGTCCGGATCGGTGATCGTCAAGCCGTCCAGCCGCAACGGGACGTGGTGGAATTCGAACAGGCCTTCCGAGATCGCGCCGTCGAGCGTGACCCAGGCTTCCTTGGCCTCGACCATCGACGTGCTCGGCAGCAGCCAGCCGCGGTGGGCCTGGGCGCTCATGCTCAGGCTGGCGAGCGCCAGGCCGAGGGCGGCGAGTTTCATGGCGTGCTTTTTCATGGGGTCTCCCTTTCTTGTGCGATTATTGGATCTGCAGCGACACCGCGCCCAGCTCTTCCTTGCCGCTGGCGGTCGCCGCCAGCTTGCCCTTGCCGGCCCAGTTGAACGGCACCTTGACCAGTTCGCGTCCGCCCGCTTCGCGCGCCGCTTCCACCACCAGCTTGTATTCACCGGCCGGCAATTTATCCAGGCCATTGCGGGCCGCGTTGAAACTCATGCTGTGGCTGCCGGCGGCGCGGGTGGCGCCACTGACACCATCGATCGGCAAGGTCACGTCGCGGCCTGCCTTGCGCCACCAGGTGCGCAAGTCCTTGACCCATTTTTCGCCGGCGTTGTCCTTCTTCTTGACGTCGTACAGCACGGCCAGGTTCGAGGCGATGCTCTGGTCGGCGCGCTCGATCCAGATTGCGACATACGGCTTGTGGTATTCGGCCACGTTCAACTGCGGCAGGTCGAACTTGACCGACAAATCGGCGGCCACGGCCCAGCTTGATGCGAGCGGCAGGGTCAGGGCGAGCGAACGGGACAGTGCGTTGGACAGTTTCATTTGTTGGTCTTCTCTCAGGTAGTACGATCAATGGACAAACAGCAGGGCCAGCAGCGCCGGCAACACGATGCCGAACCCGACCACCGGCCAGGTCGACGGCCGCTTGGCCGCGTGGTGCTTCAGGATCAAAAAACCGGTGATGCAAAACACCAGGCAGGCGATGGCGAACAGGTCGATGAACCAGCTCCAGGCCGGCCCGGTGTTGCGGCCCTTGTGCATGTCGTTGAGCCATGAAATCCAGCCGCGGTCGGTCCGTTCGTATTCGGCGCCGCCGTCGACGGCGATGCGCAGCCAGGCGTCGCCACCAGGGCGCGGCAGGGCGATATAGGCGTCGTCCGGCGTCCATTCGGCGCGCACGCCGCGCACGTCGACCGGGAAGGTGCGGTTGGTCCAGTCCGCCAATTCGCTCGGCAGCGGCACTTCGGCGTCGGCGTGTTCTTCGGCCCAGGCGCGCAGTTGCGCCTGCAGCGGCTCGGGCAGGCTTGCTTTCTGGCGCGTGACTTGCGGCTTGGCTTCGATCAGGGTGGCGTTGTTCAGGGTCAGGCCGGTAAAGCTGAACAGCAGCATGGCCATCAGGCAGATCGCCGAACTGATCCAGTGCCAGGTGTGCAGTTGCTTGAGCCACATGGCGCGCCGGGCGCCGGGGAGGGCGCCGCCGATGGGCTTGGAGGGCAGGGTGGAATCCATCAGTAAATGATAACGATTATCATTTACATGGTCAACTCGTCTGTACAGAATATTCCGTTGACAAGCTACGCCATTCACATTTGGAAATAAATAATTTCTATTTTGATGACCTGCCCCGCATGAGAGGATGCGTTACAATACTCAGCGCAAATAGGCAGGATTTTGCACATGAATTTGGTCTTGAACAGTCCTTCCCCCACAACTTGATGTCTTGAGTGCAATCCGCTAACCGGTCAGGCCGTGCCGCGGAAGGTTAAATAACCCGCCCTAAATTCGCGAAGCGCGATACGAAAGGTGAGCAAGAATGATGCAACAATATAACGCCAACTCCTACCTGTTCGGCGGTAATGCGCCGTACGTGGAAGAGTTGTACGAAGCCTATCTGGACAACCCGACGTCGGTGCCCGAAAACTGGCGCGCCTACTTCGACCAGATGCAGCACGTGCCGGCAGTCGACGGCTCGAGCCGCCCCGACGTGGTTCACTCGTCGGTCGTCGCTTCGTTCGCGGAACGCGCCAAGCAGGGCCCGATCCGTACCGTGGTCGCTTCCGCCGACTCCGAACTGGGCCGCAAACGCGTGGCTGTCACCCAAATCACCGCCGCCTACCGCTACCTCGGTTCGCGCTGGGCCAACCTGGACCCGCTGCAGCGCCAGGAACGTCCGCCTCTGCCGGAACTCGATCCGGCGTTCTACGGCTTCACCGAAGCCGACATGGACACCGTCTTCAACATCAGCAACACCTACTTCGGCCAGGAAACCGCGCCACTGCGCGACATCCTGAACATGCTGCGCGACACGTACACCCGTTCGATCGGCGCCGAGTACATGTACATCAGCGACCCGACCGAAAAGCGCTGGATGCAAGAGCGCCTGGAATCGATCCGCTCGACCCCGACCTTCTCGGCAGAAAAGAAAAAACACATCCTCGAGCGCCTGACCGCGGCCGAAGGCCTGGAACGCTACCTGCACACCAAGTATGTCGGCGCCAAGCGCTTCTCGCTCGAAGGCGGCGAATCGTTCATCGCCTCGATCGACGAAGTGATCCAGCGCGCTGGTGAAAAAGGCGTGCAGGAAATCGTCATCGGCATGGCCCACCGTGGCCGCTTGAACGTGCTGGTCAATACCTTGGGCAAGAGCCCATCGGATCTGTTCGAAGAATTCGAAGGCAAGCACGCCGACGACCTGCCGGCTGGCGACGTGAAATATCACCAGGGCTTCTCGAGCGACATCACCACCCCGGGCGGCCCGGTCCACCTGTCGCTGGCGTTCAACCCGTCCCACCTCGAGATCGTCAACCCGGTGGTCGAGGGGTCGGTCAAGGCGCGTATGCAGCGCCGGGGCGATCGCAAGGGCAAGGAAGTGCTGCCGATCCTGGTGCACGGCGACGCTGCATTCGCCGGCCAGGGCGTGGTCATGGAAACCCTGAACCTGGCGCAAACGCGCGGTTACGGCACGGGCGGTACGGTCCACATCGTCATCAACAACCAGATCGGTTTCACCACCTCCGACCCGCGCGACGCCCGTTCGACGCTGTACTGCTCGGACGTCGTGAAGATGATCGAAGCGCCGGTGCTGCACGTGAATGCCGACGATCCTGAAGCCGTGGTCCTGGCCAGCCAGATCGCGCTCGACTACCGTGCCGAATTCGGCAAGGACGTCGTGGTCGACATCATCTGCTACCGCAAACTGGGCCACAACGAGCAAGATACGCCGGCGCTGACCCAGCCGCTGATGTACAAGAAGATCGCCAAGCACCCGGGCACCCGTAAGCTGTACGCCGAGAAACTGGCAGCGCAGGGCACCATCGAAGCCGACGGCGGCGACAAGCTGGTCGCCGCGTTCCGCGACGCAATGGACGCCGGCAAGCACACGGTCGACCCGGTGCTGACCAACTTCAAGAACAAGTACGCCGTCGACTGGGCGCCGTTCCTGAACAAGAAGTGGACCGACGCGGCCGACACCGCCGTGCCGTTGACCGAACTGAAGCGCCTGGCCGAACGCATCACCAAGGTGCCTGAGAACTTCAAGCCGCACTCGCTGGTCGACAAGGTGCTGGCCGACCGCGCCACCATGGGCCGCGGCGAGATGAACCTCGACTGGGGCATGGGCGAACACCTGGCCTTCGCGTCGCTGTTGTCGTCGGGCTACGCCATCCGCCTGTCGGGCCAGGATGCCGGCCGCGGCACCTTCGTGCACCGCCACGCCGTGCTGCACGACCAGAACCGCGAACGTTGGGACCAGGGCATCTACCTGCCGCTGGCCAATGTGTCGGACAACCAGGCCGACTTCCACGTGATCGACTCGGTCCTGTCCGAAGAAGCAGTGCTCGGTTTCGAGTATGGCTTCTCGACCGCCGAACCGAACACCCTGACGATCTGGGAAGCCCAGTTCGGCGACTTCGTCAACGGCGCGCAAGTGGTCATCGACCAGTTCATCGCTTCGGGTGAAGTCAAGTGGGGCCGCGCCTCGGGCCTGGTCATGATGCTGCCGCACGGCTACGAAGGCCAGGGTCCGGAGCACTCGTCGGCCCGTATCGAGCGCTTCCTGCAACTGTGCGCCGACAACAACATGCAAGTCGTGCAGCCGACCACGGCCGCGCAGATCTTCCACCTGCTGCGTCGCCAGATGGTGCGCCAGTTCCGCAAGCCTCTGGTGATCTTCACGCCGAAGTCGCTGCTGCGCAACAAGGATGCCGGCTCGGCACTGGGCGACCTGGCCAAGGGCGGTTTCCAGACCGTCATCGGCGAGTGCGACGACAAGATCGAAGCAGGTAAAGTCAAGCGCGTGCTGGTTTGCTCGGGCAAGGTCTATTACGACCTGGTCAACTCGCGCAAGACCCGCAACGCCAGCGATACCGCGATCGTCCGCATCGAGCAGATGTACCCGTTCCCGCACAAGTCGTTCGCCGCGGAACTGAAAAAGTTCCCGAACGCGCTTGAAGTCGTGTGGGTCCAGGACGAGCCGCAGAACCAGGGTCCATGGTTCCAGATCCAGCACAACATCTTCGAGGGTCTCGAAGATGGCCAGCGCCTGGCCTACGCCGGCCGCGCGGCATCGGCGTCGCCTGCCGTCGGTTATGCCGACAAGCACGTGGCGCAGCAAAAGGAACTGCTGGACACCGCGTTCTCGAAGCTCAAGGGTTTCATCCTGACGAAGTAACGGCACCGGCCCCGCGCCTCGTATGGCGTGGGGCTTTTTGCACAGAATAAATACTCGAATACAAACATCGGAGTTATACATGGCACAAATCGAAGTCAAGGTCCCCGTCCTGTCGGAATCGGTCGCAGAAGCAACCCTGCTGTCGTGGCACAAGAAAGTCGGCGAATCCGTTTCGCGCGACGAAAACATGATCGACATCGAAACCGACAAGGTGGTCCTGGAACTGCCGGCCCCAAGCGCCGGCGTGATCGTGCAACTGCTGAAGGCCGACGGCGCCACCGTCGTCGCCAATGAAGTCATCGCCATCATCGACACCGAAGCCTCGGCCCAGACCAGCCCGCTGCCAGTGAAAGCGATCCCGTCGGCTGCGCCAAACGCGCCGATCGGCGCCGCGCCAAGCGCCGCACCATCGGCCGACCAGTCGAAAGCCGGCGTCGCGATGCCTGCCGCCGCCAAGATCCTGGCCGACAACAACATGACCACCGGCGGTATCGACGGCTCGGGCCGCGATGGTCGCGTGACCAAGGGCGACGCCCTGAACGCGGTGGCCAACAAGCCGGCCGCTGCTGCCGCACCGGCGCCAGCGCCTGCCAAGGCGCCGCTGCAGCAAGTGTCTTCGCCAGCGCCTGCCAACCTGGGCGAGCGTCCGGAAGAGCGCGTGCCGATGAGCCGACTGCGCGCCCGTATCGCCGAGCGCCTGCTGCAATCGCAATCGACCAACGCCATCCTGACCACGTTCAATGAAGTGAACATGGCCCCGGTGATGGAACTGCGCGCCAAGTACAAGGACAAGTTCGAGAAAGAGCACGGCGTCAAGCTGGGCTTCATGTCGTTCTTCGTCAAGGCCGCTGTCGCCGCGCTGAAGAAGTACCCGATCCTGAACGCGTCGGTCGACGGCAACGACATCATCTACCACGGCTACTTCGACATCGGTATCGCTGTCGGTTCGCCACGTGGCCTGGTGGTGCCGATCCTGCGTGACGCCGACCAGATGTCGATCGCCGACATCGAGAAGAAGATCGGTGAATTCGGCCAGAAAGCCAAGGAAGGCAAGCTGACCCTGGACGACCTGTCGGGCGGTACCTTCTCGATCTCGAACGGCGGCACCTTCGGCTCGATGATGTCGACCCCGATCATCAACCCGCCACAGTCGGCGATCCTGGGCGTGCACGCGACCAAGGACCGCGCTGTCGTCGAAAACGGTCAGATCGTGATCCGTCCGATGAACTACCTGGCCATGTCGTACGACCACCGCATCATCGACGGCCGCGAAGCCGTGCTGGGCCTGGTCGCGATGAAGGATGCGCTGGAAGATCCTGCGCGCCTGCTGCTGGACCTGTAATCCTCACAGGTAAGCCACTAAAACTAGCTGGCGCGGCGGAGCCGCACCAGCTGCTGTTTGCCGGAGAACGACATGCTGTCAGACGAAATCAAGCGGCTGCACGAGCTGCACCAGGCCGGCGCGCTGTCCGACGCCGAATTCGAGCAGGCCAAGGCCCGCATCCTGTCCGGCGCCGCCACCGTGAGCCTGAGCAAGGATCGCGGTTATGGCGCCAACGCCACCCGCAGCGGCACGGCGTTCGATAGCCATCGCGACGACCTGCTGAGCGGCCTGCGCCGTTCGCGGCTGGACCGCTGGCTGGGCGGCGTGTGCGGCGGCCTGGCACGCACCTATGGGCTTGAATCATGGGTCTGGCGCCTGATCTTCGTGCTGTTCGTATTGACCTTCGGCTTCGGCGTCCTGGTCTACCTGCTGTTGTGGGTATTCGTTCCGGAAGAATAAAAAGGAATTAGTAATGAGCGATAAACAATTTGACGTCGTCGTGATCGGCGGCGGTCCTGGCGGCTACATCGCCGCCATCCGCGCGGCCCAGCTGGGCTTCAAGACCGCCTGTATCGACGAGTGGAGCAACGCAGCCGGCAAGCCAGCGCCAGGCGGCACCTGCACCAACGTCGGCTGCATCCCGTCGAAAGCACTGCTGCAATCGTCGGAACACTTCGAACACGCCGGCCACGCCTTTGCCGACCACGGCATCAAGGTCTCGGGCCTGGAGCTGGATTTGGGCACGATGCTCAAGCGCAAGGACACCATCGTCAAGCAGAACAACGACGGCATCCTGTTCCTGTTCAAGAAGAACAAGGTCACCTTCTTCCACGGCCGAGGCGCGTTCGCCGGCAAGGCCGAGGGCGATGCGGGTTACACCATCAACGTCTCGGGTCCAACGGTCGATACCATCACCGCCAGGAACGTGGTCGTCGCGACCGGTTCCAACGCGCGTCAACTGCCGGGCGCCGAGTTCGACGAGAAACTGATCCTGTCGAACACCGGTGCACTGGCCATCGACGCCGTGCCGTCGAAGCTGGGCGTGATCGGCGCCGGCGTCATCGGCCTGGAAATGGGCAGTGTGTGGCGCCGTGTCGGCGCCGACGTCACCGTGCTGGAAGGTCTGCCGACCTTCCTGGGCGCGGTCGACGAGCAGATCGCCAAGGAAGCGCACAAGCTGTTCGTCAAGCAAGGCTTGAAGATCAACCTGGGCTGCAAGATCGGCGCCATCACCAAGAACGCCAACAGCGTCACGGTCGAATATGCCGACAGCACCGGCGCCGCGCAAACCGCCGAGTTCGATCGCCTGATCATCTCGATCGGCCGCGTGCCGAATACCACCGGCCTGGGCATCGACACGGTCGGCCTGCAGGTCGACGAGCGCGGCTTCGTGGTGGTCGATGATGAATGCCGCACCAGCCTGCCAGGCGTGTGGGCAGTCGGCGACGTCGTGCGCGGCCCGATGCTGGCGCACAAGGCCGAAGAAGAAGGCGTTGCCGTTGCCGAGCGTATTGCCGGCCAGCACGGCCACGTCAACTTCAACACTATCCCTTGGGTGATCTACACCTCGCCAGAGATCGCTTGGGTCGGCAAGACCGAACAGCAACTGAAGGCCGAAGGCGTGGCGTACAAGGCCGGCACCTTCCCGTTCATGGCCAACGGCCGTGCACGCGCGCTGGGCGACACCTCGGGCATGGTCAAGTTCCTGGCTGACGCCACGACCGACGAAATCCTGGGCGTGCACATCGTCGGCCCGATGGCATCCGAACTGATTTCGGAAGCCGTGGTCGCGATGGAGTTCAAGGCCTCCGCCGAAGACATTGCCCGCATCTGCCACGCGCACCCATCGCTGTCGGAAGCGACCAAGGAAGCCGCACTGGCGGTGGACAAGCGTTCGCTCAACTTCTAAGTGGTTCAATGATGGGGTGGGCGGGGACGCGCGTCCCCGCCCACCCCATGTCTTTTCTGGCAGTCTATGAACGTTCAAGAATATTACCTGCACGCGCTGCAAGAGCGCGGCTTCACGTCCGACCCTGCGCAGCAAATGGCGGTGGACCGCCTGCAACAGGCGTACGACGACTGGGTCCATTACAAGGCCCAGCGGTCGTCCGCTTTCAAGCGCCTGATCAACCGTCCCGACGTGCCGAAGGGCGTCTACATGTGGGGCGGGGTGGGGCGCGGCAAATCGTTCCTGATGGATTCGTTTTACTCGGTGGTGCCGGTGGTGCGCAAGACGCGCCTGCACTTCCACGAATTCATGCGCGCGGTGCACGGCCAGCTGGATGAGCTCAAGGGCGTGGCCGATCCGCTCGACGAAGTGGCCAAGCGCATCGCCAGGAAATACCGCCTGATCTGCTTCGACGAATTCCACGTCTCGGACATCGCCGACGCGATGATCCTGTACAACCTGCTCAAAGCCCTGTTCGACAATGGCGTCAGCTTCGTCATGACCTCGAACTACGAGCCGTCGACGCTGTACCCGGACGGCCTGCACCGCGACCGCATGCTGCCGACCATCGCACTGCTGCAGGAAAGGCTCGACGTTCTCAACGTCGACGCCGGCAACGATTACCGCAAGCGCGCGCTGGAGCAGGTCGAGGCCTATTACACGCCGCTCGACGCGGCATCCGACAAAGCCTTGCGCGACGCCTACGCCAAGGTGGCCGACACCGCCGACGAAGCGCCGATCGTGCACATCGAAAAGCGCGAGATCCGCGCCCTGCGCCGCGCCGGCGGCGTGATCTGGTTCGACTTCGCCACCCTGTGCGGCGGCCCGCGTTCGCAGAACGACTACCTGGAACTGGCGCACCAATTCCACACGGTGGTGCTGTCCGGCATCCCGGCGATGTCGGCGGGGCAGGCGTCGGAAGCACGCCGCTTTACCTGGCTGATCGACGTGTTCTACGACCACAAGGTCAAGCTGATCATGTCGGCCGCGGTCGAGCCGGAAGAACTGTATACGCAAGGCCAGCTGGCCAACGAATTCCACCGCACCGTATCGCGTATCATCGAGATGCAGTCGCGCGAATACATGCTGGCCGAACGGCGCGGCGCGGCCGACGCCATCGCCTGACGGAAAGGAACACCATGATCAAACACCCATTGCTGCGCTTGTCTGCAGTCCTTTCGCTGGCCGTGCTGCTGGGCGCCTGCTCGAGCGCCGGGCAGACCGCCGTCGAAGCCCCGGCCGCGCCGAGCACCTCGGTTGCCCAGGCCGAACAGCGCCTGGCCGCGGTGGCCGCCGAGCGCGCCGCCATCGAAGCGCGCTACCTCGAGCGCGAAATAGAATGCTACGACAAGTTCTTCGTCAACCGCTGCCTGGACCAGGCGCGCGAACGGCAACGCGTGGCGCTGCTGGGCCAGCGCGCCATCGAGATCGAAGCCGCGCGCTACCTGCGCCGCAGCAAGGTCGAGGAACGCGACCTTGCCATTGCCGAAGCCGAAGCGGCGTACCAGAAAGAAGAGGCCGAGCTGGCCGCCAATCCGCCAGCAGCCAAGACGGTGCAGCCGGCGCCGCAGCCACGCGCCAAGGCGTCCGCTTCGCGCAACAAGCCACGTGCCGAACCTGCAGCACGCCCGCAAGACGATCCCGCCACGCAGGCAGCCAACGTTGCCGCCTACGAAGAGCGCAAGCGCAAGTCGGAAGAGCGGCAGAAGGAGGTAGCGCGCCGCGTCGCCGAGCGCGAAGCCGCGGCCGCACGCCGCGCCGCGCAAGAAGCGGCCAAGGCCAATGGTGGCAACGCACCGGCGCCAACACCGGCGCCGGCGCAGTAAGTCAGGTAGTCCGGTCCGGGGTGGCGAACGAGCCATCCTGGGCCGGCTTCACCAGCTTGACGATGGCCATGGTGCAATTGCCCCCTTTGCCTTGCGCCCGCTCGGCGGCTTTCTCGATCAGCTTTTCAGAAGCCTGACGCGGCGTCGAGCGCGCGATCACGGCACCCAGTTCCGAATCGGTGAAGAAGTGCCACAGGCCGTCCGAACCGAGCAAAAAGCTGTCGCCCGCCTTGAGCCCGGTATGGCTGCCGGTGGTGACGAACGGTTCCTTGCGGCTATTGCCCAAAGCATTTAACAACAGCTTGGACCGGCGGTGGTTGCGCGCCGCGTCCGGCGGCAGGCGGTCGCTCAGGACCAGGTGCTCGACATAGGCGGCGTCGCCGGTGCGCATGGCGCAGGCGCCATCCTCGAAACGGTACAGGCGCGAGTCGCCCACGTGGGCCCACACCGCCTCGCCATGGGGGCTGAGCACCAGGCCGACGAAGCTGGCCTGGATCTCGGCCTTGGCGGCGACCGCGTTCATCTTGATCACCGTGTGAGTCTCGCTGATGATCTCGTGCAGCAGGGCGGCCAGACGCTCGATGTCGGCGCCTTCGGGCGGCTTGAAGGCGTCGAACACCTGGCGCGCCGTGTGCAGTACCTGGTCGGCCCCGGCGGCGCCGGTGATGCCGTCCGAGAGCACCGCCAGCACGTAGCCGGGCGCGCGCGCGCCACTGAACAGGGCGGCGCGGTCGTTCTGCTGGGGACGATTCCCGATGTGTTGCGCGGTGCCTGCTTCGATCTTGTATGAAGTCATAAATCCGTGTTTTAAGGGGCGCTTACGCCATTCTTTGTTGGCGGCAACCTCTGCCTGGATTAAACTATGCACCGAGAAGCCGCCGCCTTGCAAGCCAAGTTGCCGACAGGCTCATCTTTTCGCCATCCAGCCGGCCGCGCCTGCCGCACTCCACTGACCACTTCACACTGTTTGGAACAGTAATCATGACCGACGTCCAGGACATCCAGCGCCGTATTATCGAACTCGACGTGGAGCACCGCGACCTCGACGCCGTCATTTCGCTGCTGACCGCCGACGGTCATGCTGACCAGCTTCAACTGCGCCGGCTGAAAAAGCGTAAACTACAGCTCAAAGACCATATTACGCTGCTCAAGATGCAGCTGGTGCCCGACATCCCGGCCTGACGCTCTTCATCCAGGCCCTACAGAACACGATTTTGACCGACCATCTTCCCGATCCTCTGCCAGGCTCCGGCCTCGCCGATGCGTCCGCCGTGCCCGCCGATTCAGCGCGTCAAGCTGCTCCGGCCGAGACCGACGCATCCGCCGCGCCTGCCGGCAAGTACGACGCCGACCTCGACCGTCTGTTCGGCGCCGGCGGCCCGCTCGCGCCCGCTGTCGGCACCTTCAAACCACGCCGCTCGCAGACCGAGATGGCGAAAGCGGTGGCCCAGGCCATCGCCGACCAGCAAGTCCTCATGGCCGAGGCCGGCACTGGCACGGGCAAGACCTTTGCGTACCTTGTCCCGGCGCTGCTGTGGGGCGGCAAGACCATCGTCTCGACCGGTACCAAAAACTTACAAGATCAATTGTTCTTGCGCGATATTCCGACCATCCGCGCCGCCTTGCGCGCGCCGGTCTCGGTGGCGCTGCTCAAGGGCCGCTCGAACTATGTCTGCCATTTCCACCTGGAGCGTACGCTGCAGAACGGGCGCCTGACCTCGCGCGACGACGTCGGCCACCTGCGCGAAATCTCGCGCTTCATGAAGATGACCAGCTCGGGCGACAAGGCCGAGCTTGCCAAGGTGCCCGAGACCGCCACGGTCTGGAACCTGGTCACCTCGACGCGCGACACCTGCATGGGCGCCGAGTGCCAGTACTACCAGGATTGCTTCGTGATGAAGGCGCGCCGCGAAGCGCAGCAGGCCGATGTCGTGGTCGTCAATCACCACCTGTTCTTCGCCGACGTGGCGCTGAAAGACACCGGCGTGGCCGAGCTGCTGCCATCGGCCAACACCATCATCTTCGACGAGGCGCACCAGTTGCCCGACACCGCAACCCTGTTCTTCGGCCAGTCGGTATCGACCTCGCAAGTGCTGGAACTGTGCCGCGACGTGCTGGCCGAAGGCCTGGCGCATGCGCGCGGCGGCCCGGACTGGGCCAAGGTGGTGACCGTGGTCGAGAAAGCCACGCGCGATGTGCGCCTGGCCTTCGGCGAGGGCAACCTGCGCCTGTCGCTGCCGCAGATCATGCCGAGCTCGCAGTTCTTCCCGGCACTCGAAAAGCTGAAGGAAGAGCTGGCCGGCATGATCACCGTGCTCGAAGAAAACGCCGCCCGCGCCGAGACGGTCGAGGCGTGCCGGGTGCGCGCGATCGAGCTGGCCGCCGCGTTCGAGGGCTGGAAGCCGGACCCGAAAGCCAAGGCGGCCGACGCCGCAGTGCTGTGGGCCGAGGCGTTCGCGTCTTCGCTGCAATTGCACAAGACCCCGTTGTCGATCGCGCCGATCTTTGCCAGCCAGCGCGAAGGCACGCCGCGCAGCTGGATCTTCACCTCGGCCACGCTGGCGGTGAAGAACGACTTCAAGCATTTCTCGGATCAGCTCGGCCTGACCGGCGAGCCGGCCATGACCTGGCCCAGCCCGTTCGACTACGAAAACCAGGGCCTGCTGTACGTGCCGACCGGCCTGCCGGAACCGCAGGCGGCGGTCTACACCGACGCCGTGGTCGACGCCGCATTGCCGGTGATCGAGGCCGCCGGTGGACGCACCTTCTTCCTGTGCACCACGATTCGCGCGGTGAACAAGGTGGCCGAGCGCTTGCGCAACGAGTTCGCCGCACGCGGACTCGACTACCCGCTGTTCGTGCAGGGCGAGCGCGGCCGCACCGAGCTGCTCGATTCGTTCCGCAATGCCGGCAATGCAGTATTGGTCGGCAGCCAGAGTTTCTGGGAAGGCGTCGACGTGCGCGGCGATGCGCTGTCGCTGGTGATCATCGACAAGCTGCCGTTCGCCCCGCCGGACGACCCGGTGCTGGCGGCGCGCATCGAGGTGATGGAAAAGCAGGGCTTGAACGGCTTCATGCACCACCAGTTGCCGGAAGCGATCATCACCTTGAAGCAGGGCGCCGGACGCCTGATCCGCGACGTCGGCGACCGCGGTGTGTTGATGATCTGCGACCCGCGCCTGATCACCAAGCCATACGGGCGCCGCATCTGGCAGAGCCTGCCGTCGTTCAAGCGCACGCGGGTGCAGGAAGACGTGATCCGCTTCTTCCAGGAAGAGGCCGCGACCCAGGCTGGCGCCGACCAAGAAGGGCGCGACGCAGCGTGATCTGCAGGCGCGTTTAGCGGCATGGCGCGCTGCCGGGGCGCCGTCCACATCAGCAAGTAATTTCTATCGCTAAACACGGGTCTGTCACTTGATGTGGCAGGCCCGTGTCCGCTTGTCCGTCCGCAAATCAGGCCCGGATCGGCGCGCTAGAGTCATGGGGTTGCGAGCGCCGTGGCGCCGCGGACCGGGGACCAGCATGGCGATACGTTACGGTTGTTTCTTCAGTTACGCACATGGGCGGCACGAGCTCATGCGACGATTCAAGACCAGCCTGGCGGACGCGCTGCGCTGCTACCTCGAACCCTATTTCGACAATGAAGACGAACTCTTCGTCGACAGCGAGCAGCTCGGCGGTGGCGACGACCTCGACCGCAAGATCGCGCGCGCCATGTGCGAAAGCGTGTGCATGATCCTGATCTACACGCCCAAGTACGAAGCGCATGCCTACACCCGGCGCGAATTCGCCGCCATGCAATTGCTCGAAGCCGAGCGCAGCAAATGGTACGTGCTGCCCAGCCGCCTGATCATCCCGGTGATCATGACGCGCCACCCCGAATCGCTGCCGCGCCAGATCGCCGAATCGACGTTCTACGTCGACTTCTCGCACTACACCATGGCCACGGCCGACCTCATGTCGAACCCGGAGTTCCTGCCCGACATCGACAAGATGGTCAAACGCATCGTCACGCACTACGTCTGCCAGAAAAAGCACACGCCGCATGACCACGACTGCAACCAATTCGTGCTTCCCGCTGTCCCACCCGAATGGCGCGACGTTCCGGACCTGACTTTTCCAAAATGAGGAGCCCTATGGACCACAACCGCATGTTGTTCCAGCCGCTGGCCCAGCCCGGCGAGGTGACCACGTTCTACGCATACGAAGGAGGGGTGGCCAGGCATGCCGCCCTGTCGGCGCTTGCGCTGCATCTGGCAAGCGCGAGCTGCAACGCCAGCGCCGACAACGGGGTTGTCACACACACCGCAACCGGTCTGGATGACAGCGCTCCGGTGCTGGTCATCGACTGGGACTTGCAAGCGCCGGCGCTGCACCGCCATTTCGCGCTGCCCTTCGATGGCGCCGACCTGGTCGACGACCGCGGCGAGACTGACGCCGCCCGAATGCGACCGGGCCTGCTCGAATTCTTCGAAAGCTGCCGGGCGCACCTGCGTGGCGCCGCTGGCCATGGCGAAGCGCTGGCCGAGCGCGTCATCGACAGCGCCGGCTGGCAAGCCCACATCGAGCGCGCCGACGGCCGCCGCCCGCTGTACCTGATGCGCGCCGGCCGCTTCGACGACAGTTATGCCGAACGCGCCGGCCGGCTCGATTGGGAAGCCCTGTTCGACGCCAGTCCAGCCTTGTTCCGGTGCTTCGCGGCGCGCATGGCGCGTCACTTCCGGCACGTGCTGGTGGCCAGCGCTGGCGGGCGTTCGGCCGCCGTCAGCGTCTGCGCGACGCTGCTGCCCGATCGCGTGGTCGGCCTGTTCACGCCGGCGCCCGGCAGCCTGGAGGGACTGGAAGGGCTGGTGCGGCGCGCGATCGACTACCGCTGCACGCACGAAGACGAGCAACGCCCGCTGCTGCTGTATCCGCTGGCCTGCAGTGCCGACGGCGCGCGCAGCGATCCGCACGGGCGCTGGCGTCGTGGCGACGTGCGCAACGGCGCGCCCGGTTACCAGCCGCGCCTGGAAGCGCTGCTGCGCGCCTGCTACGGCTGGCCGCGCGTCAACCTCGACAGTTATTTCGATGAAGTGCAGCTGGCGCTGGCCGACGCCATGTCCACGATCGGCCCCGGCGGCGACCGGCGCGCGCTGGCGCGCTTTGCCGCGCGGCTGGGCGAATGGCTGGCGTCCGGCTACTTCCCGTGGCAATCGCGCGAAGAGATCCGCCTGCGCGCAGCGCTGGCGCGGGCGCGGACGGCGGTCGCGCCAGTCACGGACGAGTCGGCGCAGGAGCCGGATCATCAGCCAGAGCCGGCGCAGGCATCGGCATCGACCGCGCTGGCCGATGTACTGGCGCGCCTGGGCGCTGTGTGCCGGCGCGAGCGGCGGCGCGACGAGGCGCGCGTCTGCTTCGAAGAAAGCCTGGCGCTGCGCGAACGCTACCTGGGCATCGATCACGCCGCCACCCGCGCCGCGCGCGCCGCGCTGGCCGGGCTGCTGTTCGAAAGCGGCAGCCTGCACGACGCGCGCCGCCACTACGACCTGTTGGTGCAGGCTTGCGCGCGCCGCGCCGGCGCCGACGATCCCGAGACCTTGCTGGCGCGCTCGCAGATGGCGCGTGCGCTGGCCGGCCTGGGCGAGGGCGAGCGCGCGCTGGCCCTGCACGAACAGGTGATCGCGACCTGCGAGCGGGCGCTGGGCGAAGCGCATACGGCCACCCTCGGCTGCCTGGAAGACCTGGCGCGCACTCTGGTGTGCCAACGCGAAACCACGCGCGCGCGCATCGTGTACGAACGCGTACTGGAGGGGCGCCGCCGTTGCCAGGGCGCCGAACATCAGGACACACTGCGCTGCGCCCAGGGACTGGCGCTGCTGCTCGGTGAATCAGGCGAACTGGGCAACGCGCGGCGCATGCTCGAAGCGGTGCTGCGCGCGCGTGAACGGCACGACGGTCCGGATGCAGCCGCCACCCTCGGCGCGCGCGAGGCGCTGGCCGAGATTCTCGCCGCGCAGGGCGATCTGGCGGCGGTACGCAGCATCCAGGAATCGCTGGCCCATACCCGCGAGCGGCATCTGGGGGCGGGGCATCCCGAAACCCTGAACATGCAATTGCGCCTGGCCTCGACACTCGGCCAGCAGGGCGAAGCCGAAGCCGCGCGCCGCCTGCGCGAGCAGGTCGCCGACCTGCGCCAACGTTTGCAAGAGGCCGAAGGCTGGGGCAAGGACAGTGCCGGCCTGCAAGAGAGCGACGCCAGGCCTGCGGACGCAGGGATCGATCCGGCGCGTAGCGGGCTGGCGGCTTCCGGCACGCCGGCTGTGGGAGCGCTAGCGCATGATGTCACGCAGGCCGCGACGACGGGGCAGGGCAGGGTGTCGGCGCTGCATATGTCGTACCACGACCGGCATGGATACGAAGCACGTCGTCAGCACGAGCGCGATCCAGCGCGCGAGGGCAGAGACGGGGGCCGGGATGAGGGACAAGATGAAGGCCGGGAAAGCGCGGCAACTGACCGTGGTGCGGGGGGCGGCGGCAATGAGTTCAGCCACGCTGCCGACGCCCTTGGCCACAAGCTGGCGCAGCTGCAAGACCTGATCGATAGCCGCAGTCCGGGCGAGGCACGCGCGCTGGCCGACAGCCTGCGCACCTCGGTCTTGCGGCCCAGCGCCGCCCATCCGTTGCGGCGGCGTGGGGCGGCCATGATCAAGCAGGTCTATCTGCAGGATGGCGACAAGGACGCCTTGCTCTCTTTCACGCAAGACGAAGTGTCGCTGCTCGAGGGCGCGCTGATCGAGGCCGCGCGCGACAATCCGATGACGATGCGCTGAACGCGGCTTGGTGCTTGAAGTTGCCCGGGCGCCGGCAACATGCGCATCGCTCCGGCGCTCCGGCGCTCCGGCGCTCCGGCGCACGCCGGCAGCATGCGCACGCCGGACATTGCCGCCATGCGCATGCTGCCGCGCGCCAATTGCACGGCCGGCGCCGGCGCCGGCGTCGCTTGCCTGCCTGCGCAGTTCCATGCCTGTCCTCGCGTGCCGGTTCACACCCGCCTTACGCCGGCTTACAATCAGCGCCACAACTGATGCGCGCCGCACTTGTTGGACTGACAAGCGCGTGTCGTCCGCATCACGCAAGCGTTGTTTTCACGCCTGCTACAAGGTTGTCAGCTTGTTCAGCTTTCAAATCCGCGCTCCCTGTGCACGTGATCGAGCCACGTGTCGCCGTCCCGGATTATGAAATCCGGGCGCGAATTTCACCCTGCAAGTGTCGATACAGGCGTTGCTTCAGGTAAAATCTTTGACATGCGAATTCTGATCAGTAACGACGACGGATATCTGGCGCCTGGTATCAATGCGCTGGCCGACGCGCTCGCCGCTATTGCGGAGA
>Ga0265798_10002509_pt1 | contig 27073 bp, 28 predicted proteins | sample P3T30metagenome_FD_192430 | JGI IMG/M metagenome (GOLD analysis project Ga0265798, IMG submission 192430) | Plant litter microbial communities from East Loma Ridge, Irvine, California - P3 T30 | ecosystem: Environmental > Terrestrial > Plant litter > Unclassified | place: USA: California...
CAGGCAATGATCGGGTCACGTCCGTCGAGACTGGTCGGCGCTACTGGAAACGATGGAGCGGGTAACGGGAATCGAACCCGTGTATTCAGCTTGGAAGGCTGCTGTACTACCATTGTACTATACCCGCACGACGTTGAAAAACCGTGGTTTTTCAGTCGAGGCCCGCGTCCATTCCGACATTCGTTCCGTTGGAATTCCAACATCCCAATGGGGCGGGTGCCTTGCTCTTATTCAAACGCGTGCCCCGGTGCAAGGCTCGTGGCGCCCTGATATAAAGCCGATACGCTTGCCACGGAGCCGACTTTCCAAGCCAATGCGCTATGAGAATTCGTCTATCGCATCCAATAGCTGTACAACGCCAACGAACGGATTGACGTGGTACGGTTTATCAGCGCCCGCTGCTGCACAAGTTACCCCCTCCGCATTGATCCTTTTGGCGCGAGCGCGGGCGGCTTTTAGGCCGGGTTTAAGAATATCAAAGACAGCATAATCTGACTTCGAATAATCAACGCCGCTCGCTTTTTTAAACTCGCGTCTGAATGGGCTCGTTGTTATCAAGTTATCGTAGCTTGAGTATGGTGCGTCGGTTTGCATCAAATGCAATAGAAGCCAATACTCGAAGCACACATTTGTCAGTGCAACGTTTACTCCAGCTCGTCCTGCCTGAGAGTATGCTCGGGCGTGAAGAGCGTTCGAGTACTTTGATACAGACTCGCGGTCATAAACGACCCAAACCTCGTCATCAGGCGTGCAGTTGGCCGAACCCAAAAACTTGATTGCCTCACCCACTAATTGGACCGCGGTCGTCTTTGGTGTCGGCTCAACTTCGATGACTGACTGGCGGTTGTCGCGGCCAATCGAATCTAGGTATGCGTTCAAGTAGCTAGGTTCGGTTTTTGCGCCTTCACAGAAAATCCGCATTGTTTTCAAAGGGCGAAGTTGCGCAGGCTTACGGGGTTTCGGCATATCTCAGCCCTGCTCGTCGATGCTGGCTAGGGCCTTCAGCAGCGCTCTGCGGACCTTGCCAATTGGCAAGCGAGGGAGCGCACCAAGTCGGCCGTCGCGGTAAAAGTCCTCAAAAGGACTGTCTACCTTAACAAAAGCTCGTTCATACTCGTCTAGGCTCTTTAAAGTTGAATTGCCATCATCCTTAGATACGAACCATATCTGATCACGTCTTAGCATTGTGGGGTCCAAGACGTTTGTATCATGCGTTGTAAAAACTAATTGGGCGCCAAGTTTGTTAATTTGGTTATCATGAAAAAGCTTTAGCAATAATTGAATTATGTCTGTGTGCAAATTTGCATCAAGTTCATCAACAATGACGGGTGATCCGTCAGTAAATGCATGCATAATTACGGGTAAAAGCTCCACCAACCGCAATGTCCCGCTAGACATATCATCCTCATCAAATTCCATAAGCTCACCGGATGCCGCTTTAATCCAGTAGCTTGCGCGCCTTTTATTGTCCGCAATAATATTCTCTTTAACGCTGTCAGGTAAGTTATCCGGCAGTCTGATCTCGCCCGGATCCTCGTTATCCTCGACCGTGAGGCGGCTTATTCCCGTGTCGGCTAAGCAAATCAGCTCGCTGATCGCTTGCACCATGGCTTCGTCCGCAACCGACAGGCCTGGAGAAATTCTGCTTCCGGCGGGAATGTACGTCAGCCGCAAAAAGTACTGATATATCTCGCGAATGGAAGCGGGGGCAGAGGCGTCGTTCCCCGCGCGCGAAAGATATGCGGCGTTTTGGAAGAAAGGAAAGCGACGTGTGCCGCCCTTATAGGTGCCGCCAAGTTTCATTGTCATCCAGGTATCGTCTGAATTCCGCTCAAAGACGAGAGCGCGCGATCGCTTGGCGAAAGAATATAAGCTCTCTGAAACAACCCGTGAGGAATTATACGAAATGGAATATCGATACCGAATCCCAGATGGGACTACGAACTCAATCTCCATCGAGACGGGCTGTGCCGCGTATGCATCCGATAGAAGATACGGCTCGTAAGGGCGTATTGAAGAGCCATCTTTGCGTGCATCGGATTTGATTACCATCCAGCGCAGTGCAGCCAAGGCGCGCACTACATTAGACTTTCCGGCGGCGTTTGCTCCGAGGATAGCCGCGGAGCGCAGGATTGCGTACCGGCCATCCTCAATCAAGGTGAAGTTTTCCGGTAGCCTACTGCGCGCATGTTCCACGTTGAGGCTGAGCGTCTGCTCGTCCCGAATGGATCGGAAATTTGAAATGGTAAAATCAACAAGCATATCGGTGTCTCGAATTCGAGGCGGTTTTTTGTGATCTGAGCTCAAATTGCTGCGAAATCGTTATTGCGCTAACGATGCGGATCTGTCCACTGCCAAGCCGTTTGAGGCCAGCCGTAGGCGTTGGCGACAGCGTGGCCGGCCGAACTGGGGGGCGTGGTCAGTTAAGTGCGAAGCCGCTGCCGCGATTAATGGAACGCTTGAGAGTCGGCGGCATGCTCATTGTGCGTATGTCTTTCACGTGGCGCGACTGCCGGGAGCTGGTTAGGCTGAGCCATGAGTGATGACGTTGAGCTCTATGTAGGGCAGTTAGCTGTGCCGGATGCGGCGTATATGCCTTGGCAGGCTATCAGTGAGATGATCTTCTACGAGGGGGATATGTATCACCGACCACCGAAGGCGGCGCATGCCGTGGTGCGGCGGACGTGTGGTCTGTATTATGACGAGGCGCCGGAATTTTATCATTACCTTCTGGCGCCGGCGGCGACTGTTCGCAAACGTCTGCTAATAAACGGCTATACGGACGAGTTTTGCGCGAGGGCATGGGAAGCTGCGCGAAGCGATGAAGTAAATTTCAAAGAGAAATATGCAGCCGAATCTGGCGGGGTTCGCGACGCTGATTACCAATTGATCAAGCATGTCACTCTGTCCGAATGGCTGCAGCTCATTAGGGACGAGGTTGCCGCCTCTCCTGGATCTATAATCGCTGGTAAAGTGAATCCCTGGCGCATCCCAAGACTTTTAAGTGGGGCTGGTGATGTTTTCGTCAAACTTGCTCTTCTCCTGCAAGTATTCCCAAAATCGCCTGTTTGGATGGAGTGCGGGTACCTCTACGACCATGAGGAGGAGCCACGATCACCGCAGCAGATCGCGCGTGACGAAGATAAACAGCTAGCTGACTTCCCATCAGGGAAAATAATAGTTCTAACTGAAGGAAAGGCGGACACGCGTCTGATAACGGCTGCTTTGCAATCGTTTTATCCAGAGTATGCGGAAGCTTACCAATTTCTGGACTTTGACGAGTTCCGAATCGAAGGTGGCGCATCGCTTTTGGCTCGAATGATAAAAATCTTATCTGGCGCTCGCGTGCAGAACAGGATGATTGCGCTATTCGACAACGATGCAGCAGGACTTGAGGCTTACCGATCGTTACATTCCGTTCGCTTCCCGCGTCATGTTCGATTGATGTTGTTACCTGACACGAAGCTTGCGGCCAGTTACCCGACGCTAGGTCCTGCCGGATTGACGCAGATGAACATAAACGGTGCTGGAGCATCGATTGAGCTCTATCTCGGCCGTAGTTCTCTAGCGACGTCAAGTGGTGACATGCGGCCCGTCCGTTGGGCGCAATGGATGGAAAACGTCGGCCGATACCAAGGGCAAATACAAGACAAGGATGCTATCTCAAGGGCATTTACCAACTCGCTTAAGCAAGGGGTCCCCCCGAAAGATATGCGTCGACAATTTCCGGAAATGGATCACTTACTGCAAACAATATTTGCTGCATTTGAAAACTTGCCACCATCTCCAATAGAAGCACTCTACGACTAGAAAACTATAGCGTCGTTTAATTTTGCCATTCATCGGGTGTAAGTGGAATATTTGATACGAGCGCTGGATAGCTGATTGCCATGGGGTGTGTGCTCAAAACGGTCCTTGGGTAAGAATAGCACTTTATTTCGTCGGATCGAGCAGTCCAAAGAAAGTTGTATTTTTCGTAGAATGGTACCGGTGTTCGATCGCTGTTAAAAGTATCATGTTTTACGCCAATCGGCAAAATGTTGGCTTCAGGGTGATAGTCGTGCGCCCATGCTAGCATGGCGTTCATCATGATTGCGCCAAGACCGTGCCGTTTCAGCAAGGCATGTACTTCAAAATACCCGCCAGGTATCTTAACGCCATTGTCTCGAACCTCGCTGTAACTTGAAATTTGCAATGTGCGTTTCGGGCCAATACCCCGTTGGATAAGCCCAGTATGTCCGACAATGCGGATTCTAACGTCAACCTTGAGTTGGGAACGTAAAATGTCGACCGTCGCATACAGCGGACCAGACTCGCCTTCGACGCGTCGATCGCCATCGAGATCTAAACGATAGAGCTCAGTAACTGTGCTTGGTGCAACAAGGGGCATGGCACTGAGATAACGCTTCCTAGGTACAAGTTAAATGCTTGTCGCATCGCTTTCCTTATACCCCAAGCCTCAAACGATCTTCGCTGGGCGGCTGATCTGGCGCGGCGCGCGGTCGTGGGTGAGGTCGACGGCGAGCATCGCCATGCCGGTCGTGCGGGGCAGGTAGGTTTCCAGGATCTTCTTGACGCTGTCGAGCCGGTGCCCGGTGATCGCGGCGATCAAGTGGTCAGGGATCCCGCGCTGACCCATCGTGACGACGCAGGTGCGGCGGAAGTCGCGAAACTCAATGTCGGCGACCTCCGCCGCCAGCTCGAGGTCGCCGGCCTTGGTGAGCGTGGCAGCTGCGCGCAGGCGGATCCGGTTGAACCGGAACTGGAACTGAGTCTGGCGGGTGCGGCGCTCAGCCGGGTCGCTGCTCGTCCAGGGGCGTTCGTTCTTCTCGTCGTACAGGATCGTCGTCAGTCCGAGCTTGCGCGAAGCGGCGATCGCCGCCTCGATATGGACGCGGGCGGGGCCGACGATCGGGACGCTGACCCAGCGGTCGGTCTTTCCCTGGCGCATTCGGATCCCCATCACGCGGCCGTCGGGCTCGCGCGCGGCGAGGCGGGCATAGACGGCGGGATCGTCCGCCTCATAGGGCTGGATCTCGTTGTAACGGTTCTGCTGCATCTTCAGCAGATCCTCCTGTCGCTGTCCGATCGTCCAGGCGAGGAACATCGCGGCCGCCATATTGACGCGGCCGTGCGCGAGTGCGTCGGCGATCAGCGCGTTCTGGCACAGCTCGCTCGCGAACTGCTGGCGCGGCGCCGGCGTCGCGGTGTCGAGATCGCCGGCGGCCGGGTTGACGGGGATCCGCTCGTTGTTGAGCGCCCAGCCCCAGAGGCTGCGCAGCACCTTCAGCGTGTTGAAGGCGGTGGTCGCGCGGATCTCACCATCCTTGCGGGGCGCATAGAGCGCGTCACGCAGCTGCAGGATGTTGGTGCGGGTGATCGCGTCCATGCGCTCCGTCCCCGCCCATTTGCTGATCATCCGGAGCTTCGACGCATATTCGGTGCGCGTCTTCTCCTTCAGCTTGGGGAAGCGGTGCAGCTTGAATTCGGCGATCACCGCGTCGACCGTATGGGCCTTGTCCATTTTGCGGACGTCCGCGGGGTCGGCGGTGCCGGCGCGCCAGGCGGCGACCTCGTCATTGCGTGCGCGGGCGGCGGTCATCGCGGCGCCCTCGTCCTGCCCGAGGACGAGGGGCTTCCAGCCCGCCGCCTTCAGCGTCGCGGACGGTTGCCAGTAATAGCGGACACCGCCGGCGGTCTTCTTGACGGTGAGCATCGGGATCGAGATCTTCGCCATGGCGGGGGCTCCTTCGGCGGATTTGAGTGTGACGCGGCTCGCGTCGATCGGTCAAGCGGCTGCTGCGCGGCGCTCCGTGGCGGCTCTGGCCGCGATCGCGTCGTCCGACCATGTCATGTGCCACGTCATGTCGTGGATGCTCTCCAGCAGGCGCAGGCGGAGATCGGCGGTGGCCTGGTCGACGAGCCCGCGTTCGACATAGGCGGGATAGTCGGCGCGCCGGATCAGGATCTCACGGCGCAGGCACTGGATCCGTTCGGTCCAGCTGGCCGTTCCGCGGGGCGGCGCGCCGGCGCGGGCCAGCGTGCCCGTCAGATCGTCGGCGATCGCGCCCATCACGCGCAGCTCGCGATCGGCGTCGGCGCGGGACAGCCGGCCCTTCTGGATCATCCCCGGGTAGAGGCGGATCCGGATCTGCAGCTCGGCCTCGGCCTCCGCCGCCATGTCGCCGAGCGTTTCCAGCGCGAGGACGTCGCGATCGTCGCGGTAGAAAATGAAGGCGAAGTCGAAGGTGGCGGCGGTCACGACCTGGGTTTTCCGGGCGTGAGGCGTTGATGTTGCTCGAGGGCTTCCTTGGCGATCCGTGCCTTGCTTTTTAGCCTGACGCGCGGCGTCGGTGTGGGCATGACTGGCGCGGCAATCGCCGGCGCCGAGCTCGGCCGATCGAACTTTCCCGCATTGCGTTCCCAGGCGTTCACCGGAACTCCGCATCGGCGTTCGTGCTGACACGTATCGCCATCACGCCGCCCTTCGATGTTCGAGCGCCACGGCTGCGCGGATCTCAGTGCCGTGCTGGTTGAGCGTGTAGAAGGGCATCGTCGGTGCGTTGATGAAGACGGTCTTCAGCGGCAGCTCGCGAACGAGGACTGGTCGCCACGGCTTGGTGAACTGCAGGCGATAGAGGACCTGCCAGCGGATGCTGTCGCGCAGGCGCAGGTCGGTCTGGTGGCGCGGAACCGCGAAGTCGAGGACGTGGAGCGCACGACGCTGGGCGGGGGGCAGGCGCTTGTAGATCGCCAGGCGGGCGGCGTGGCACCGCCGGCAGCGGCAACCGAGGGCGGGGCTCGCGTGCGTCATGCCTCCGCATCCTGCTCGACCGGCACTGAACCGAAGAAATCGGGATAGGTCGCGGCCGAGGCGGTGCAGGCCGGGCAGGCGGGAAAATCCTCGCCTGCGGCGTCTTGGACGGCGAACCTCCCGATCGGGATGGAGATGATCGAGGGCGAGCGCGCGGACATCCGCACCGGCTTCCTCGAGGACTTCTTCAAGATCCTGACGGATCCGTCGGATCGCATGACCGCGACGCAGGTCCTCGAAATGGTCGGCAAGCAGGGCGTGCTCGTCGCGCCCTATGCCGGGCAGTACGAGACCGAAAAGCAGAACCCCGTCACCATGCGCGATCTCGACCTGGCGATGGCGGCCGGACAGATCGATCCGTTCCCCGACGTCGTGCTCGAGGCGGGGGCGTATCCGAAGATCGAGTATGAAAACCCGCTGACGCGGATGGCGCGTGCCGAGGAAGCGGCGGGCCTCACGCGGTGGTTCGAGGCGATGACGCCGCTGGCGCAGATCGATAACGGCGCGGTGTTCGACCATATCGACACGGACAATGCGGCACCGGGCCTGGCGGACGTGCTGGGCGTGCGGCCGAGCTGGGTCGCGACGCCGGCGCAGGTCGCGGCGAAGCGCAAGGCGCGGGCGGACAGCGAAGCCGTCGCGAGCGGGGCGGGCCAGCTGGCCGACGTCGCCGGCGCGTACAAGGACATCGCATCCGCCAACCAGATCACGGAGGCGGTATGATGGTACGGCCAACCTTTTCCGCGCCTCCGGTCCTCGACGGCGAGCGATATGATCAATATTTTCATCGCCTCATCAAGGCGTTTGAAGATCATGTAAACGGTCCAGCGCCGCTCGAGCTGGTCGCCAAGTCCTGCGACTGCACGTGCGGAACGCCGTGCCCGCAGGGCAAGGCCGGTTCGTCCGTGCGTTGCACGATCATGGTGCGGCCATGACGCCTGCATTGATCGAAATCGTTCCCACAAGTGGGAGCAGGATGGGGCGGGAAGCGCGTCGGCTGGTGCTGTTCGAGCGGGCGAAAGAGGCGGTCGGCGGATCGCGCAAGCTCGGCCTGATCATCGATCAGGGGCGCCGATCCGTCAATCACAAGCTCGTCGCGGAGCGGAGCCTGACCAGCTGGGAGCTGAAGCTGACGGCCGACGCGCTCGAAGTGATGGCGCGCGAGCTCGACCTGCTCGTCGCCGATATCCGGAAGGTGATCTGATGAACAACGCGCAGCGAAAGCTGGTCCTGACCCTGTCGCGTGACTGGAAAACGATCCTGCCGCAATTGTCGGCGCCGGCATGGTTGCGGGCGATCGCCGGGTTGCTCGTCGCGATCGTCGGGCGGGGCTGGGCGTACCGCATCACCTTCATGGCCGACGACCGCGTGCTGCGCATCGCGGCGCATCACGTCCTGGCGGATCTCCGGACGTTCTGCTGCGCGACCGCGGACGGACGCCGCCCGATCTTTTCATCCGATCCCCTCGTCATGGCGCGCCGGCTTGGCCGCCGCGAGGCGTTCGATCGGATCATCAAGTACCTCAATCTGGACGAGGCACAGGTCCAGAAAATCATGGAGATAGACGATGGTATCTGAGAATGGTGGCGAGGGCGGCGGGGATTTCGGCGGTGCGGCCGATCTGCTGCCAGCCGGTTCGAGTGACGGCGGTGCCGCTGGCGGCGCAGCCGGTGGTGATGGCGGTTCGGACGCCGGCGGTGCGGGCGGCGGTGCCGCTGTTGGCCAAGGCGGCGGCGGAGAAGGCGGCGGCGGTGCGGCGCCCGACTGGTTCGAGAAGGTTTCCGCGACGGCTGGCGAGGGGGAAACATCCTCGAACCGCGACTGGCTTGCGGCGAAAGGCGTGAAGGATCTCGACACGCTCGTCAAAAGCTACCGCGAGGCGGAAAAGTCGATCCGTGACGGCGGGCGGATCAAGGTCCCCGGGGAAGGCGCAAAGCCCGAGGAATTGTCCGCGTTCCACAAGGCGATCGGCGTGCCCGAAGCGGTCGAAGGCTATGAGATCAAGGGCCCCGAGGGCGTGCCGCTCAACGAAGCGTTGCTCGGATCCCTGCGCGAGAGCGCGCTGAAATACGGCACGCCGAAGGCCGCATTCGAGGGGCTGGTCGGCGACTTCATCAAGGCGCAGCTCGACGAGGCGGCGACCGAGGCGAAGCGGCAGGACGATCTGGCGTCCGGCTGGTTGAAGGAGCAGGGCGGCAAGGCGGACGAGCAGCTGGCGCACATCAACGCCGCGGCGCGGTCGCTCGGCTTTACCAAGGCGGACATGAGCGGATTGCGGGCGGGGCTCGGTGCCGATCGTGCGCTCGGCCTGCTGGCAAAACTCGGCAGCGGCATGGCCGAGGACGTCCTGATCACCGGGGGCAGCAACCGGTTCGGCGTGTCGGGCGCCGAGGCGCAGGTCGAGCTCGATCGGCTCAAGGGTGATGCCGATTTCCAGAAGAAGAATATCCCCGGTTCGGCCGAGCGGACGCGCTGGGATCGTCTCAACAAGCAAGCCGCCGAATTCCAGGCAGCGAGGCCCGAATGACGTAATTGTGCCTTTTATGTAACAATCTGTGTTTATGAACTGTATCTTAGTACTTGAGCATTGATCTGTTTGTGATGAGAGACGACATCGCCGCGACGCCCTCGAAATGAGGAAGCCCCAGCGGACTAGGCCGGGGCTTCCGATCGGGGCACCAGGCGGCTCTTGTACGGAACGCATGGTAGAAGCCCGACGTCCGCTTCCAAAGCGGCGTTGGGTTTCCGCGTCAAGTCCGTTCGTGACTAAAATTGGAAACTATCGTGACTACTATCAACGGAAAGAATGTTCTCGCAGCCGGTACAATTCTCTTTAATACCGGCGATGTCGTTCGTGTCGCCTCGAATCCATCGATCATTTTTCAGGCGAATGAAGCCGCGCCATACGGCCTCGTCGGCTCAGTCGACAGTGCCGGCAATTTTGTGCTTTCAATTAATGGCATGGCAACAAACAGCGATGTCGCCACGCATGGGACCGGGCTTATGAACGGTGCGCCGATGCGGTTTAGCGCGTATGCCTTCCGGGCCGCATCGGCGAGCCCGACCAATCATCTTTACAAGGTCGATTATAGCTTCGTTGCAGCCTAACGCTTGACGAGCGAATCGCTCTCTGATTCATAGGGCACTATGCCGCGTGGGAAGTCGCACGTGATCCACACGGTATAGTGCCCGCCAAGCCTCGATCGCCCGGGTCCCCCTGCTGGAGTGCAGCGCCGATCGCGGGCGTTAAACGATAGAGCGGCCGGACCCACGTCCCCAAGCCAATCGAAATCGGTATCAACCTTTTTCGTGAGGCCATGATGGCAGACGTCAACACAACCGCAAATTATGAATTCAAGAACAACCTGGAGCTTAAGCTTCAGCAAAACGAGTCGGTCCTATGGGATGCGACGGAAGAGCAGGATTGCACCGGGACCGAGAAGGAAACGGTCAAGGATCTGCTCGACGCCGGCCTGCCGCAGGAAGCCGACGAACGCTATGGCGATCTGAAGCGTACCGCGGTCGACCACGACCGCGTGTGGATCGTCAAGCCGAACGAACTCTACTTCAACGAGTATATCGAGGGCGCCGACCAGCTCGGCACCAAGATCGGGCTCGAGGGCGGGTTCACGATGGCGGCGATGGGGATGATGCACCGCAGCTGGGACAGCCGGATCCTCGAGGGGATGTATGGCTCGATGCTGATGGGCAAGGACGGCACGATCACGTCGCCATTCCCCGCCGGCAACGTTGTCCCCGTCACGACCGGCGGTGCGTCGGGTGCGCAGCGGATGAACGTGGCGAAGGTTCGGCAGGCCAAGGTGCAGCTGGGCCAGGCGTTCAATGATCCCAGCGACAAGCGGTATCTCGCGCTGAGCGAGGTGCAGGCCGACGATCTGCTCAACGAGGTGCAGGCGACGTCGGGCGACTATGCCAAGGCGTTCGGGATCCGGCTGGATGCCGAGGGGAACCTGATCGGGATCCTTGGTTTCAACATCGTCCGGATCGAGCTGCGCAACCCGAAGCTGCTCGCGTTCCAGCGTGGCCTGACGGTCACGGGCACCGGCTACACCCGCAACCCGTTCTGGGTGCGATCGGGCGTGCGCAAGGGTGTTTGGCGCAAGCTGCGCACCGCGATCAAGGACCAGCCGTCCAAGGTCGACGTCCGCAGCGTCTTCGCCGGTACGACCGTCGCGGCGACGCGTACCCAGGCCGGCAAGGTCGGCATCATCGAAAACAGCGAGGCTTAAAATGGCTGACTTTTACGCGCTCGAATTCGTGGGCGGTCCCGACGGGACCGTCATGCCGCCCCGGAAGCTCGACGGCCGGGTCGTCAGTGCCAAGAAGCGTCGCACCCGTGCCGTCAAGCCGACGACGAACATCCTGGCGGTCGGCGACCGGCTGTATGTCGGCAAGCTGCCGCAGGACGGCGTGCTCAACAAGCTGGAAGGCATCACCGGCACTTCGCTCGGCACGACGACGCTGTCGTTCGGTACGACCGCGACGCCGGCAAAGTACGCCAGTGCGGTGACGTTGACCGCGCTTAACACGCCGGTCGCGCTGGGGCCGCTCGCAGCGGCGGCCGTCCTCGCGCCGACGACGGTCGACGAGGATATCTGGATCACGATCGGCGTCGCGGCGATCCCGGCCGCGGTCGTTGCCGCCTTCTATCTGGAATACACGATCGCGACCTGAGGGTCGCCACACAACTCGGACCGGGACCTGCGGGGGCGCAGGGACCGACTGAGGCCGGGCGGCGCCGTCATCGCCGCCCGGCACCCCTTTCGGAGCCCCAGTCTTTTGGAGTTTAGCGATGGCGCAGGTCAAACTCACGGTGGTTCGCGGCAAGCCCCAGATCAAGGATATCACGCAGAGCGCCGGCACGGCGATCTCCGGATCCGATGCGATGGAACTCAACATCGATTATACCAAAATGACCAAGGGCGACGCCCTGGTCATGATCGACAATCTCCGTGCGGAGATCTTCGCGTCCCCCTGGCCGATGCTCTGAGCAGGTAGGTGGCGGACTTCGTCACCATCGCCAATCTTGCGGCCTCGTCCTTGGGCGAGGACGACCAGCTGCGTTCGCCCGACGACGACACGCATCTGTCGCGATCCGTCAAAGCCGTCTGGAGCGTCGAGCGGCGTGCCGCGCTGCGCGACCATAGCTGGAATTTCGCGATGCGGCGCAGGGCGCTGCCCGCGTCCGCGTCACAGGATGCGACGCCGTTCGGTTTCGCCTATCGCATGCCCTCCGAAAGCATCCGCCTGATTGAGGTGCTCGGCTATCGCCGCGGCGACTACCAGCTCGAGGGGCCGTTCATCTTGTCGGATGCGGCCGCGCCGCTGTCGATCCGGTACATCGCCGACGTGGAAGAGCCCGCCGAATGGGATGACATGTTCGCCAAGGCGTTCGCGATGCGTGTCGCATGGCAGATCGCCGACCGGATCACCGGCGACACCAACCGCGTCCAGATGGCCGAGCGCAAATATCGCGCGGCACTGTCCGAAGCCAAACGCGTCGACGCGCGCGAAAACCCGCAGGTCGCGTCGGTGCCGACCGGCTGGGAGCTGGCGCGGACGGGCGGCGGGGAGATCGTCGACCGCAACGGGCTCGTCTGGCCATGACGCTGCAGCGCCCGATCGCGACGAGCTTCAATGGCGGCGAGATCTCGCCCCGCATGGGCGGGCGCGTCGACACCGCCGTGTACCAGGTCGCGGTCGACCAGGCGCAGAATTTCGTCCCGACCGTCGAAGGCGCGATCGTCAAGCGGCCGGGCTTCGAATATATCCGCGGCGCCGCGGCGACCGCCAGCTGGCTGACGCAGTTCCGGTTCAACCTCACGCAGGATTATGTGATCGAGTGGAGCGACGGGAAACTGCGCTTCTACACCAACGAGGCGCGGATCGAGACGTCGCCGAACGTGCCCTATGAGGTCGCGGTGCCCTATACCGCCGCGGAAGCGCCGTTCGTCTCGTTCCAGCAGAGTTTCGATCGCCTGTATCTCGATCATCCGGCGCATCCGCCGGCGCGGCTGACGCGGACGTCTGCAACGACGTTCGTCTATGAGGTCCTGCCCTTCGCCGATGGTCCGTTCGCCGACCGCAACACCAACCAGGCCGCGCTGGTCACGGCGAGCGGGACGACGGGCGTCGTCACCCTGACGTCGACGACGCCGATCTTCCTGGGGGGGCATGTCGGCGCACCGTTCCGCCTCGAGGCGCTCGACTTCTCGACGATCACGGCCTGGGAAGCACAGATGAAGGCCGTCACGATCGGCGCGATCCGTCGATCGGAGGGCCGGGCCTATACCGCGGCGACCGCGGGGACGACGGGCACGATCCAGCCGATCCACAGCACCGGCAGCGAGTGGGACGGTTCGAATACGAACGACGTGAACGACAAGGGGCCGTTCGGGATCCGATGGACGTATCGGCACGACCAGTTCGGGCAGTTGCGCATCGATGCGGTGACGTCGCCGACGACCGCGACCGCGACCGTCATTCGGACGTTGCCCGACAGCGTGACCAGCGTCGGGTCCTGGCGCTGGACGCATGGCGCGTTTTCGACCGCGGCCGGCTGGCCATCGGTGGTCATCGCCTGGGCGGGACGGCTGTGCCATTTTAAAAACTTCGAGCTGCTCGCGTCTGTCGCCGGGGATTATCTCAACCATGCCGCCTATACCGCCAGCGGCATCACGCCGGCGGATCTGGCGTTTCGCCGCACCCTGTCGACCGAGGATCCGGTGCTTTGGGCGATGGGCGACCGCAAGCTGATCGTCGGCACGGCCAGCCGCGAAATCGCGATCGGCGCGATCAATTCGGCGTCGGCGGTCGCAGGCGACAATATCGAGGCGGTGCCGCAGAGCTTCTATGGCAGCGAACGCGTGTTCCCCGCCCAGATCGGGACGACCGGCGTCTTCGTCCAGCGCGGCGGCCGCAAGTTGCGCCAGGCCGAATATGACTTCGCGCGCGATCGCTATGCGGCCGCGAACATGACGGTGTGGTGCCGGCACATTACCCGGGGCGGCATCACACAGATGACGTTCCAGAAGGAGCCCGAAGAGCTGCTCGTCGCGGTGCGCGGCGACGGCCAGCTGATCGTCCACCCGCACGCGCCGGAACAGGACATCAAGGGGTTCGCGCGGATCCTGCACGGCAATGGTCGCGTGCTGTCCGCGGTGTGCTGCGCGAATTCGAGCGGCGACCAGGACGCGCTCTGGGTCCTCGTCGAGCGGGCTGACGGCGTGCGCAGCGTCGAGTGCATGGCGACCTGGCACGACGACGAGGATCCGATCGAGGACGCGTTCTATGTCGACAGCGGGACGACGGTGATGGCCGCGGCGGGGCAGACGCATTTCACCGGAGCGACGCATCTGGCGGATCGGGCGGTTTCGATCCTTGCCGCGGGTGGCGTCGTGACGGGCGTGACGGTGGCGGCGGACGGCAGCTTTACGGTACCGGCTTCGGTCGTACCGGCGGACCGCGCCTATCGCCTGACGGTCGGCTTGCCGTACACCGCCCGCGTCGTGACGCTGCGACCGGAGCTGCGCGGCAGTGGCGAGACGTCGCAGGGCAGGCGGCAGCGCCTGGTCAAGATGGTCCTGCGACTGATCGCGACGACCGGCATCAAGATCGGCGCGAAGGGCGGGATCCTCGACAATCTCGTCGACCGCGCCAGCGACGAATTCATGGACTCACCCGTGCCGCTGTTCACCGGCGACAGCGAAAGGTCCGTAAGCGGTGGATGGGACCGCAACGGGCAGGCGGTGTTCGAAAGCGACGCCCCGCTGCCGGCGACGATCGTCGCCGCCATGCCGACGCTGGCGGTCACGTCATGACGGTGCAGATCGCCGCGATGCGGCCGGCCGACATGATCGAGATCCAGCGCCAGGCGTCGCAGCTCGTCCAGCTGGGGATCGAGCGCCACGTATCGATCGAGGAAGCCGAGCAGATCGCGGATGGCCCGGGCGAGGCATGGACCGCGCGTTATCATGGGCGGATTGTCGCGTGCCTGGGGCTGCGCGAAACCTTCCCCGATCGGCAGGCGGTCGCGTGGGCGGTGCTCGCTGAAGGCATTGGCGGCGCGCACCTAGCGATCACGCGGTTCGCGCGGGCGCGCATCGCCGCCAGCACGCTCGGCCGGATCGAGGCGATCGTGCGCGAGGCGGTGCCGGCGGAAGGTGCCTGGGCGAGCCTGGTCGGACTGGCGCCGGCGCACGTGCTGCGGTGTTTCGGGGCGATGAGCGAAACGCATATCCTGTGCGAACGCATCCGCGAGCGGGGGATGCGATAAATGGCGGAGCTGACACAGGCGGCCGGGAACGTGATTGGCGGCGTCGCCGGCTATGAGGCGGGAAAGTACAGTGCCAAGGCCGCGAACACCGAGGCGATCGAAACCGAGCGTGGTGGCGTGGCCGAGGAAAGCCGCGTCCGTGAAGATACCCGGATGCAGATGGGACGCCAGATCGCCGGGCAGGCGGGCGGCGGTTTTCAGATCGGTACGGGATCCGCGCTCGATGCGCTGACGCAGAGCCAGGTCAATTCCGCGTTCGACGCGCTGACGATCCGGCGCGAGGCGGCCAGCCGCGCCCGCGCCCAGCGGATGCAGGGCGCGATTGCCAAGGCCGAGGGCGCGAACGCGCTGACGCAGGGCATGGTCGGCGCGGCGTCCAAGGCGATCGACTGGGCCAGCAAACAGAAGGGCGGATAATGCCGGACGAGAGAGGCTATGAACGCCGCGTCGGATCGGCGAAGCCCGTGGCCTTGCCGCGGGCGTCGGCAGCGTCATTCGGAGCCGGGGTCGGCGCCGCTGTTGCGGACGTGGGCGAGGCGCTGGCGCGATCGCGCGAGATCGATCGCCGCAATACCGCGGACAGCGAGGCGGCCGACGCGGCGGTCAAGCTGGCGGCGGTCCGGCAGCGTCTCGACGCGGCGCGGGACGAGGCGAGGGCGGCGCCCGGCGTCGGCGCGGCGGATCACGTCAAGACCATGGAAGCGACGTTCGACACGACCGTCGCGGGGCTGGCCGATACGATCACGGATCAGCGCGTGCGGCGCAGCGTCACGACGCAGATTGCAGACCTTCGATCGAATTTTATCAGTGGCGAGCATAGCTGGCAGACGGTCTATGTCGCCAAGAAGAGCGCGACGGATATCGGTACCCTGATCGATCGGGGGTCCGCGCGGATTTTCACGAGCACCGATCCGCAAGCCTATGGCCAGGAGAGCCAAGCGTTCGACGAGGCGCTCGACGCGGCGCCGGGATTCGGCGCCGACCTGCGCGAGGCCGTGCGGCGCGAGGGGCATGCCAAGCTGGCGATCGCGCAGGCGGGGCGCATGGAGCGCGACAACCCGGCCGGCCTGATCGCCGCGGTCGATGGCGGCGCCTTCAACGACGTGCTCAACGCCGACCAGCTCGACCGGCTGCGCACGGGCGGCGCCGCGCAGTTGCGGATGATCGAGGCGCAGCAGCGCGCGCAGGCGGCCGCGCAGGTGACGGCAACGCGCGAGCAGCTGGCGACCAGGCGCGCCGAGCTCGATACCGGCGCGGGGAAGCCACAGGACTGGGTGACGCTCGCGGACCAATATGAGGCGATCGGCGACACGTCCGCAGCGGTGACGGCGCGCGCGTCGGGCGAGGCGATGATGGCGGGGCTGGCGCATCGCGGCGACAGCGTCGGCGAGCTCGACACCCAGATCGCCACCCTGACCGCGAAACAGGGGCGCGGCGGCCTGTCGCCGGCTGAGGCCGCGACGCTGAAGGGCGTGACGTCGCTGCGGGACCAGAAGGCGCAGCGGCTCGGGCAACCGGGCGGGGCGTTGCTCGAGATGGAATTCGCCACGGGGCAACCGATCGCGCCGCTCGATCCGCGGGATCCGGCGTCGGTGCGGCTGCGCGGGCAGCAGGCGGCGCAGGCCGCGCAGCTGGCGGGGCGGCCGAATGCGATCGAGCCGTTCAAGCCGACCGAGTTGCCGGCGATCAAGGATCTGATGGAGAACGGCGCCGGCGGGCGGATCCAGGTCCTGCAGACGCTGGCCGCGTTCGGCGACGCGCGCGTGATCGACGGCGCGGCGCGGCAGGTATCGGGCAGCGGCGACGGCGCGTTCCGGATCGCATCGCGAATGCTGACCTATCCGGCGGGGCAGGCGGTGGCGACGGCGATCGTGCGCGGTGACGAGCTGCGCGGCAAACAGCCCTGGCCGGAAAAGGCACAGCGCCTGGCGCGTGCAGATTTCCTGAAATATTATGGCGGCGCGATGCGGGGCGGCGACCTGCCGCCCGGCTATATCAACGACCTGTTCGACGGCGCGATGGCCTTCTATGCCAGCCGATCGAACGGCGGGGCGTATGACGCCGGCCGGTTCGCGGAAGCGACCGAGGCAGTACTGGGACGCAATGGCGGTCGCGGTGGTGTTGCGCGCGTCCCCGGGCAGGGCATCGTCATCGCCCCGCCGACGATGGCGCCCGACGCGATGATGACCCGGTTCGCGCGCGCCAAAAACGAGGACTATCAGGCCGCAGCCGGCGGGCGCGCACCGATCTATTCGGATGGTACACGTCTGACGCGAGGGGCGTTGCGCACGATGTTGCCGACCCTGCTGGCGGATGGCCGCTATGGCTTTCGCGGGGCGAACGGCGCGCTGCTGCATGACGATCGCGGCGGGATCTATGCGGTCGACCTCGAGCGGCTGCCCGCACGATGACCGACCAGCGCGGCGGGCCGCTATCGACGTACCTGCCGACGCCCAATCCAATCGGGCCGGGCGTCCCCAAGCCGATCGAGCGGCCGACGCTGGGGCAGGTGTACGACGCCGCGACGACGACGTCGCGCGCCGACCTGCCAAGCGCCGAGCGGGACCGGCTGTACGAGGCGTACAAACCGATCGTCGACGAGCTCAATCAGGGGCGATCGTGGTTCCGGCGCTATCACAATCCCGGCGCCGGCGGGGCGAACCTCGAAACCTACCTGTTCAACGACGACGGCAACCTGGTCGCGTCGGCACCGGGCGCCGAGGCGCAGGAGGATCATCTGTGGCGCGCGATCGACACCGCGCGCCTCGCCAACCCCAAGGCGTTCCCGGGCGTGCCGGCGACGCGGGACGATTTCCACGCGCAGATCCTCGCCAATGCCAAGACGAAGCTGCGGGGCGCGCGCGACACCATCGGGCGAAACGAGAGCTGGGCGGGCACCGGCGCGGAGATCGCCGCGGGGGTCGCCACCAGTTTTCGCGATCCGGTCAACATCGCGGCAATGCCGATCGGTGGCGTCGGGCGGAGCGTGGCGACGCGGATCGTCACGTCGGCGCTGGCGAACATGGCGGTCGAAGCGATCGAACAGCCGATCGTCGCCACGCAACGCGAGAAGCTGGGCGAAAAGCTGACGATCGGCGAAGCGGCGACCAACGTGGCCATCGCCGGCGTGTTCGGTGGCGTGCTGCAAGGCGCCGGGGAACTTGCCGCGCCGTTGCTGGGCGGTGCGATCGGTCGCGGCCGTGCGCTGGCAGCGAAGGCCCGCGAGCGGATCGGCTGGGAGAACATGACCTCGCCCGAAAAGGTCGCGGTGCTGTCGCTGGAACGTGATGCCGATATCGCCGCGACCAGCCCGTTCAAGCCGGGGGCCGGTACCGACGCGCATGTCGATCGGATCGAGAGGACGGTCGCGGGGCTGAAGGCGGGCGAAGGTGTGCCCCGCCGGCGCCGGTGAAGCCGCGGTTCGACTTCAACACCTGGTCGAACCGGGTGGGCGGCGCCGAGAATGGCGGCAAATGGCAGGGCGGTTCGTCGAGCTCGTCCGCCTATGGGATGTACCAGATCACCCGGGACACCTGGCTGCGCTATGCCGAAAAGGCGCGGGTCAAGGGCGTCGACGATGATGCGACGTGGGGCAAGCGCACGAACCCGACCGCGCAGGAGGCCGTGTTTACCGCGCTGACGCGGGACAACCGCGATGCGTTGGCGCGGATCGGCGCGCCCGAAACCTATGGCAATCTGTACCTGATGCACTTCGCCGGCAGCGGCGCCGGCGCGAAGATCCTGAAGGCGGCGCCGGGCACGCCGATCGAATGCGTGCTGTCGCAAAAGGCGATCGCGGCAAACCCGTTCCTGGTCGGCAAGTCGACCGGCGATGTCGTCGCCTGGGCACATGCCAAGATGGGCGAGACCCCGAACGCGGGGCCGGTGCTGTCGCGCAGCGGGTTCGACGAACATGACGCCGGCGACGCCGAGTGGCGCGCGGCGCAGGCGGAGGTTGAGGCGGCCGAGCGCCAGATCGGTGACGCGAACCGCGCCGACGTCGACGAGGCGATGCCGCGGTCCGCGACCGACAACGACATTCCGTTCGACCTGGACGAGAATGGGGCGACGCGCAGTGGTCAGCAGCGCGATCCGTTCGCCGACCTGCCCGACGATATGGTCGACGCCCGGCCGGTCCGCATCGACGGGTCGATGGACGCGGAGCCGGTTCGCCCGACGCTGTCCCAGGCCGAGGCGGCGGATCTCGAGGCCCGAGGGCTTGGCCCCGCGTCCGCGCTGTCGTTCGTCAGCAAGGAAGGCCCTCCCGGGGTTTCGTTCGTCAATGAGGGCGGCGATTATGCCACGGCGATCTACCGCGACCAGAGCGGCGCCGCGCGCGGGATCGTGCGGATGCCGATCAGCGACGAGGCGCGGAAGATCAGCAACGAGGTCAGCAGCTATGTCGTGCCCGAGTTGCGCCGGCAGGGCATTGCGACCCAGCTGTACGACAGCATTCGCGCCAACGGGTTCGACGTCGACGGTTTGAGCGGCACCGCGGACCTGACCCCCGACGGTGCGGCGTTCGTCAACGCCCGTCGCGCCCGACCGGCCGACGCGCCGGCGCCGTCATCGGTCCCCCGCCGCTATCAGGACTGGCAATCGCCCAACGACGAGCTCGACACGTACTGGCGGTATCAGGCGGAAACGCCCGAGGGGATGCAGCCGGTATGGGCGATGCGCGACGCGAGCGGCGCGATCGTCAAATGGGCGCCGTCGAAGCGCGCGATCGCGCGCGAGCTCGACCGCGAATTCTTTCCCGAGAATTTCACCGTCGGGCAGGTCGAGCCCAGTCTGCGTGGCGCGGAGGCCGAGCCGATGCCGGCGCCGATCGCCGGGTTCGACAATCCGGACGACATCGCGGCCACGCGCCAGATCGACAGCATGGTCCACGACCTGAAGATGCTCGTCGACGAGGTGCCCGACATGCGCGTGCGCGTCGGTGACGATGGGGTCGATCATCCGCTGGCGGACGTGCTGGCCGAGCTCGACGCCGACGAGGCCGCGATCGACGCCGCGCGCAAGTGCATGTGACGAAGGATAGACGATGTCGTTAGGTGCCTGCATTCCCGATATGCTGAAGCGGGGCGAGATCGACCCGACGCGGGCCGCGCGGATGAAGACGTTGTTCGACGAACTCGAACGCCAGTATCGCACCCGCATGTCGCCGGCCGCGGCCGCGGCCGAGGCGAGCGAGAAGACGCTGACGAAACTCGTCTACGAGGCGCGGCTGAAGAAGCGCCAGACGCTGCTCCAGGTGACGGCACAGCACCGGCTGACGCGCGAAATGGAGAGTTTCGCGGGCGGTGGTCACGACAAATATCGCTCGGCCGCGGCCGCGGTGTTCGATCGCGATTGGAAGGGCAGGGCGCAATACGGCAGCATCGAGGGGCGCCGGCGCGCGATCGTCGGGCAGGCGCATGCGATGATGGCCGACGTGCTCGAGCGGCATCACCGCGGGTTCGTGACCGGCGGGCAGCGCAACAAGGCGGACCTGGTCGACCTCGAGCGCGAGGCGTTCGGCGAGGACAGCGGCAATGCGGCCGCGAAGGAGCTGGCGGCCGCGTGGGACGACACGGCCGAATGGTTGCGGCAGCGGGCGAACGCGGCCGGCGCCGATATCGGTAAGCTCGACAAATGGGGCTTTCCCCAGCGGCACAATTCGCAGGCGGTCCGCGAGGCGGCAGACGCCAACCCGGAATACCGTGCGCTTGAAGCGGAGCTCAAGACGGCGCGTGCCGAGGGGCGCAAGGGCGACGTGACGCGGATCGGCGATCGCATGGTCGACATGGCCTCACAGAGCTGGCGCGATTTCATCACGCCGCGGCTCGACCGGGCGCGGATGATCGACAAGACCACGGGCGAGGCCTTCACCCCCGAGGCGCTGGACGCGGCGTTGGACGGGGTGTTCCGGACGATCCGCACCGACGGATGGGAGGGCCGGGCGCTGGGCGCGATGGGGGGCAGCAAGCTGGCCAGCAGCCTGAGCGAAGAACGGTTCCTGATTTTCAAGGATGCGGCCGGATGGAGCGACTATAACGAGCGGTTCGGCGCGGGAAATTCATTCGATGCAATGAACAATCATATCGAACGGATGGCGCGCGACGTCGCGCACATGGAGCTGCTGGGACCGAGCCCGGCCGCACAGGTCAAGTGGATGAACGACCTGGTCGAGAGCAAGCGCCAGCTGACGCCGGACAGCAAGAAGACCGGTCAGAAGGCTGACGGGCTGCTGGTGTCGATCGACAACCTGTTCGCGACGACGTCGGGCGCGCTGTCGGCACCGGTCGATCCGAATTTTGCCAAGCGCATCGGATCCGCCCGCAACCTGCTGGTCGCGGCCCAGCTCGGCAGCGCGGTGGTGACGGCGGTGCCGACCGACATCGCCTTCAGCACGCTCGCGCGGGTCTATCGCGGGTTGCCGATCATGCGCGGCGCGTGGGAATTCGCGCAGCTGCTGAAGGCCGGCGATCGTCACGACGCGATCGCGTCCGGGCTGATCGCGGAGGAAGCCAGCCGGTCGCTGCAATCGGGCAACCGGTTCGTCGCCGACGAGCAGATCGGCGCGAAATCGGGGTGGCTGGCCGAGCGCCTGATGAACCTGTCGCTGATCGCGCCCTGGACGCAGACTGCGCGGTGGACGTTCGGGCGGGGCATGCAGGCCGAGCTCGGCAAGCAGGCCGCCCGGCCGCTCGACCAGGTGCCGGCGCGGTTCCAGCAGATGCTGCGCGAATATGGTTTGAGTAACGGAGAATGGGAGCAGGTTCGCAAGACTGCCCTGACCGATGGCGTGTTCCTCGAGCCGATGAAGATCGAGAACCGGGGCCTGCGCGATCGCGTGCTCGAGATGATCCTGATGGAGACGGACGCCGCGGTCCCGGCGACGACCGTGACGGGGCGCGCGGCCCTGTCGTTCGGGCAGCGCCCCGGATCCGCGGGCGGCGAATTCCTGCGCAGTATCGGCCAGTACAAGTCGTTCGGCGTCAGCTTGATCCAGATGCAGGCCGGGCGGATCATGGCGGAGAAGGGGGCGGGCAACAAACTCCTGTACCTGGCGGGGCTCAGCGCGCTCGGCACGGCGGGCGGGCTGATCGCCAACTGGGCGCGCGACATCCGCAGCGGCAACGATCCGCAGCCGCTAGACGAGGCGACGATCGGCAAGGCGTTCCTGACGGGGGTCGGCTTCGGCGTGTTCGGCGATTACCTGACGGCCGTCACCAGCGATCGCGCGGGCGCCTGGCCGGCCGCGGTCGCCGGGCCGCTGGTCGGTGCGACCGGGGAATTCGGTGAAGTCGCGGTCGGATCCGCCTTCGAGACGTACAAATGGGCGAAGGAGCCCGATGAAGATCGGGATGGCGATCCCAAGACCTGGAACGAGCAGACGCATGCGGGCCGCAAGGCCGTGCGCCTGGTCAAGCGATACACCCCCGGCACGAACATCTGGTACGCCCGCAAGGCGGCCAAGGTGATGCTGTGGGATCAGCTGCAATATCTGTTCGATGACAACGCGCAGCAGTCGTTCGATCAGGCGTCCCGCAACCGCGCCCGCGAGGGCCGCGCCGACTGGTGGCAACCGGGCCAGATGGCACCCGAGCGAGCGCCGAACATGGACCTGGGGCGCGAGCGGGATCCCGACAAGGAATAGCTTGGCGGCGAATCTGCAGCCTGATATATAGCGGCCTCCCGGTGATGACGGCACCGGTCCCACGCCCCCGATGACTAACGCCCGGGGTGTGGTGAATGACCGTTGCTGCGCTGCCATCCGTTGCCGACTATCTGGAAGACGGCGTAACCACGGCGTTTCCAGCCCCCTTTCGTTTCAAGGCCGCGACCGACCTGATCGTCGAGCGCATCGTCGCCGGCGACGTCATCACGCTTGCGATCGGCGTCGATTATGCGGTCGTCGGCGGACAGTCGGACAGCGGTGGCACCGTGACGCGCACGGCTGCGACGGCCGGCGCGACGCTGCGGATCCGCCGCAACACCGCACGCGCCCAGCCTATGGTCTATACCACGGGCGATCGTTTTCCAGCCGTAAGCCACGAAGAGGCGCTCGATCGCCAGATGCTGATCGCGCAGGAACAGGGGGATGATGTCGCGGATCTGACCGACCGCGCCTTGCTCCTGCCGCCCGGCGAAGCGTCGATCAACCTACCGATCGCCGATCTACGCGCCGGCGCCGCCTTGGTCTTCGACGAGAACGGGCAGCCGGTTGCGAAGCCTATCGGTAGCTTCCCGGCAGGGCCTACCGGCGCAGCCGACAACACCTATACCAGCCGCTCGCTGCTTCGGTCATCCGAGAAGACCCGCAAGACCGCCTCGCTGGTTGGCGACGATGCAGTCGCAGATGGCCGTTTCAACTACGAGACGGACAATGCGCCCTACACCGACGACGACGGCTTCACGACGCTTGTTCCGCCGGGCGACCTGGTAGGCGCATGGGTAAGGCAGAGATCCGGTGGACTGACCTTCACGCAATCAGGCACCGGCGCCGTGTCGCGTACCCAGGAAGACAAATCCGGCGAATTCGTCTCTGTCCTCGACTTCCAGCGCCCGAGCGATCCGAACGACACGCTGTCTTTCCAGCGAGCGCTGGAGACGGGGAAGCGCATGCTGATCCCCTACGGTCGCGCGATAGCGTCGGATGGCATCTACCGCGCCAGCAACGTCGCGCTGCACAGTGGCGCCTCGATCTATAGCGACAACGCGCTGACGGTCATCCGCCCATCGGCTCCATTTTTGCGCGCCATTTTCAACGCGAATAGCGGCAGCGCGACGAACTTTATCGAAGGCATCACACTTTCCACCTTCACCATGCGCGGCTTCGTTGTGGAGAACGGGTTTTCAGAACATCATCACTTGCTCTGCCTGAATGGTGTGCGCGGCGCAGTGATCGATCAGGTTAGCTTTATCGGCGCGCAGGGGGATGCCTTGTATGTCGGTTCAGGCGATGTTTTCGGTGATGAAAGACATAATTTCGGCTGGCACGTTCGCAACTGCCGCTTTGATGGGCTCATCCGAGACAATCGAAACGGCATTTCGATTATCGACGGCATCGACTGGTCGATCGTCGGTTCTCGTTTCCAATCCCTATCGCGGTCCAACATGCCGGGGCCTATTGATATGGAGCCAGACAGCCAGTCTTTTCACCGGATCTCAGATGGATTGATCGCAAGCAACAGCTTCGACGGAAACGGCGGAAATCTTGGACAGATCGGTATACTCTTCCCGACCTCCGTTCCGCTGCCATCGCGCATAACGATCCGTGACAACACCTTTACGAACTATCTTGGGGTCGGCGCAGAGATCGCCATCGACGTTAAGCGGACGATTTTGTCGTCGGACTATTCGATGGATGTTCTGATTGACGGCAACAAGGGATCTAATGGCGTTCGTCCGATCGATATCTATGCGGCCAAAGGTGTTTCGATGCTGGAAACCAACTCCTTTCAGGATTATACAGGCCCAGCCTTTGTTGGGTTCAACGGCACCACCGATACAGCGTGGAATACCACCTTCGCCCCGGTTCTACGTCGGGTCGGTATCGCGTCCACTCGAGGCGTGCTGGTCGGGAAGGTCAATGGCTTGGATTTCGGGCCAACTATCGAGGAAAGTGGGACCGACACGCCCACGTCCTTCCCATTACAGTTCGTCAACGTCGCCTCGACTGCCGTACGTATCAGCGGCTTGCGGCTGAAGAAGCGTCCAAACCAGACTGTCGGCATAAATCTGGCCGGAGCTACCCTCGACACGGCCAGCAACCGGTATCTGAACAATGATCTGGACGGCCTTGCCAACCAGTTCACCAGTTCAACCACAAGCCCCGCTGACCTGTCGCTGATGAGCGGGTGGACGAACGCCGGCACGACCAAGCTATACCGAAGCACTGTCGGGTTTGTGACCGTGGTGCTTAATATCACCGGCGGAACAACGTCAGTAGCAACACAGGTGGCTCTGCTTCCTCCGGAGTACCGGCCACCTACGGCGGTCAGCCAAGCGTTTGTCTCTGGCACGGGAATGTCCGCTCTGCGGTTTGATCCAAATGGAGCCGTCTTCATCACGCCGACAGCAGCACCATCCGCGGCGCTGATGGGCACCGTTACCTTCCCAACAGGACAATGATCATGCGCTACCTTTTCGAACCTGAGCCCGGTGTCAGCATGGCTCGCGAGATCGGCGAGCTCGTATCCCAAGACGGTGACACGATCATGCTGCTTTGGAACGGTCAGGAGTACACCCGCAACCGTATGACGGACTTCGTGCGCGAGGTGATGGAGTGATCGCGCTTCGCATCCTCAGCGGGGTGGTGGCTCATGCCTAATTCCGGATCTTTTCTGGACGATGCACTAGCCCCGCGGATGGCCGGGTCAACGGAAGCTATGACGCTACAGGTGCTCGCTCAAATCCGGGACAGCCTGTCCGCGCAGAGCCGTGATTTCCGATCTGTATCTGAAGGTATTGCTGACGTTCGCGAACGGGTCATCCGCCTTGAGGAACGTGACCGACGGCTCGACGAGCTCGAATTTGACATGAAAGCGACCGATACAAAGGTCGGCATTTTAATGCGTGACAAGGACAATCGCGACGGTGCGACGAGCTTTCTGAGCAAGGTACCAACGTGGTTGTCTTTCGTTATCGCGCTCGGAAGCGTGTTTTCGGCGATCTATTTGCTTGGCCGGCAAGTTGGATTTGTTCCAGCTCCACCTTCACGCTTCGAAACGATCACACCGCGGGACGAGCGTCGAGCTCAAGGCGTTCTAGGGGGGCGACAATGACGACACTCGCAGAGGTCGTATTTGACCTTGAGGCCGAATTGAATGAACTGATTGAGCGGGAGGGTGGGTTCGTCGATCATCCAAACGACAGGGGCGGCCCCACCAGATACGGCATCACGCAGGCGGTGGCGCTCGCCAATGGCTGGAACGGCCGCATGCAGGATCTGTCGGTGGCGTTCGCCAAAGATATCTATCGCCGGAAATACTGGTCAGCGCCTGGCTATGACAAGATCGCAGCGATGGGCCTGCCGCTGCTCGCGGCCGAGCTGTTCGACACCGGCGTCAACATGGGGCCGACGACGCAGGGCAAGTGGCTGCAGCGCTGGCTCAACGCGCTGTGCGGGCAATATCCAAACTATGTACATATCGGCGTCGACGGTGCTGTCGGCGCCGGTACCCGGGCTGCGATCGCCTATCTGATCGGCAAGCGCGGTTTGAAGGCGACGCAGGACGCCCTGGTCGATGCGGTCAACTGTTCGCAGGGCGCGCGGTATCTCGAGCTGGTCGAAGGACGCGCAGCCAATGAGGCGTTTATCTGGGGATGGCTGACCAGCCGGATCTCCCTGGCAGTCGCGGCATGACGTTCCCCATCGTGATCCGGATCGTCCGGCCCAGTGACGCGCGCGGGTGGATCGGTCTGGGCGTGTTCCTGCTGACGATCATGGTCTTCGTCATGACGGCGACTATCCCGGCGCTGCGCGAAAACGAGTATTTCAAGACGCTCGGCACGCTCGTCGTCGGTGCGTTCATCAAGGACGTCGTCGGCTGGGCCTACAGCGCGACCAAGGGTGGCGGCGAACTTGCCGACCAGAATGCCGCGATCGTGCGGCGCCAGGCGGAAGGCAATCCGTCACTTACCGGAGACGTCAAATGAAGCTTAATCTGAAGGCGATCGCCAAGGTCGTGATGGCTGTCGCGCCGATCGTTTTGCCGATCATCCCGGCGGTCAAGGCCGCTGTGAAAGGTGCCAAAAAGCAGCAGTAGCATTCCGACATTGCCCGCAGGCTTTTGGAATGTTGGAACGATATAGCGTTCTAAGTGCTTGAAATTGCGTGCGGGGTGCAACTTGGAAGGCTGCTGTACTACCATTGTACTATACCCGCGAAGCCGGCGTTGCCGCGGCCTGCGCCCCCGCTCTGACCGTCGCGAAGGCGAGACGGGTGGCAGAAGGTGTAGGGTCGCGATAGCGCG
>Ga0265798_10002510_pt1 | contig 27070 bp, 26 predicted proteins | sample P3T30metagenome_FD_192430 | JGI IMG/M metagenome (GOLD analysis project Ga0265798, IMG submission 192430) | Plant litter microbial communities from East Loma Ridge, Irvine, California - P3 T30 | ecosystem: Environmental > Terrestrial > Plant litter > Unclassified | place: USA: California...
CGCTGCTGCGCGCCAAGGCCGACCAGCTGTGGCAGCACTCGGCCAACGTGGCCGCGCTGGCGCTGGTGATCGCCCGCCGCGTGTCCTTCGTCGATCCGGACACGGCGATGTTCGCCGGTATCGTGCACGAGGTCGGCGGCTTCTACCTGCTGTCGCGCGCGAGCGAATTCCCCGGCCTGCTGGAAGGCGGCGCCGACGAATGGATCGAGGTCGGCCAGGTCGACATCGGCCGCGGCGTCCTGCGCAAGCTGGGCGTGCCGGGCCCGGTGATGGATGCGATCGAAGCCCTGTGGAACGGCATGCGCGCGCTGCCGCCGGAAACCCTGGGCGACACCCTGATGCTGGCCAAGGACCTGGCCCCCATCCCCTCCCCGCTGCTCGAGCGCCCGGGCTTCAGCCCGACCCAGGCCAGCGCCACCATCGACTTCGCGGTCGGCGACGGCACGCTGGCGCTGATCCTGCAGGAATCCGAGGAAGAAGTGCGCAGCCTGGTAAACGCACTGGACTGAGGGCTGGACCGAGGCCTCGGGCAGGCAAAAAAAAACCCGCTCGGATGGGAGCGGGTAAAGTCCAAAACTAGGGATGTCCTGAAAGAGACAGTTCCATATTAGTTCCCTGAACCGCCACACTCTGTGCGCGAACTCACATTTTGTTAAATCTTTTGATTTAGCGCTTGAAACAACGCGACAAAAAAAAACCCGCTCCAGTGGAGCGGGTGAAGTCCAAAACTAGGGATGTCCTGAAAGAGACGAGTCCATCTTAAGTCTCCCCTAAGACATCCTCTGTGCGGTGTTTCACATAATGAAGAAATCACACGCAACAATAAAAAAAGCCGCCGCGGCTGAGCCGGGCGGCTTTTTCATTTGACGAAAATCAGACGACAGCGCCGTCGGTCTCGTCCTTTTCCTTGATCGGCTTGATCAGGTCTTCGCGCTTGACGCCCAGCCACATGGCGATGGCCGCGGCCACGAATACCGAGGAATAGATACCGAACAGAATACCGATGGTCAGCGCGACGGCGAAGTAATGCAGGGCCTGGCCGCCGAAGAACAGCATCGACAGCACCATCATCTCGGTACAGCCGTGGGTGATGATGGTACGCGAGATGGTGCTGGTGATCGCGTGGTCGATGACCTCGGTCACGCTCATCTTGCGCTGCTTACGGAAGGTTTCGCGAATCCGGTCGAAGATCACGACCGACTCGTTGACGGAATAGCCCAGCACCGCCAGCACCGCCGCCAGCACGGTCAGCGAGAATTCCCACTGGAAGAAGGCGAAGAAGCCGAGGATGATCACGACGTCGTGCAGGTTGGCGATGATCGCCGCCACCGCGAACTTCCACTCGAAGCGCACGGCCAGGTAGATCACCACGCCGATCACCACCATGATCAGCGCGTTCAGGCCGTTCTGGGCCAGCTCGTCGCCGACCGACGGACCGACGAACTCGACGCGCTGCAGGTGAACTGCCTCGGCGCCGGCCGCGTTGACGCAGGTGCTGCGGCTGACGGTCTCACCTTTCTCGGTGGTCTGCTGGATCTGCCTGGTCGTGCCGTTCTCGGCCGCGCACAGGGCGTTGAAGACCGTGGTCGAAGCGGTCGCGCCCGGCAGGTCCTTGCGGATCGGCAGGCGCAGCAGGACGTCCTGGGCGGTACCGAAAGGCGTCGCTTCCGGATGTTCGTAGCCGGCCTTTTCCAGGGTGCTGCGAATCTTCTCCAGGTCGGCCGCATGCGGATAACGCAGCTCCATGGTCGTGCCGCCGGTGAATTCCACCGAGAAGTGCAGCGGCTTGGTGATCAGGAAGAACACCGCGGCAACGAAGGTCAGCGCCGAAATCACGTTGAAGATCAACGCGTGGCGCATGAACGGGATGTCCCGTTTAATCTTGAAAAATTCCATGTCTTTCCTCGCTGCTTATTTCTTGGCTGCGGACTTGGCGCCCGCCGCCGTGATACCCGGTTCCCAGACGGTACCGATGGCGATCTTGCCCAGCTTCTTCTTGCGGCCGTACCACAGGTTCACCACGCCGCGCGAAAGGAACACTGCCGAGAACATCGAGGTCAGGATGCCCAGGCAGTGCACGACCGCGAAGCCGCGCACCGCGCCCGAGCCGAACACCAGCAGGGCCAGGCCGACGATCAGGGTGGTCACGTTCGAGTCCAGGATGGTGGCCCAGGCGTGGCTGAAGCCGGCCGCGATCGCCGCCTGCGGTGTATTACCCGCACGCAGTTCCTCGCGGATGCGCTCGTTGATCAGCACGTTGGCGTCGATCGCCATACCCAGCGCCAGCGCGATTGCGGCGATACCCGGCAGGGTCAGCGTGACTTGCAGCATCGACAGTATGCTCAGCAGGAACAGCAGGTTGCAGGCCAGCGCCACGACGCTGAAGAAGCCGAACAGCTGGTAGTAGACGATCATGAAGACCGCGATCGCCACGAAGCCCCACACGGTCGAGTGCAGACCCTTGGAGATGTTCTCGGCGCCCAGCTGCGGGCCGACCACGCGTTCCTCGATGAATTCCATCGGTGCCGACAGCGCACCGGCGCGCAGCAGCAGGGCCAGCTCGGCGGCGGCCTGCGGGCTCGGCATGCCGGTGGTCTGGAAGTTCGAACCGAATTCGCTCTGGATGGTCGCGACCTGCAGCACGGTGTACTTGCCCTTCTCCTTGAGCAGCGTGGCCATGCGCTTGCCGACGCGTTCGCGGGTCATGGCGCGCATCTTGCGGCCGCCTTCGGCGTTCAGCTCGAGGTTCACGGCCGGACGCTGGTTCTGGTCGAAGCCAGGCATGGCGCTGATGATCGACTCACCCGTGGTGACCACGTCCTTCGACACCACCACCGGCCCTGCGCCCCCGGTGAACAGCTCCGAGTTCAGCGGAATGGCGGCGGTCAGTTCGGTACCCGGGGTGACCGTATCGTCGGTCACGCGGAATTCGAGGGTCGCGGTACGGCCGATGATGTCCTTCGCGTGGGCGACGTCCTGCACGCCCGGCAGCTGCACCACGATGCGGTCGCGGCCCTGCTGCTGGATCACCGGCTCGGTGGTGCCGAGTTCGTTGATGCGCTTGCCCAGGGTGCTGATGTTCTGCTTGACGCCATCGTCCACCGCTTTCTGCAGTGCTTCCGGCTTCAGGGTCACGACCAGCTTCAGGTCGGTACCGTCGGCGGTCTCGGCAAAGGCCAGGTCGGGGTTCTGGTTGGCCAGCACGGAACGTGCCTTGGCGCGGGTCTCGGCATCGCGGAAGCGGATCTCGACGCGGTTGCCGACGCGGTCGATGCCGGCGTGGCGCACGTTCTGGTCGCGTAGCAGCTGGCGGGCGGAAGTCTGGATGCTCTTGACGCGGTTTTCCTCGACCGCCTTGGCATCGACCTGCAGCAGGAAGTGCACGCCGCCGCGCAGGTCCAGGCCCAGGTTCATCGCCTGCGCGCCCAGCTTCTGCATCCACATCGGGGTGTTCTTCGCCAGGTTGACGGTGACGATGTAGTCAGGGTCGGCCGGGTCGCGGTTCAGGTCCCGTTCGAGGGCCAGCTTGGCCTTGAACTGGGCGTCGGTGCTGGTGAAGCGGGCACGCACGGCGCTGGTGTCGCCGGAACCTTCCAGGCTCACGGCCTCGGCCGGGACGCCGTCGCGCTTGAGCGCCGCGGCAACCTGGTTGGCGGTGTCGCTGTTGACCTTGACCGTGGCTTTCGAGGTCGTGATCTGCAGCGCCGGCGAGTCGACGAAGTAGTTCGGCGCCGTGTACAGCAGGCCGAGCAGCACTGCTGCCAGGATCAGTATGTACTTCCAGAGGGGGTAGCGATTCATGATAGGGGCCGTGCGGCTGGTTAAGGAGTTACAGGGCCTTCAGCGTGCCCTTCGGCAGCAGGGTGGTGACGGCGTTCTTCTGCACCACGATTTCGGTACCCGCAGCCACTTCGATGGTGACATAGGCTTCGGCAACTTTGGACACGCGGCCCAGGACGCCGCCGATGGTGATCACTTCGTCGCCCTTGGCCAGCGCGTCCATCATGCTCTTCAGCTCTTTCTGACGCTTCTGCTGAGGACGGATCATGATGAAATACATGACCACGAACATGATGATGATCGGGGCGAACGTCGTCAGGCTGCCCATCAGGCCAGGATCGGCGGCGCCGGCGGCGGTTTGCGCGTAAGCGTTGGAAATGAACACAAGGACTCCGATTTATAAGAATGTGAAAAAACAAGCGCTGTATTCTAGCACCCGCAAACTGTCAACTACCAGTTTTGGGGCATGTGGGAGCGATTGCAGATATTGCAAGAAGGAATTGTGCGCCATGCGGACTGCATGGCGCAGGAGAAACGTCTTTACACGCCGCGAGCGCGGTCGGTATTGAACTGCAAACGGAACTCGTGGAACTTGTCCGCATCGATCGCATCGCGAATTTCCTGCATCAGGTTCAGGTAGTAGTGCAGGTTGTGGATGGTGTTCAGGCGCGCACCCAGGATCTCCTTCGAGCGGTGCAGGTGGTGCAGGTAGGCGCGCGAGAAGTTCTTGCAGCAGTAGCAGGTGCAGGACTCGTCCAGCGGCGCCGTGTCGTCCTTGTAGCGCGCGTTCTTGATCTTGAGGTCGCCGAAGCGGGTGAACAGCCAGCCGTTGCGCGCATTCCGGGTCGGCATCACGCAGTCGAACATGTCGACGCCGTTGGCCACGCCGGCCACCAGGTCTTCCGGGGTGCCGACGCCCATCAGGTAGTGCGGCTTGTTTTCCGGCAGGCGCGGGCCGACGTGCTCGAGGATGCGCATCATGTCCTCTTTCGGCTCGCCGACCGACAGGCCGCCGATCGCCAGGCCCGGAAAGTCGATGTCTTCCAGGCCCGCCAGCGATTCGTCGCGCAGGCGCTCGTACATGCCGCCCTGGACGATGCCGAACAGCGCGTTCGGGTTCTCGCCGCGGTTGAACTCGTTCATCGAGCGCTGGGCCCAGCGCAGCGACATGCGCATCGACTTGGCTGCTTCCTCGCTGGTGGCCGGGCGGCCGTCGATTTCATACGGGGTGCACTCGTCGAACTGCATCACGATGTCCGAGTTCAGTGAGCGCTGGATCTGCATCGAGATTTCCGGCGACAGGAACTGGCGCGAACCGTCGATCGGGGACGCGAACTTCACGCCCTCCTCCGTGATCTTGCGCATCGCGCCCAGCGAGAACACCTGGAAGCCGCCGGAGTCGGTCAGGATCGGCTTGTCCCAGCCCATGAAGCCGTGCAGGCCGCCGAACTTGTCCATGACCTCGGTGCCCGGGCGCAGCCACAGGTGGAAGGTATTGCCGAGGATGATCTGCGAGCCGACTTCCTTCAGCTCCACCGGGTCCATCGCCTTCACGGAACCGTAGGTCCCGACCGGCATGAAGATCGGCGTTTCGATGGTGCCGTGGTTGAGTTTCAGGCGGCCGCGGCGCGCGTGCGACAGGCCGCTGGTGTCTTTCTTAAGGAGGGTAAATTCCAGCATCGTTCTATTACTCTTTACGGGTGAGCAGCATCGCGTCGCCATAGCTGAAGAAGCGGTATTCGCTGGCGATCGCGTGGGCGTAGGCCTTGCGGATCTCGTCGTAGCCGGCAAAGGCCGAGACCAGCATCATCAGGGTCGACTTGGGCAGGTGGAAATTGGTGATCAGGCGGGTCACGGTCTTGCACCGGTAGCCCGGCGTGATGAACAGGCGGGTGTCGCCGCTGCCCGCTTCGAGCTGGCCCGACTGCGACGCCGATTCCAGCGCGCGCAACGAGGTCGTGCCGACCGCCACCACGTCGCGGCCCGCGGCCTGGGCGGCGCGCACCGCGTCCACGGTTTCCTGCGCGATCGTGTACCACTCGCTGTGCATGTTGTGCTCGGCCAGGTTCTCGACGCGCACCGGCTGGAAGGTGCCGGCGCCCACGTGCAGGGTGACGTAGGCGATGTTCACGCCCTTCGCCGCCAGTTTATCGAGCAGCGGCTGGTCGAAGTGCAGGCCGGCGGTCGGCGCGGCGACGGCGCCCGGCTCCTTCGAATAGACGGTCTGGTAACGCTGCTCGTCGAATTCGTCGGCGTCGTGGGCGATGTAGGGCGGCAGCGGCAGGCGGCCGTGGGCCTCGATCAGGTCGAACACGTCGGCGCCTTCTGGCGGAAAGTGCAGCGTGAAGAACTCGCCCGCACGCTCTCCGGTGGTGACGTCGAAGGCGTTGGCCAGGCGGATGCGGTTGCCCGGCTTGGGCGACTTCGACGCGCGGACCTGCGCCAGCACGGTGCGGTTGTCGAGCACGCGCTCGACCAGCACCTCGACCTGGCCGCCGGATTCCTTCTGGCCGAAGAAGCGCGCCTTCAGCACGCGCGTATTGTTCATGACCAGCACGTCGCCGGCCTGGAGCTGGTCGACGATGTCGGCAAAAGTGCGATCGGTGATGCGGTCGCCGTCGAGCTGCAGCAGGCGCGAGGCGCTGCGGTCCGGCAGCGGCACCTGCGCGATGCGCTCTTCCGGGAGGTCGAAATCGAAGTCGGAGAGGGAGTAGATTCTGCTCATGATGGGAAAACGGTGCCAGGAGCCTTACAATATAAGCTCAAGCGTATGCGGCGAACCCTCTATTTTACACCAGCCTTTATGCCCGCAACCAAAGCAAACACTGCGGCCAACACGCCAGTCAAAGCCGCAGCCAAGCGCACTGCAACTCCGGTCCAGAAGACCATCGAGAGCAAATTAGCAAAGCTCGGCCTGCGCACCGACATGGACCTGGTGCTGCATCTGCCGATGCGCTACGAGGACGAAACCGAGATCGTGCCCGTGCGCGAGGCCTGCCTGCGCGGCGGCCACGTGTCGCAGGTCGAAGGCGTCATTACCAAAAATGAAATCACGTACAAACCGCGCAAGCAGCTGCTGGTGACGCTGGCCGACGAGACCTCGGACATCCAGCTGCGCTTCATGAATTTCTACGGCAGTCAGGTCAAGCAGCTGGCGGAAGGCACGCGCGTACGGGCGCGCGGCGAGGTGCGCCACGGCTTCTTCGGCGCCGAGATGGTCCACCCGGTGTACAAGATCGTCAACGAGGGCGCGCCGCTGCCGACCTCCCTGACCCCGGTCTATCCGGCCGGCGAAGGCCTGTCGCAGACGGTATTGCGGCGCGCGATCGCCGACGCCATGAAGCGCGTCGACTGGACCGATACCGTGCCGCGCGCGGTGCGCGAAAAACTGTCGCTGGCCGAATTCCAGCCCGCCGTGCGCCTGCTGCATTACCCGCCGCCGGACGTCGACGAGAATGCGCTGATCGAAAAGACCCATCCGGCCTGGACCCGCGTGAAGTTCGACGAGCTGCTGGCGCAACAGCTCTCGCTGAAACGCGCCCAGCAGGCACGCCGCGAAAAGGGCGCGCCGCAGCTGGGCACCGTGGGCGCCCTGTCCGAAGCGTTCCTGCACGCGCTGCCGTTCAGGCTGACCAATGCCCAGGCGCGCGTGGTGCAGGAGATCAGCAAGGACCTGCATGAGGGCTATCCGATGCAGCGCCTGCTGCAGGGCGACGTCGGCAGCGGCAAGACCGTGGTCGCGGCGCTGGCGGCCGCCCAGGCCATCGACAGCGGCTACCAGGCGGCGCTGATGGCGCCGACCGAGATCCTGGCCGAGCAGCACTTCCGCAAGATCGCGGCCTGGATGGAGCCGCTGGGCGTGAAGGTCGCCTGGCTGACCGGCAGCCTTAAAAAGAAGGAAAAGCAGGCGGCCAGCGAGATGGCGGAAACCGGCGAAGCCAACCTGGTGATCGGCACCCACGCGCTGATCCAGGATTCGGTGCAGTTCGCGAAGCTCGGCCTGGTGCTGGTCGACGAACAGCACCGCTTCGGCGTCGGCCAGCGCCTCACCCTGCGCAACAAGGGCAGCGACGGCCTGGTGCCGCACCAGTTGATGATGTCGGCCACGCCGATCCCGCGCACGCTGGCGATGACCTATTACGCCGACCTGGAAGTGTCGGTCATCGACGAGCTGCCGCCCGGCCGCACGCCCATCGTCACCCGCGCCATCGACCAGAACCGGCGCGACGAAGTGATCGAGCGCGTGCACGCCGCCGCGCTGGAAGGCCGGCAGGTCTACTGGGTGTGTCCGCTGATCGAAGAGTCGGAAGCGCTGCAGCTGCAGACCGCCACCGACACCTTCGAGACCCTGGCCGCTTCCCTGCCCGACCTGGTGGTCGGCCTGGTCCACGGCCGCATGAAGCCGGCGGAAAAGCAGGTGATCATGGATGCCTTTTCAAGCGGCCACGTGCACGTGCTGGTGGCCACCACCGTGATCGAGGTCGGGGTCGACGTGCCGAACGCTTCGCTGATGGTGATCGAGCACGCCGAGCGCTTCGGCCTGTCGCAACTGCACCAGCTGCGCGGGCGCGTCGGACGCGGCTCGGCGGCCAGCGTCTGCCTGCTGCTGTATCAGAGCCCGCTGGGCCACGTGGCCAAGCAGCGCCTGATGACGATGCGCGAGACCACCGACGGTTTCGAAATCGCGCGCCGCGACCTGGAGATCCGCGGTCCCGGCGAATTTCTCGGCGCGCGCCAGTCCGGCGAGGCCATGCTGCGCTTCGCCAACCTGGAGACCGACCAGTGGATCGTCGAGCAGGCGCGCGACGTGGCGGCCTGGCTGCTGGCCTCCGACCGGCCAGAAGCGGAAGCGATCGTCGATGCCCACCTGCTGCGCTGGCTGGGCGGGCGCGAGGAATTCCTCAAGGTGTAAGCAGGGCTGCCGGCCTCAGGCCGTGGTGTCCTGCTTGCTGGCGTGGCCGTCGTCCGGCCTGGGCTTCTTGTCGGTTTTGGTCTTGTCCTTTGCCTTGTCCTTGGCCTTCCCGGTCTTGGCGCTGGGTTTGGTGCTGGCTTTGGCATCCCTGGCGCCGGCCTGCGCGGCATCCTTCTCGTGACCGGCGGCGGCCTTGGCGACGGCCGGGGAGGTGCTCGAATCCGGCGTGGTGGTCTGGGACGGCGCCTGGGCAGGCGCCGTCTGGGCCCAGGCAGCGCCGGCAAACACGCAGGCGCCCAGAATGGCGATGGTCGTTTTCATGCGAATAGCCCTCCGCTTGGTCGTAGCCCCTAATGTACACCGCTTGCCAAAACGGCCTGTTCCGCGAATTCTGCCGTTTGTCGCAAGCGGAGGGCCAGCGCGGCGTGATCTTCGCACTGCTGCTGGTGCTGGCGGCGCGACGCGTGCCGGCCGCGCAGGCCATGGCCTGAGCGCGGTTTATTCCGTCTTCGTCAGCTCGACGCCGTCCACCGTCATCTTCATCTTGCCGCCCTCGCGGTGCGGCGGCTTGCTGACCACGAAGGTGGAGCGCACCAGGCTGAAGCCGACGTCGAAATTATCGCCGTTAAAACCCTGCAGGTCGATGTTGAGGTTGAGGTTCTTGCCTGGCCGGTCGCGCTTGTACTCGACGTGGCCGTCCTGCTTGATGTTCAGCCGCATGTCCTTGCCCAGCCATTCGCCCACGTAGGCCGCTTTGTCGGCGGGGACCGGCACCGGGTCCGCGAAGCTGGGTTGGGCCGCGCACAGGCAGGCGGCAAGCAGGATGGCACGGCGGATCATGGGTTTTCCTTTATGGCGACGGGGACTGCGAAAAGTATCGATGCGCCCGCCGGCAGTGTCAAACAAAACCGGATATGCATGTCTGCGCACGGCAATGAAAAAAGCCCGCTGGATTGGCGGGCTTTTCATGCGGTGAACGCGATTACCTGGCCGGGGTGGTCGGCGCGGCGGGCGTGGCCGGGGCTGCAGGCGTCGCCGGGCTGGCCTGGACGGCAGGGGTGGCCGGCGCGACTGGGGTATCGGAAGTCTCCGGAGTCACAGGCGTCGCGGTCGTGGTTGGCGTAGCCGGGGTCGCAGAGGCGGCCGGGGTAGCCGGGGTAGCAGGCGTTGCCGGGGTCGCGGCTTCGGTCGCGGTCTCGCTGGCGGTGTCGCCCTCGGTCTTCACGCTGCTCTTGTGCGTGGTCTTGTGTGCGGTCTTGGTGTGCTTGGTTTTCTTGGGCTCGGCCTTGGCGGCCTTCACGCCGGAGGACGTGGTTTCCTTGACGTCGGTCTTCGCGGCCTTGGTGTCGGTCGTGGCGGCTGCGGCATGCTGCGCGCCCTTGGTGTCGCTGGTCTTGGCCTTGGTCACTTCGGCAGTGGGCACCAGCACGGCGGTTTTCGGAGCGGGCGCTTGTGCGAATGCAGCGGTGGCGAACAGGCCGGCGATCACGGTAACGATGGTCTTTTTCATGGTGGTGGTCCTCACGGTAAGCTGTCGACAGACCCGCGTCATGCAGGCCTGTCATTCGGGATAAGCGCGATTACTTGGCCGGGGTGGCGGCAGCGACGGTGGTGTCCTTGTGCTCGGCCTTGTGTTCGGCCTTGGCTGCCTTGTGCTCGGCCTTGGCTTCCTTCACATCGGCCTTGGCGGCGTCCTTGGTCGCCTTGGCGTCGGCCTTGGCTTCCTTGACTTCAGTCTTGGCTGCAGCCTTGGCGTCCTTCACGTCGGCCTTGGCGGTTTCCTTCGTTTCCTTCACGTCGGCCTTGGCAGCAGCTTTGGTTTCTTTCACTTCCGCTTTGGCAGCCTGCTTTTCCTGCTTGGCTTCAGCCTTCGCCACTGCCGGGGTGGTAGCCGTCGGGGTGGTCGTTGCAGGAGTCTGTGCTGCGAATGCTGCGGTGGCGAACAGGCCGGCGATCAGGGTAGCGATGGTCTTTTGCATGATGTGGTCCTCAGTTTTGTCTCGGGGTTGTCAGTGCACGTTTGCGTGTCACTTGTCCCTGAAACGCGGACCTTCGCTGCCCTGTTGACGGCCTTTACAAAGCCTTACCTGGCTGACAAATGCTTACAACTCGGCCATGCCGGCGTATTTCAGAAGCCGTAGCCGTGCCAGGCGTCCTTGAAGTCCCTGGCGCGCGCATCTAGCACTTCCGGACGGCCGCGCAGCCACTGCACCACGGCCTCGCGGTCTTCTTCGCCGGGCGAGCCGCGCTCGATGTTGGCGATCACGCCTTCGGTCTCGGTGAACGGCTCCTTGCCGCCGAAGCCGCCGCCCAGCAGGCCGCGCTGCTCGAGGAAGCCGAAGAAGTCGTTGATGAAGTCGTGGTAAGGCTCGCCGCGCATCGGGCTGTTGAACACCAGTTCGATGTCGAAGCAGTGCTCCTTGAATTCGCCGACGCGCGCCTTCTTGCGCTGGCGGGCATTCAGGCGCCGCATGCGGCTGGTGGTGCGGGGATCGCGTTTCATGGTTTTTCTCCTTGTTGATTGTCTGCTTCATAGTGCACGCCGATCTGGCGCCGCACTTCATCCATCACGCCCATCAGGGCCAGGGTGTCCTCGTGCGTCATGCCCGGACTCTCGATCAGGCCCGCCTGCCAGCAGCGCTGCGCTTCGATCGCTTCGTGCACGTAGCCGTTGCCCAGGAAAGGCGTGGGCACGGTGCGCGAGATGCCGTCCGCGCGCGCCACCGTCACCGTCTGGGCGCGGTGGAACATGGTGTTCATGCGCACGTGCCCCTTCTCGCCGGCGATCGTCAGCTCGCTCGGCAGGCGGGCGCGCAGCGAGCAGCTGCACACCGACATGCCGCCATCGACGTGGCGCAGCACGAAGCCGGTCTGCTCGTCGACGCCGGTCGGGCCGATCTCGGCCTGCGCCGCGACCGCCGCCACGGGCCCGAGCAGCGCCACCGCGATCGACAGCGGATAGATGCCCAGGTCGAGCAGCGCGCCGCCGCCCAGCACCGGATTGAACACACGGTGCTCCATGCCGAAGTCGGCCTTGAAGCCGAGGTCCGCGATCACCTGCGTGACCTTGCCGATCTCGCCGGATTCCACCACGCGGCGCACCTCGGCCAGCGCCGGCATGAAGCGCGTCCACATCGCCTCCATCAGGAACAGCTTTTTGGCGCGCGCCAGCGCCACCAGTTCTTCCGCCTCCTGACGGTTCATGGTGAAAGGCTTCTCGCACAGCACGCCCTTGCCCGCGTTCAGAGCCAGGCGCACGTTGTCGACGTGGGCCGGGTGCGGCGTGCCGACGTAGACCAGGTCGATGTCGCCGGCCTGCGCCAGCGCTTCATACGAACCGTAGGCAGCGCCGCCGAATTCGTTCACGAAAGTCTGCGCACTTTCCAGGTTGCGCGAGCCGACGCCGGCCAGCACCGCCCCCGGCGTATCCTTCAATGCGTTGGCAAAGGCCTTGGCGATCTTACCGGTGCCGAGAATGCCCCAGCGAACCACATCCGTCATGCTTCCTCCCAGATCTGTTATTTAGTCGGCCGCTTGGGCCGGAACACGGTTTCGTCGAGATAAAAGGCTTCGTCCTGTTCCGCCCACCAGCCGGGCACGCCCAGCACCGGCAGCGGCGTGAAGGCGGCGGTGCTCAGGCCCTCGGTGCACAGCTGGCCCGCCACCTGCATGTCGATCCAGGCGCGCCGGTCTTCCCAAGCCAGGCCGAACCAGGCATCGGGCGCGAACAGGACCCACGTGTGCGCCGTGATCGCCTTGCGCGGGGCCACCAGCTTTTCCATCAGCGCGTGGCCGAACAGCCAGACCTGGGCCGCGCCTCCCGCACCGAACAGGGCCCGCTGGACGAACAGCGTGTCGTGCCACCGGTGCGCGCGCAAGCCCTCGACCAGCGTGCGGCCGGCATCGCCGTCGCGCACCATCAGCAGCGCGGCGTTCTCGTCGAAGATGGTGGCGGCGTCGCGCGCCGGCCCGCGCGCCTTGCCCACGCCGGCGGTGGCGATCTGCGCGGCCTGCAAGGCGTTCAGCTCGCGCTTGATGAGCGGGAAGGTCTGCCACACCAGGCCGTTGAAGAAGTCGTGCAGGTTCTCGCGCGTTGGCACGCAGCCGGTGGCGCCGATGAACGCCTCGTAGGCGGTGTTCAGGGGCAGTTCGGCCTGGGGCACGAAGCGGATCGCCTGGCCGCGGTGGTTCTGCAGGCCGAGCCTGGCCGCGTTCGCATTGAACCGGTCGATGAACGAAGCGGCCGGCGCCAGGCTGTCGAAGGCGGGACGCACCGCGTCATACCATGGGCGCGTCCAGTCGATCTCCGCGAACATGCGCGCTTACAGCATCTTCCAGTGGAGCTGCTGGCCGGCGTCGAGCGGCACCAGTTCGGTCTCGCCCATCGGCACGCTGGGCGGAATGGTCCAGGTCTCGCGCTTGAGGGTGACGCTGCCCTCGTTCACCGGCAGGTCGTAGAAAGCCGGGCCGTTCAGGCTGGCGAAAGCTTCCAGCTTATCCAGCGCGCCAGCCTGCTCGAAGGCGGTGGCGTACAGCTCCATCGCGTGCAGGGCGGTGTAGCAACCGGCGCAGCCGCAGGCGCTTTCCTTGGCGTGGATGGCGTGCGGCGCCGAGTCGGTGCCGAGGAAGAAGCGCTCGTCGCCGCTGGTGGCGGCCGTGACCAGCGCCAGGCGATGTTCCTCGCGCTTCAGGACCGGCAGGCAGTAATAGTGCGGGTTGATGCCGCCCTTGAAGATCTCGTTGCGGTTGTACAGCAGGTGGTGGGCCGTGATGGTGGCGGCGATCGGGCCTTCGGCCTCGGCCACGTACTGGGCGGCGTCGCGCGTGGTGATGTGCTCGAACACGATCTTCAGTTCCGGGAAGTCGCGGCGCAGCGGGCGCATCACGCGCTCGATGAACACGGCTTCGCGGTCGAACAGGTCGATGTCGTGATTCGTGACTTCGCCGTGCACCAGCAGCGGCATGTCCAGCTCCTGCATCACCTCCAGCGTCCTGTAGCACTTGCGCAGGTCGGTCACGCCGGCCGCCGAGTTGGTGGTGGCGCCGGCCGGGTACAGTTTGACGGCGTGGATGAAGCCCGTGTCACGGGCGCGGCGGATCTCGTCCGGGTCCGTGTTGTCGGTCAGGTACAGGGTCATCAGCGGCTCGAAACGCATTCCTTCCGGCAGCGCGGCCAGGATGCGCTCGCGGTAGGCGGCAGCATCGGCGGCGGTGGTGACCGGCGGCTTCAGGTTCGGCATGACGATGGCGCGGGCAAACTGGCGCGCGGTGTGCGGCAGCACGCTGGCCATGTGGGCGCCGTCGCGCAGGTGCAGGTGCCAGTCGTCGGGGCAGATGAGGGTGATGGTGTCGGGGGATTCGATGGTGGACATGGCGGCTCTCGGATTGCGAAACCCCGACATTCTACCTGTAGCCACTGTGGCGGGCACGCACTGCCCCGGGTGCGCACGATACGTTTCCTGAAAGTACTAAAAAGAACCGATCACGCTAAACTTCACCTGTTTAACACTCACAGTTCAGCATGGGAATCGGAATCGACACGCTGGCCCCGCTCGCCTTCATCATCGTCTTTGCCTACACGGTCTTCGGCCTGACCGGTTTCGGCTCGACCATCACGGCCATGCCGATGCTGGTACTGGTGATCCCGCTGCGCATGGCGGTGCCGCTGATGCTGGTGTTCGACCTGGCTTCCGGCCTGCTGCTCGGGCTGAAGAACCGCCGCTTCATCGAACGCCGCGAAGCGCTGCGCCTCATCCCCTTCATGCTGGGCGGGATGGCGGTCGGCGTGCTGGCCCTGGTCAAGGCACCCGAGCGGCTGCTGCTGGTGATCCTCGGCCTGTTCATCCTCTGCTATGCGGCCTGGAGCCTGCTGGTGCGCGGCAAACCGCAGCCGCTGGCCGGCGCCTGGGCCGCGCCCTTCGGCACTGTCGGCGGCATCTTCACCGCCCTGTTCGGCGCCGGCGGCCCCTTCTATACGATCTACCTGACCCGGCGCCTGCCGGACAAGCTGACGCTGCGCGCGACCATCAGCGGCGTGCTGTTCTTCAGCGCGGTCGCGCGGCTGCTGCTGTTTTCCGGCGCCGGACTGTACAGGCAGGAATCGCTGCCGCTGATGGCCGCCGTGCTGCTGCCGTGCGCCTTGGGCGGCCTTTACTTGGGCAACCGCCTGCACCAGCGCCTGCCCGCGGAACGTATCAAGCAGGCAATCTGGGTGGTGCTGATCGCGGGCGGGGCCAGCCTGGTGCTGCGCAACCTGTAAAGACCGCGGCACCTGCGCATGGTGCTAGCATGTCGCCTTAATAAATAAGGGGACGGAAATGCAGGAGACAGTCACACGCGACATCGCGTCGATTCAGGCCATCGGCGCGGTGCCGACGATCCTGGAAACGGTGGCCACGATCACGGGCCTGGGCTTCGTTTGCATAGCCCGCGTCACGCAGGATAGCTGGCACGCCTGCGCCGTGCTGGACAGGCTGAATTTCGGCCTCAAGGTCGGCGGCGAGCTGGACGTCACGACCACGCTCTGCGAGGAGGTGCGCGACACCCGCAAGGCGATCATCATCGACCACGTGAGCGCGAGCGCCACCTACTGCAACCACCATACGCCGCGCATCTATGGCTTCGAGAGCTACATCTCGATCCCGATCTTCCGCCAGGACGGCAGCTATTTCGGCACCCTGTGCGGGCTCGATCCGAAGCCGGCCAGGCTGTCGACGCCGGCGGTCACCAACAGCATGACCCTGTTCGCGCAGCTGATCTCGCTGCAGATGGAAGCCGACGCGCAGCTGACCGACACCCGCGACCGGCTTGCCGCCGAGCGCGATACCGCGGAACTGCGCGAACAGCTCATCGCCGTGCTCGGCCACGACCTGCGCACGCCGCTCGACTCGATCTCGATGGCGGTGGAAGTCGGCAAACGCAAGCAGCCCGACAGCGCGATGCAGGCCCTGCTCGACCATATAGGGCGCAGCGCGGACCGCATTTCTTCCCTGGTCGACAACGTGGTCGACTTCACGCACGGACGCATGGGCGGCGACATCGATGTCGCGCTGCGCCGCGAGGACGGGCTGCACCTGGTCTTCGGGGAGGTCGTCGAGACCATGCGCAGCCTCTACCCCGAACGCCGTATCGACGCGCAGCTGCAGCCCGCGCCCGGCCTGTTGTGCGACAGCGACCGGATGCGGCAGATGCTGTCGAACCTGCTCAACAACGCGCTGGTGCACGGCGACCCGCAGCGGCCTGTCCGGATCTGCGCCGGCGAGGAACATGGCGTATTCCAGCTGACGGTCACGAATGCCGGCCCGCGGATTCCGGACGAGGTCAGGCGCCAGCTGTTCAAGCCGTTCTGGCGCGGCGCCGCGAAGGTGTCCCGCGAAGGCCTGGGCCTGGGGCTGTTCATCGTGTCCGAGATCGCGCGGGCGCACGGCGGCAGCATCGAAGTGCTTACCTCGGATGCGGAGACGTCTTTCATCTACAAGGTACGCCGGCTGGACCTGGCCGCCCTTGGTGCCTGATCAGTGAATGATCCGCGCGAGGAATTCGCGCGCGCGCTCCGACTTTGGCGCCGTGAAGAAATCGTCCGTGGCGCTCTCCTCGACGATGCGGCCGTGGTCCATGAACAGGATGCGGTCGGCCACCCGGCGCGCAAAACCCATCTCGTGGGTCACCACCATCATCGTCATGCCGTCCTGGGCCAGCCCGGTCATCACGTCCAGCACTTCGCCCACCATCTCCGGGTCGAGCGCGGAAGTCGGCTCGTCGAACAGCATCGCAATCGGGTCCATCGCCAGGGCCCGCGCGATCGCTACGCGCTGCTGCTGGCCGCCCGAGAGCTGGCTGGGAAACTTGTCCTGGTGCGCCAGCAGGCCGACCCGCTCCAGGTATTTGAGGCCGTTGGCGGTGGCTTCGTCGCGCGAGCGCTTCAGCACCTGCACCTGGGCCAGGTTCAGGTTGTCGCGCACGGACAGGTGCGGGAACAGCTCGAAGTTCTGGAACACCATCCCGATCCTGGCGCGCAGCGCCGGCAGGTGGGTACTTGGGTCGCCGACCGGCGTGCCGTCGACGCGGATGCTGCCCTGCTGGAAGGGTTCGAGGCCGTTGACGGTCTTGATCAGCGTCGACTTGCCGGAACCGGAGGGGCCGCACACTACCACGACGTCGCCGCGCGCCACCCGCGTGCTGCAGTCGCCGAGGACCTGGAAGCTGCCGTACCACTTGCTGACATTGTCTATTTCAATCATGTGCTTATAGTGCGTGTTGTATGCGTTTGAGCGTGCTTGACAGCACCATCAGCCCCTAGGATACTGCGGAACTTGTCAAGATATCAGTATCAATTGGCATGTCTGGCAAAACCACTCTTATTTTGCCCGATCAGCCACCGGAACAGGACGGACGATCTCCACCCGTTCCGCCGCGCCGCCATCACCAGAAGGAAGCCCTATGAATAATCGAAACCGCCTGACCACTTACATCCTCGTGGGGCTGGTGCTCGGCATCGCCGCTGGCTACGTTGCAAACAATTACCTGGAAAACCCGGCCGGCTTCGCCGACACGCTGTCGCTGGTGACCACCCTGTTCCTCCGCCTGATCAAGATGATCATCGCGCCGCTGGTGTTCTCGACCCTGGTGGTCGGCATCGCCAAGATGGGCGACGCTTCGGAAGTCGGCCGCATCGGCATCAAGGCGCTGGGCTGGTTCATCATCGCCTCGATCCTGTCGCTGACCCTGGGCCTGGTCCTGGTGAACCTGTTCCGTCCGGGCGACGCGATGGCCGCCGCCGGCCACCTGCCGGCCGTGACGGAATCCTCCGGCATCGCCGTCACCGGCCTGACGCTCAAGGAATTCATCACCCACCTGGTACCGGTCTCGATCGTGGACGGCATGGCCAAGAACGAGATCCTGCAGATCGTGATCTTCTCGATCTTCTTCGGCACCGGCGCCGCCGCCGTCGGCACGCGCGCCACTCCGCTGATCGACGCCATCGACGGCGCCGCCCATGTGATGCTGAAGGTGACCGGCTACGTCATGAACTTCGCGCCAGTCGCCGTGTTCGCGGCGGTGGCGAGCGTGATCGCCAAGAGCGGCGTCGGCGTGCTGTCGACCTATGGCGTGTTCATGGGCGAGTTCTACCTCGGCATCGCGCTGCTGTGGATCGTGCTGATCGCGATCGGCATCCTGTTCGTCGGTCCGCGCATCCTGCAGCTGCTGCGCGAACTGCGCGAGCCGACCATCCTGGCCTTCACCTGCGCCTCGTCGGAAGCGGCGTTCCCGAAGACCCTGGAAGGCCTGGAGCGCTTCGGTGTGAAGAACCGCCTGGCCGCGTTCGTGCTGCCGATCGGCTACTCGTTCAATCTCGATGGTTCGATGATGTACTGCACCTTCGCCACCATCTTCATCGCCCAGGCCTACGGCATCGAAGTGCCGCTGTCGACCCAGCTGACCATGATGCTGGTGCTGATGCTGACCTCGAAGGGCATGGCCGGCGTGCCGCGCGCTTCGCTGGTGGTGATCGCCGCCACCCTGAACCAGTTCCATATCCCGGAAGCGGGCCTGCTGCTCCTGCTGGGCATCGACCACTTCCTCGACATGGCGCGCTCTGCCACCAACGTGATCGGCAACGGCATCGCCACCGCCGTGGTCGCGAAGTGGGAGGGCGAGCTGACCAACCCGACGGCGGCCGACAAGGATATTGCGACCTCGCCGCTGCGCTGAACGGACCCCGCATTACAGAAGGCTTTCCAGGGATGGGAAGCCTTTTTTTATAGACGACCTCAAAGCCGTCATTCCCGCGGAAGCGGGAATCCATGCTGAATCGATGACATAGGCTCAGTATGGGTTCCCGCCTCCGCGGGAACGACGGGTGATTATGGAGATAGCATGACTTACCCGAAATCCGCGCGCACGCTGTTCGCGCTCTTCCTCTGCCTGTTCGCACTAGCTGCTCAAGCCCAGACCGCCGCCCCGGCCAGGCTGCCCAACGTCGTGATCCTGGCTACCGGCGGCACCATCGCCGGCACCGGCGCGACCAGCACCACCACCGTCGGCTACACCGCCGCCACGGTCGGCGTGCAGGCCCTGATCAACGCCGTGCCGGAACTGCAGAAGGTCGCCCACGTGAGCGGCGAGCAGGTCTTCCAGATCGCCAGCGAGAACATGGGCAACGAGCAGTGGCTGGCCCTCGCCAAGCGCGTCAACACCCTGCTGGCGCAGCCCAACGTGGACGGCATCGTGATCACCCACGGCACCGACACGATCGAGGAAACCGCCTACTTCCTGAACCTGGTCGTCAAGAGCAAAAAGCCGGTGGTGGTGGTCGGCGCGATGCGCCCCTCGACCGCGATCTCGGCCGACGGCCCGATCAACCTGTACAACGCGGTGCTGACCGCCGGCAGCCAGGACGCCATCGGCAAGGGCGTGCTGGTGGTGATGAACGACCAGATCAATGCCGCGCGCGAAGTCACCAAGACCAACACCGTCACCACCGACACCTTCAAGTCGCCGGAACTGGGCATGCTGGGCTACGTGGTCGGCAACCAGCCGCACTTCTACCGCGCCTCGACCCGCAAGCACACCGTCGACACCGAGTTCGATATTTCGAAGCTCGATGCGCTGCCGGCCGTGGAGATCGCCTACACCTATGCCAATGTCGGCCCGACCGCGGTGAATGCTTTTGTCGCCGCCGGCGCCAAGGGCCTGGTGCATGCCGGCGTCGGTGACGGCAGCCTGCCGACCAAGGTCCGCCCTGCCCTCTCCGCCGCGCGCAAGAACGGCGTGATCGTCGTGCGCTCGAGCCGTGTCGGCCAGGGCATCGTGGCGCGCAACGGAGAAGCCAATGACGATGAGCTGGACTTCGTGGTGTCGGATACGCTGAACCCGCAGAAGGCGCGTATCCTGCTGATGCTGGCGCTGACGAAGACGAACAGCACCAAAGAGATTCAGCGGATGTTCTATACGTATTGATGCGCGTACGTGGGCACGGTGTGCCCACCCTACGAAAGCCGCTCATTTGGGCGGCTTTTTCATTTTCAGAACAGGTGGTTCAAACCCACCGACATCCCCCGCTGGCGCGTCTGCTTCGACGCCGGCACCAGCGCGCCGCCATAGCGGTTGAGATCGACCTCCGCATACAAATTGCTGCGCTTGGACAGCGCATAGCTGGTGCCGAGCATGCGCAGCTCGCGCGTGCCGCCGCCGGCTGCGCTGTCGTAGGTGGAGCGATAGATCGCGCCGGTGACGTTGAACGCCCCCACCTCGTAGCTGACGCCGCCGAAGCGGGTCGTGTTCTGGTAGATCCCGGCCGTGGCGCTGTCCTGGCGTTCGCGCGACATCGAGGCCTTGGCGGTGATGCCATGGAATTTCACGCCGCCGCCGGCGACGAAGGCGTGGTTGGCGAAGCCGGCAGCCGTCTGCTTGTAGGTGTAGGCGCCCGCCGCCAGCAGCGGGCCGCCGGCATAGCTGAATCCCACGGCCTTGGCGGCGCCCCTGTCCACATCGCCCGCCACTTCGCCTGCCGCGTATTCGGCGCGCAGCGTCAGTCCGCCGAAGGTCCCCGCATACTGGATGTCGTTGTTGAAGCGCGTCCCCGACGACGAGGATGCGCTCAGGCCGGCCGCTTTCGCCGCCGCCGGCAGGGTGGTGCCCGCGCCGGAAGACAGCGGCACGATGCCGGTGTAGTTGTGGTCGAAAGGATCGAGGAATTTTTCGGTCTTGAAGCCGATCGTGTACTGGCGGCCGAGGTCGACCGAGCCCCATGCCCCGCCGAGGCCGATCGCCGCGGTCCGGTTGAACAGCACGTTGTTGGTGTTGTCCAGTTCTCCGGTGCTGCTCTTGAAACCGCTCTCGAGCTGGAAGTGGGCGTTCAATCCATTGCCGAGTTGTTCGATGCCGCGAAAGCCGAGACGGTTCGAGTAATAGTTACCGGTGCCCATGGTCAGCATGCCATCGCCGGCGGCGTTGACATTGGTCTGGTAACGCAGGCCGGCGTCGATCGAGCCGTAGACCTTGACGGAAGCCTGGGCGAAGGCGGCAGCCGGGCATGCGGCCGCCAGCGCCAGTATCAGCAAACGGATACGGGTTGTCATGCATTGTCTCCTGCTAGGTTTTATGTTTTATGTGCGTGCGGGACGTGCGCGTCCCGCCGCGGACTGCCGGTGAAGATCGAACGGGAGGTGGGCGGCCTGCCGCGGCCGCCCGGTGGGACGATCAGGCGGCTGCCTTGGCCGCCGCCTTGCGTGCTGCCTGGCTGGCGTTACTGCTCAGCGTGAGGAGCATGATGATGCTGGCCACCGTCAGGCCGGCAACCGGCATCAGGGCCAGCGCATAGCTGCCGGTTTCTTCCTTGATCCAGCCGTAGGCATTGACCATCAGGCCGCCGCCGATCAGGTTCGATGCGGCGTTGATGCCGGCCAGGCCGGCTGCCGCCGACGAGGGAGACAGCCAGGAGGAGCTCAGGGCCCAGAACGGTCCCTTGAACGAGTAGGCGCCGACCAGGATGCACGACAGCAGGAAGACCGTCGGCGCGAGCGAATCGACCGCCAGCGTGCCGAGCATGCCGCCTGCGATCAGCGCCAGCGAGATCGCGGTGTGCCAGCGGCGCTCCCCGGTCTTGTCCGAATGGCGGCCCCACAGGACCATCAGCACCGCGGCAATCACATACGGCACCGAATTGACGAGGCCGATCTGCATGACCGTCAGGCCGAAGGATTTGAGCAGCTGGGGCTGCCACACGCCGAGCACGGTCCCGGATGCCGAGGCGGCCGAGCAGACCAGCGCCATGCCCAGCACTTCCTTGCTGCGGAACAGCTTCCAGATCGACGCATGTTCAACCGACACCGACTTCTTCTCCAGGCGTTCCTTGTCCAGGCGCGAGGTCAGCCAGCCGCGCTGCTCCGCGCTCAGCCATGTCGCCTGCTCCGGACGATCGGTCAGGAAGAACAGGCAGGCGAAGCCCAGCAGGACGGTCGGCAGGCCTTCGAGGATGAACAGCCAGTGCCAGCCGCGCATGCCCAGCAGGCCGTCGGCCTGCAGCAGCAGACCGGACAGCGGGGAGCCGATGAAGCTGCCCATCGGCACCGCCACCATGAACATGGCGACCATGCGCCCGCGGTAGGCGGCCGGGAACCAGTAGGTCAGGTACAGCACCACGCCGGGGAAGAAGCCGGCTTCGGCGGCGCCGAGCAGGAAACGCATGACGAACAGCGAGTTCTGGCCCTGGACGAAGGCCATGCCCGCGGACACCAGGCCCCAGGTGATCATGATCCGGGCAATCCATTTGCGCGCGCCGAACTTCTGCAGCGCCAGGTTGCTGGGCACCTCGAACAGGAAGTAGGCGATGAAGAACAGGCTGCCGGCGAAACCGAAGACCTTCTTGGTGAGGCCAAGGTCGTCGTTCATCTGCAGGGCAGCCATGCCGATGTTGCCGCGGTCGATCAGGGCCAGCAGGTAGCAAACGGTCAGGAAGGGGATGATGCGCCAGGTGACCTTGCGCATGGTCTCCGCCTCGAGGCGGGATGTGGTGTCGATATCGCTCATGTCGTCTCCGATAATGTAATCGTTAAAGCGCGTCTTGGCGCGCGCTTGTGGATTTTTGTTGCGATCTCAGCCCGGTTTCAGCTCAGTTACCTGCCTGCTGTTCCAGTACGGCCAATACGTTGTTCGCCGCGCCCACGCCCATGCCGACATAGGCGTCGTCGGTCACGCCGCCGATGTGCGGCGACAGGATGGCGTTCGGGATATCGGTGAACGGATGGCCGGGCGTGAAGGGCTCGACCTGAAAGCTGTCCAGGCCCGCCGCGCGCAGGGCGCCGCTGCGCAGGGCCGCGGCCAGCGCGGCTTCGTCGATCAGGCCGCCGCGCGCCGTGTTGACCACGATCGCGCCGCGGCGCATGGTGGCCAGGGTCTCCGCGTTCAGCATGTTGGCGTTGTCCTTGCTGAGCGGGCAATGCAGCGACAGCACGTCCGACCGGGCGATGACGTCAAGCAGCGGCAGCAGCTCGACGCCGTCCGGCGCCGCTTTTGCAAACGGGTCGTGAGCGATCACGCGCATGCCCAGCGCGATGCCGGTCGTGGCGACGCGCGCACCGATCGCGCCCAGGCCCACCAGGCCGAGCGTGCGGCCGTTCAGCTCCAGGCTCTTGTGCGTGGCCTTGTCCCAGTGGCTGTCGTGCATGCGGCGGTCGAGCTCCGTGACGTTCTTGGCGCAGGCCAGGATCAGGGCCACGGCATGTTCGGCCACCGCCGCCGCGTTGGCGCCGACCGCCGCCTTGACGGCGATGCCGCGCCTGGCCGCCGCTTCCTTGTCGATGGTGTCGGTACCGGAGCCGTGCTTGGAAATCACGCGCAACCCGGTGCAGGCATCGATCACGCGCTCGGTGATGCGGCCATAGCGCACGATGATCGCGACCGGCTGGTGCTGGCGGCACAGGGCGACCAGGTCGTCCTCGGTCGGGGTCTTGCCGGCGTAGACCAGGTCATAGGCCGACAGCAGTTCGACCGCCTTGTCGGCCAGGTCGGCGCCGGTCACCAGGATGACGTCACGCTTCGGCTGCTCCTTCAGGACGGCGCTCACAGCGTTTCTCCTTCGGCCAGCACGCCGGCTTTGCGCAGGGCGCCATCCAGCCAGCTCGGGCGCAGTTGCGCGCCGCTGCGGATGCCTTCGATGCGCTTGGTTTCATCCGCCAGTTTTTGCTTTGCCGCTTCCAGCACGGCCGGCACCTTGACCGGTTCGACGACGACGACACCATCGGCATCGGCCACCACCAGGTCGCCCGGGCGCACCGTCACGCCGCCCACGGAAACCGGCCAGTTGATCCGGCCCGGCACCTGCTTGGTCGGGCCGTTCGGATTGGCGCCGGTGGCATACAGCGGGAAGCCCAGCGCGCGGATCGCCTCGGTGTCGCGCACGGCGCCGTAGACGACGATGCCGGCGATGCCGATCGCCATGCACTGGCTGACCATGATCTCGCCCAGCAGGGCGGAGCTTTCGTCGCCCTTTCCGTCGATGACCAGCACGTCGCCGGGCTTGGCCAGCGCCATCGCCGCGTGGATCATCAGGTTGTCGCCGGGGCGCACTTCGACCGTCAGGGCCGATCCGGCCAGGCGCATGGTCGGGGCCAGCGGTGCGATACGGCTGCTCAGGGCGCCGCGTCGGCCGGCGACGTCGGCCAGGATCGAAGACGGGTACTGGGCGGCGCGCGCGACCACTTCGGGATCGATGCGCTCGATGTTGCGGATGACGTCGGGTGGGGTGGTATAGCTCATGGTATGTCCTCGCGGTTAATGGAAGACAGCCGGGAAGAGACACGTGCGCAGGACGGCACGCGAAATGCGAATGGCCATGAATGTCTCCTCCTATGCGGCTGCTCTTTTTTAAGGCAGTGTCTTGTATGAACCGAGTATAGGAAGCACAATCCATAATGTATATTCACTTATTTTTCGAGTTTTTAAACTTTCAGGAATATATTTAATGGACTTCCGCGACCTGAAATATTTCGAAGTGATTGCCGAGGAAGGCAACCTGGGACGGGCCGCCGAGCGCCTGCACCGCACCCAGCCGGCGCTGACCAAATGCATCGACCGGTTGGAAGAAGACCTGGGCGCGAAGCTGTTTGAAAAGGATGGGCGCGGCATGCGGCTGACTGCCGCCGGCGAGGTGCTGGTGCGGCGCACGCGCCAGATGGCGATCATGGTGGAGGAGACCGCACGCGAGATGCAGGACTATGCCGGCGGCCTGCAGGGCACGGTGCGCATCGGCTGCCTGCCGACGCTGGCGGAGCACATGATGCCGCGCGTGTTCGAACAGCTGCTGCGCGAAGCGCCGGCGATCAGCGTGAGCCTGACGGTGGCCATGAACGACAACCTGCTGGCCGGCCTGCGCGATGGGGAGCTCGACCTGGCGATCGGGCCGATGTCGGACACCGATCCGGAGATCGTGTGCGAGCAGATTGCGGAAGACACGGTGGTCGTGATGGCGAACGCGAACCATCCGATCTTCGACGGGCCCTGCACCCTCGCCCGCCTGCTGGACTACAAGTGGATGCTGCCGGCGCGGACGGTGGCCTCGCGCCAGTGGCTCGACCAGACCTTCGAACGCCATGGGCTGCCGCGCCCGCAGGTGCAGATCGAACCGAACGTGCTGAACACCATCCTGCCGATCCTGGAGAAGACCTCACTGCTCGGTTTCGTCACGCGCTTCAACCTGGTCTCGGGCCGTGCGCGCGTGCGCGAAGTGGTGCTGGCCGAAGCCCAGATGAAGCGCCGCCTGGGCCTGACCTACCGGAAGAACGGCTACCTGTCGCCGGTGGCCGCGCGCGTCACCGAGATCCTGCGCGCGCATGGGAGGGATTTGCTGGTCATCTGAGGTAGAGTGGGCACCCTGTGCCCACGCGTGGGCTCGGAGAGCCCACGCTACGATTAGGCGGCTTCTGCCAACTCGAAGGAAGCGTCCTGCTCCACTACGAACCCGGGTGCAGTATCACTTTGGTCCAGCCGTGCTCGCGCCCGTCGAAGTGCTTGTAGGCGTCGGGCGCCTGGTCCAGTTTCAGCTCATGCGAAACGATGAACGAGGGCTTGGCGCGGCCGTTGTGGATCAGGTCGCGCAGTTGCCGGTTGTAGGCCTTGACGGGGCACTGGCCGGTGGCGACGCGCTGCCCCTTGAACCAGAGCATGCCCCAGTCGAGCGCAATCTGCCCCTGTTTTGCCAGTTCGTCCGGGCCGTTCGGATCCTGCGGCACGAACACCCCGACCACCCCGATCCCGCCGGTGAACTTGACGGAGTTGACCAGGTTGTTCATCGTGAGGTTCGGACGTTCCTGGCGGTGATGATGGTGGTCGTGGCACTGGTAGCCGACGCATTCGCAACCCACGTCCGCGCCCCGTCCGTGCGTCAGGTCCATGACGCGCTGCACCGGGTCCTCTTTCGAGTAATCGATCGCGATCGCGCCGATCGACTCGGCCAGCTTGAGCCGGTCGGAATGGCAGTCGACCACCATCACGCTGCAGGCCCCCTTGATCATCGCCGAGTGCGCCGCCATCAGGCCCACCGGGCCGGCGCCGTAGATGACCACCGCATCCCCGGGCTTCATGCCGGCCAGTTCGGTCGCATGCCAGCCGGTCGGGAAGATGTCGGCGCACATCACGTAATCGGCCTGCTTCTCTTCGGCGTCCGGCGGCAGCTTCAGGCACATGAAATCGGCCCAGGGCACGCGCAGGTATTCGGCCTGGCCGCCCTGCCAGGGGCCCATGTCGGCAAAGCCGAAGGCGCCGCCGGCCATGCCCGGCTCGTTCGCCTTCAGGCAGTAGTTCGTCAGGCCACGTTCGCAGTTCTTGCAGTGGCCGCAGCTGATATTGAAGGGCATGCACACCCAGTCGCCGGGCTTGAGGTTTTCGACCGCCGGCCCGACTTCGAGCACGACGCCGAGGTTCTCGTGGCCGAAGACCCGGCCCTGCTCGAAGTCGGTCCGGCCCTCGTACATGTGGAGGTCGGAACCGCAGATGTTGGTGCTGGTAATCTTGACGATGGCATCTGTCGGACGTTCGATCTTGGGATCGGGTACGTCTTCGACGGCGACCTGATTAGGGCCGCGATAGACAACAGCTTTCATAATCCGCTCCTGTAACCAGCCGGGAAAAGCCTGTCCTTCATGACCGGACGCGCGGCGTCGTCCCGGCTTCGTTGATGAAACCCGTGGAAGTAAGCACGGGGACACGACACCACCGCGGAAGCCTTGGCCCACCGAGGAAGTACCCTCCACAATGAATCCGGACCACCCGATAACAAGAGGGGCGCGCTAAATTATTTTGGTGAAATGTACCTGCCTGCCAGACACTGTTCGGCGCTAGCCACCACATGCGCAATAAATCTCCAAGATCGGCGTGTGCGCCTACAAATACATTGTATTTACCGTGACAGAATGGGCGTCCATTCAATGCGGCTGTCGTTTTTGAAAGGAAGAGTCATGCGAACCAGACCCATGTTTCTCGCACTCGTCTTTGCAGGAGCCAGCTTGTCCTCGGGGCCGGCACCAGCACAAACGCTGGCCGCACAGGCCGCCCCCCGGGCCCAACCCGAGCATCGCCGGGCCGAGTCGGTACTGCAGCAGGTAGCCCAGTTCGAGCACCAGGTCACCGGTGTCACCGTCAGCGAACAGGGACGCACTTTCGTCAATTTTCCACGCTGGACGGAAGACTCGCCCGTCTCGGTCACGGAGGTCATGAAGGACGGCAGCCTGCGTCCTTATCCCAACGAGCAGTGGAACGCCTGGCGCAACGTGAAGCGCGATGAACTGGATCCGTCGGATCACTGGGTCTGCGTGCAGAGCGTGGTCGCCGACGGCCGTGGCAGCGTCTGGGTCGTCGATCCCGCAGCCCCCGCCGTGCAGG
>Ga0265798_10002511_pt1 | contig 27060 bp, 35 predicted proteins | sample P3T30metagenome_FD_192430 | JGI IMG/M metagenome (GOLD analysis project Ga0265798, IMG submission 192430) | Plant litter microbial communities from East Loma Ridge, Irvine, California - P3 T30 | ecosystem: Environmental > Terrestrial > Plant litter > Unclassified | place: USA: California...
CCTTGACCTTCTCCGGATCATTGTCCTGCAACTTCTTCGCGAGATTCAGTTCTTTCTGCGCGCGCAACTGGGCCGATTGGCCCTCGGCATAGGCCTTGAACATTTGTCCGATCGCCTTGCCGCCGGTGCCAAAAGCGTTTGTCAGGCTGTCCGCGATACTGCCGCCGACGCGCTGCCAGTCGCCAATTGCCTGGTCGGCCAGCTTACGCGAAGCCGAGGCCGCCTCGCCGTCGCGCAGTGCTGCAGCGATCCGTTCCTGAGCATCCGCCTGCAGATTCAATGTTACAAGCATCGCCGCGGCTGCATCCGCGTCGGCTTGGGTATGATCTTTGCCATCTGGGCCAGCAGCCTGAACTGCCATGAGTGCGGCGGCGGCGCGCAGCTGTGCCGCGGTTTCCGCGGCGATGGACGAAGCCGACTCAGCGCGCTTTCCGTTTGCAGCCTCAATGGTGGCAATCTGCGCGTTTAACGAAGCAATGTATTTATTTGCTGCGTCATCGGAAGCGGAAATGACAGCCTTTTGGCGCAGGCGATCCTCCTCATCCATAGTCAGGCTCTCGTAACCGTATTTGTCCTGGGCCGCTTTCTTTTTGTCTTCGATATCGTGGATGGCCTTTGCGTTCTTCGCAACTTCTTCCTCGGTGCTGTTGTGGTGGGCGCGCAGGTCAGCCAGTTGCTTGTTATAGCCACTGATTTCGGCACCGGACATCTCGTCGATATAGCCGCGGCGGCGGGAATAGAACTCAGCATCGCCGAGCTCGCCTGCTTTATGGCGCATTTCGTCGATGCGCATCATGTACTCGGCCCCAGCTTTCTCCGCGGCGACCTGGGTGTCGATACGCTTGAGCGCATCAGCCAACCGAGTATTCTCAGCCTGGTCGATCTTCGGCTTTGGATCGCGGCCTTCGGTGTCGCGGTAAGATGGCGTGCCTACGTAGGTGTCCTTGTACAGTTTCATTTGCGCGGCGCGCTGGGCTTCCAGGCTCTTGCCGGCGTTTGCCACATTCAGCGCGGTGGCCTTATCGGCGTAGTCCTGGTCGATCTTGAGGCGCTCGTCGGCCTCGGCCTTCTTCTTTGCCGTACGGGTCTTCTCGCGCTCCTCGGCGGCTTTGGCGAATCGGTCAAAATTTCCGCTCAGGTTCGCTTGCGCGGTCACGTAGTCGACGTTCTCTTGTGCGAGAGCCGCTTGACGCAGCGACTCGATGCGGCGGTTGCGCTCAAAGATAGCGCTATCGCCCAGAGGGGCGCCCGCATCGCTGTTGGCCTTCGATTTAGCGTCGAAGTCGGCATTGATGGCCTTGCGAGCATCCAGGTGCCGCGCCCACGTATCGAACTTGGCAAAGGTGGTATATGCGTTACCAACCTCGTTAGCCAGCGTCACGAAGACTTTGGTAAGGGTATGACCCCATTCTTCAAGCTGGTTGTTCCTGGACAGTTCGCTGACCATGCCATTGGTATCTTTGAGATGGTCCGTGAGGGCCATCACGCCGATGGTCAATGTCTCGTTGAACACCTCACCGAACTTGGTCTTGAGATCCTGCGTGTAGCGCTGCATCGAAAGAATCTGCTTGCCGGCCGTGTCCATGCTCCGCTCGTAGACCCCGTTGATATCGACGCCGCGCTCGAATACCGCGATGCGGCGCGCCTCGACGCGCTCGTTTTCGGTCAATTCTTTTGTGGTCTTACCCAGGGTGTCGGCCATCTGCGCGTAGGCCGATTGCAGGTTGACGTTGATGCCGATGTTGCGCAGGATCAGGACGTTGCCTCGGGCAATGCCGTTCACGAGGCGGTCAAACGCTTCGGACGAGTTGATGTGGCCGATCACGGCCGCATTTTGGGCAATGCGCGCCAATTCGCTGGCATGCTGCAGATCGACGTGGGCCTGGACCAACTTCACAGCTGATTCCCGTGCCTCGATCATGGTGATACCTTGGCGCGCGATACCCTCGGAGGCGGACTGCATTTGCACTTTGGTATAGCCGGCATTGCGCCCGACTACCTCCATCACGACGCCCAGAGTCTCGTAGCGGGCCGCCATCATTGCAGCGTCCTTTACATATTCAGCAACTTTCAGCGTGCCGTATGCGGCTGCGAGAAGTTTGACTGCGCTCGCCAAGAAATCCGACGACTTCGCGGCGTCGTCCTTGGCCTTCGCCGCAGATTTGATTGCGTCTTCCTGCGCCTTGAACGCAGCAACCGACTTAGCGACTTCGGCGGAAACGCCCATCTGGGCAGCCTGATACGCCATCAACTGCGAACGGCTCATGCCAAGCACAGTGGCCTGCTCGCGGAATTTCTCAATCAGCGACTGCTGGCCCAGGGTCAACTGGCTTGTCGACGTGCCCAGGGCGGCGCTCGCTGCCGCAGCAGCTTTTGACTGCTCCGCTTGCATCTGCAGGATCTTTGCCGTGTCACTCATCTGGCCATTCGACACAGTGATGCGCTGCGTGACCTTGGCCGTTGCATCGCCCAGGGCATCCATTCCCTTAGTCGCCTCGCCGCCACGGCGCCATACGTTCGCGCTGGCGTCGCCCATGCCGCCCAGCGCCTTGGTAGCGCTATCGACCTTCGACTCGACGCGGGCGCTCGTATCCCCGAGCGCGTCCAATGCTTTGGTGCCGTCGAGAACTTGGCGGGTGTCGATTTGAATGCCAAGCGAAGCGATATCGGTCATCAGGTAGCCTTCTTATTTGTTGCTTCGAGGTACAGGGAGTCGAGCTTGTCAATGACTTGCTCTTCGAATGGCTCAAAGCGGGTGCGGTACCGCCGATGCCAGTCAAGTATTTCCGAGCTGGTGAGCGGGTTGGCCGCCATGCCGTACTGGCGTTTCGCGGTCAGCCGGCAGAACCAGGTCCAGAGGTATTCCAGCTCCGGAGGGCACCGGAGTTCGATGGCCTCTTCGCGCTTGAAGAGCGGGTGCCGGCGCGCGGCGTCGAGGTGGTCGCCCTTTGCCGATCCGTCGGCTGCCAGCGAAGCACGTTCAAACTGGTGCTTCGCGAATTCCAGCAGCCGGCCAATCAGACCTTCAAAAAATCAGCATCCTTTTCCAGGGCTGCAATGACCAGGTCTTGCCAAGTTGGATACTTTTCGAACGCGGCCGCCTTTTGGCTGGCGGAAAGCTGGATATCCTTGCCCTCACTGGTGAAGCCGAACGTCTCCACGGCGACGGCCAGGGCGATGCGTGCTTGATTGACGTCGACAAGGTGAACCAGCTGGCTTGCGCCCTCTTCGGTCTTGGTGTCGATCGCCGTGGTGCGCTTGGCCGAGCGCTGGTAGCCTTCGGACCGGATGGCGTGGTTCTCCTGACGGAATTCCGGGCTATTCTTCCCGACGATCACAAAACCCGCCTTGGGCTCGCCGTCTTCATCGAACAGGACGGGAACGCGCACGGTGACGCGCTTGTCGGCGCCGGCCAGGATGCTGTCGAAGTCGATGCCTGCTTGGATTTTCTGCGCTTGGTTCATGATTTTTAGCCTTCTATTTTGGGGTGGGAATAAAAAAGGGCCCGGAGGTTGTCCGGACCCAAAAGCACAGGGGACAGGCCCCTGATCGGTTACAGCGCAGTGTCCTGCACCGTGAGAGTGGTTTGCTCATGCTGCGGGTCGGAGCCCTTGTAGCGGAGGATGTCGAATGCGCAGGTCACGATCTTGTTTTTCTCGCCATCGTCGACCTTGGCGGAGGTGATCTTGATGCGGCCGGCGGCGAAGGCCATGACGTTGGCGAGAGGCGCGTTGCTGTCTGCCATGGCGTAGGCCAGCGGCAGCTCGGTTTCGGCTTTGAAATAATCCAGGTAAGCCGAATCCTGCATCAGCACGGTGAATTGACCGGAGCCCATCACCTTGCCGCGCGATGCAGCCGTGGCGTACTTCGATCCGATCACGCTGTCGATCTTCACCTGAGCGTCGGCGGAAAGCGACATGCCGGTGCAGATTTGCGAAGGGATGCCGGCGACCGACAGGAGGGCAGTGGCGCCGGAAAACTTGCCGTTCGCAGGCGCCGCGGCGGGTGCGGCGAAATAGGCCGAGGCGGAATTCGGCAACTCCTGCTTGCCCATGAACGAGAAGTTCATCGTGGTCATGCCGTTCGGCTGGACCGACACATCCATCTTGCTTGGCTGCTGGTCCACGAATACGCGGTTCACGCCGATCTTCGTCTCCTGAATCTCGGCCGTGAACCAGTCATCAGTATGGCCGGTGAGTGGCGTGAACGTGCGCTTGCCGGCGACGGTGACGGACACCGAATCGCCGGCCGCCTTCACGACCATCGCGCTACCGTCCAAGAATTGGCCGTTCAGGTTGGTCGCGGTGACGGAGGTGACGAAGAAGTTGCGCCCGTTGTTTGCTGTGGCGGGCGCGGTGAAACCACCGAGACGCACGACGTTGCCGGCATCAAAGCCATCGGTCAGCCAGGAGCCGGCGGAGCGCACCAGGCCGCCAGCAGCCGCGGCGATCGTGATCTGGGCCGTGACAGCAATGCCGGCCGTGAAGTCCCGGCGCAGCAGCGCTGCGATCAGCGGAGCGTAGGTGGCGCACGCGGCCTCGCCGTTGATCGAGCCCGAGGTCCGGAAATTGCCCAGGCGGGTGTCGCTCATTTGCTGGCTTGGGTCGATCTCGTTGCTCGAGTATTTGTCGGCGTCCGTGTCGAAAGTCGCGGTGACTCGCGGGTAGAGTTGGCCGGTATTGCCGAGAGCTTTCGTGCCCTCGGCGGTTTGTTTGCTCAGGACCAAGAGACTGTCAATGCCGTTTGCGGTGGACATGAATTACCTTTCAGGAAATAAAAAACCCGCACGCGGCGGGCTGGAATGTGACCGCAATGCGGCGGGAATGAATCAGGTGTAGATGTCGGCGTGCCAGGGAGCGCGCACGATGATTGCAATAAATCCTTCGGCTTCGTCGCCTGCGGTGATTACTGGCGTCCGGTCGATCTGGACGTCGGTGCCGCCAAAGCTGAATGTGGCGCCGCGGCGCAGCACGGCCCGGATCGCCTCGGCGCGCGCGGTCGCAGCCGCGGTCCCTTCGCCGGCTGGATAATTGAGCGTGACTTGCAGGACGCCGAGCTCTTGATAGAAGCCATCGCCCATCGTCGGATTGTTTGGCGTTGCGACCATCAGATAGATCGCAGCGTATGGCGTCCCAATCGCAGGCGTGAAGCTCTCACCCTGGTGTGCCGTTGCAATGGAAGGCTGCATGCCGTCAATGGCCGCCTCAAGGGCGTTGCGGATATTGTTCAAGCTCATTTGTAGCTGCTCCAGCCTTGCGCGAAGTCCGCGGCGGACGTCCCAGCACGAACGCCGTTGACCGCGTCATCAAACAGCGTGCCGAACTCCACGACGGTCAGCGCGACAACGCCCACTGGTGCCTGGCGCGACCAGCCCTGCTCGATTCTTTTCGAATATGGAAGATTGTTCATGAGGTAAATGACGTCGCCGGCCTTTGCCTGTGCGACCACGCTCGCGTGCGAACTGATCGTCGCGGAACCATCCGGATCCGTAGCGCCGGTCGAGCCGCTTGCCGGCGAACCGATGGTCATTTGCCAATTCCCACGGAAGCGCCCGCCCACGTACCCCTTCGGCGGCTTGCTTTTCCAGTAAGAGGCGTCACCCACCGGCGACCGCTGGACCAGTCGGCTATCGACCTTGGCCACTGTCGCGCGCACAACCAGGTCGGTATCGGCTTTCGTCTTCTCGATGAAAGCTGCCATCTGCAGCGCGAAGGCGCCCATTACGCCCGTCCGATGAGGGTGTACATCACCGGCACGCCACCGGGCTGCAGCGCGTCCACGTTCTTGATCGCGTAGACCTTGGTGCCGACCGTAGCGGTGTCCTCCAGGTGCAATTCAGGGAGCGGGCCGCCAGCATCGGCCAGCGCCGATATGATCAATTTGCGGTCACCGGTCTGGATCAGTGTGCCGTTGATGTTGCCAGCGCCCAGGTCGTGCGCGGTCACGCCGGTTTCGATTCCCCAGACATTGACCTCGGTGGTAACGATCTGCACGGCGCCGTTGGCGTACGGACCCTTGGTTTTCAGGGTCAGCTTTATCAGTTGACCTTTGCGGCGGAAGGCCGCGTCGACGGTCTGAGCGGTTTTGGCGTAGGTCATGCGATGTCCATAACGTCTACCCCCATGCCGCAGGTAATATCAAGAGCGCAAGCGACCTCTACTGCCTCTTTTGCAGTGTGCCCGAGATGCATTGCCGCCAGCGCATAATCGCGGCCAGCACCCCATGCGCAGAACTTATCTTCGCGGCGCGCTGGGTTTGGGCCATCTTCGCCGGAGTAGAGTTGCAACCCTTCCGGCGTCGCGAAGATCGCGCTTGCGGAATCGTCGCCAGCCTTCTTCGGCCAGTCTGCGTCAATTCGGCCAGCGCGAAACCATGCCAGCAGTGCCATCGCATGACCTTCATTGCCGGTGAAGCCCACAACCCCGCCCGGAACGCGGAAAATCTTCGTGACGGTCGTTGGGTTGCCGCAGCTGGTGCATTGCTTGTCGGCCGCCAGGCTGAGCCCATCCCATGCGATGACAGTCATGCCCGCACCAATCGAACGCCATTGGCGCAGTCGAGGAGCGGTTGGAGCAACATGTCGACCTGGCGGAACTGCACATATTGCGGACTGCCGGGCGCGTACTTGGTCGTGATCGGCCCGATGGTTTCTTCGATCACCTGGCGCTCAATGTCCGGCGTCAGGTCGGAAGCGCCGGCGCGCAGCGCCAGCTCGCAGACCGCCTTCACGACTTCTGCGGGCACCGTGTTCGAAGGAACGTAGGCCATGTAGCTGCCATACCCGACGTCGTCGAGCCGCACGTCGTAGCGCGGCCAGTCCAGGGCCTGGGTCGAGTTGGCGCGCACGCCCTTCCATTTGCCGCGGTACCGCTGCTGCAGGTAGTCGCAGGCCCGGATGATCGCCTGCTCCTGCTGGTCGGTGGTCATATCGCCGAACAGGCTGTTCCCGCGCGCCGAGTGATACGCCGCGCAGTCTGCCGCCGACACGTACGTCTGCGCATCCGGCGCCGCCTGGCCAGTCTCAACGATCAACGTCATGGGTATTTCCTTTGCTTGCCGGCGAGCGGAAGAACTCGAACAGCTTTGATGGGTAAAGAGTGGACCAAGCCGGCAATCGGAAACCTAGGCGCCGGCACTGTCTGGCGATCGAAGATGACACCGCCGTTGACGATCTGCCGGTCAAATATGACCTTGATCACGGCACGCGGACCGGGCCGAAGAATCCGAAGTAGTCCAGCGGGTTGCCGCCGGTGTAATTGTCCAGACTAAGGAAGCCAACGGCGTCAGAGAGCAGCGCCGTCTGGATCGGTACCGACACCAAGCCGGACGCGTTGGAGGATAAGCCTCCACCAGATGAGGTAATGACGCCTCGTGAGTCAGACCAGGCCCAGTTAATCCCGGTGATATTCGCGCGCACGCCGCCATTCCCTGTCGCCTTCAACGTCAGCGGCAGGACCTTATCCGTCAGCACAGGCGCGACAGGTGCCGCCAGTGTAGTGACGTCAAGCGTCAGCGGCGTCAGTGCGCCGTTGTCGGAGGTGTCGTAGGCAAGTACCTCGACGGTGTACAGAGTCTGGTCGGTCAAGCCCGCATAGCTCTTGGAGCGGGTCAGGCCGGTGCTGACCTCGGCGCCGCCATTGAGCCGCCACTTGTATTCCTTGATGGCGACGTTGTCGGTTGCAGCCGGCACCGAGACCGTGAAGCCGGACGCGGTGACCGCGCTTTGACTGATGGAGCCGACCATCACAGGGCGGGTCGTATCGCCAGTCTGGACGAGAGCGGCGACCGTCAAAGTCACGTCGACGTGGTAGTTGCTGTCCTGCGTCGATGTGAAGCGAAACACGCCGCTTTGGCTGCTTGAGGTCGCCGCCGGCATGGTGATGGCGCCGCCGGCCACGGATCCGACTCCACTAAACTTCGCGCTCGTGTAGCCCTGGCCGGGATTGTTAATGCCCTGGACTGCGATTGCGACATTCGTTGTCGAGCCCCCGGCGACCGTTGCTGCCGTCGGATTGGCAGTTATGCCGGTAACAGTCGGGCTGCCGCCCTGCGCGGGCGCGCGGGCCGGCGCCAGGTACCCTTTACCGCTGCCCGTAAGGGTCTTGGGAGCGAGGAAGCCTGGCATTTAGCTCACCGCCACGTTGCCGAAGAAATGGCGCCCGTCACTCATCAGAACGCTGAGCTTACCGGTCGCCCCTGCCGCAAGGGATGATTGGAAAGAGAAGGTCAGCACGCCAGACCCGTTTGTTGTTTGTGCAGTCGACGAGTAGCGCTGGATTCCGCCCTCTGTAAAAGTCACTTCCAATCCTGCCAGGTTGAGTGCATTACCAGCGACCTCTTCGAGAGTAAAAGTCACTGTCCGAGTCGTTAATTGAGGAGTTCCTGCCAATGCCGCGCGGACGGCTCCTGCGGCCAGAGGCGCGATGTGCGCGATGTTCTCATTGCCATAAGGATGCAGTGCATCGGCCGAATTAACAGTGTTGAACCAGCTGGCGGTGTCGACATAGGTGCAGCGCGAGGGCGCGGAGCACGCTGCAATCGCGGCCTGCAGGTTCGCTGCCTGGCTGGTGTCCTTAAACGGCCGGAATACGATGATCTTGGCCGAAGAGGCCGCCAGAAGCCCATTGAGAACCCCCGTGGCTGCGGACACCGTGTTGGCCGTGCTGTCGTTCGTCCCCATGTTGATGGCGATGAAATCGAGTGCGGTTGCAAAGGTGCGCGCCACGCCACTGGACAGCAAATTGTAGGTGCTGCCGAAAATTGGCACATCGGGGTTGCCCGTGACCGTAAAGCCGTGCCGGCCGAAACCGATCACGCCGATTTCGGCGCCCAGCAGCTTGCCCATGATGTACGCCCAGCTCTGCCGGGCATCGTTGCGGTCGGTGTCATTGTTCGCGGTCGCATTGAGCGTGCGCACACCCTCCGTGATGCTGTCGCCGTAGACGATACCCTTGATCGCCAGCACGGCCGGCTTGCTGATGGCCTTGCCGGAATCAAGCACGATCCCCGTCAGCACCACAGCAGTCTGCGAAGCCGAGGCCCAGCGGTTGATCGTCTCCGAGGTGCTTTTTACGACGACGTGCAGCAGGTGGCCACCCTTATCGGCGTAGTCACTTGTGGCAGTGGGTACCACGATCGCCACGTTGGCGGCAATCGGCACCGTCGTCCAGCTGCCGGTACCGTCGACTTGATACGAGATTTGCGAGATCGGGGCGCCCACGGTCGCCATGTCAAACTGCAGGGTGCACGCTGTCCCGGTGAAAAGGAACGAAAACTCGGCACCCGCATTGATGGTGCGAGCCTTACTGGCCTGAATTTCCCAATTTTCGGGCGAGAATTTGATGTTCACGGTCCCGTTCGTCAGGGCATTGTTGCCGCCAACAGCCGAAGCCGTATAGGTCACCCCGGTGGGATTGCTCAGACCGCCGTTATTGGCCAGGCTGATCGTCTTAGCGCCCGCGCTGGCGGCGGTGTAGGAGAAGTCGCCGGTGGGGGCGGCAGCCGAAAGACTTACAGTTGCCGGCGTGAACGTCCCGCCTTGGCCACCGTCGTTCGGCGTCACAACGACCGTACCGGTGATTGCCCCGTTGGCGGCCGCCGTGAAGTTGCTCGACGCGGCACCGACAGTGCCGGTCGTCGGCGCCACATTGAATACCAGGCCCGTAGCCGGCGTGGCGGCTGAGGCCCCATCTGCGCCGTCACCATTCAAACTGTAAAGGGCGGCCAGATTTGGGGCGGTGCTGCTTGTCGCTGCCGTTGGTGAGGTGTAGCTGGCCGTGTGCTGGCAGGTCGACCATACCGACACATCGTCTACCTCGCCCGTCCAATCGTAGCCGCCGCCGCCCACCCCCGCGAACTCGCGTACGCCGAATATCCCCGTAAGCGCGCCGCCGGCCGCGGCAAAGGATCCGGCCTGCTGATTGACCAAAACACCGTCGCAGAAAAAGAAGCTGCTCGCCCCGTTGGTGCCTAGCTCCAGGTAGTGCCACGCCCCATCGACGACGGAAACAGTCGAGGACAGTGTTTTTTCATTGCCCCCGCCGAAAGCGGCGTAGGCCTTGCCCGCCGCGTCACAGCCAAAATAAAAGGCTTGGGGCTGCCCTACCGCTACTTTAAGCCCTCCGGGGGCTGCCGCCAGCTTTACCCAGGCCGCGACCGTCCACGACCCGCCAGCCGCCAGAGGCGATGTCGCGCTCTCACCGTAGCCAGCGTTTAGGCTCGAACCAAATTTGCCGGTGGAGTTAAACCCAGCTCCTGTGAGCGTCAAATTCTTTGCCATTTTGATCCTAGTTGGGACTACAAACTGCGAGTTTTCATGCGCCCATGCCGTTCAAATTGAACCGTCGTGATGCCCTGCTCTTTCAGCATGGCGAGCAGCGCGGCAAAATCGTCGGGCTTTAGGACCCCGACCGCCGCGTGCAAATATGCCAGCGTGTCGGTGAGGTGCGTCACGGTGACAATTGCGCGGTAGGGAATGCGCTGGGCGTAGCCGTTTGGCTCGTCGTAGGCGCGGACTTGGGATACGGAGCGCGACATGTGCAAAAAGGTCATGGCGCGCTCCAAGGGGAGATTGGACGGTGCTACTGGGGGAAACTCAGGCTGAAGTCCGCAACGGCCTGGTCGGCTTCCGGGCGGCTCAGGTTCTTGGCGTAGACCTCGGACCACAGAGCGCGCACGAAATAGGCGCGATCTGAAGGAACCAGGGCCGTGGGGATGGCCGCAAGGTTGGTGGCTGGCTGGGCTGGCTGGGCGGCTTCGGCCGGCGGCGCTGGCATCGGAGCCCCGTCCACTGAGGCGGGCGGCGTGACCGAAATGTCCGGTGAGACGTGGATTGGCTCTTGAGGCACTGCTGAGGCCGTCACGACCGGCTGACTGATGGCTGTATGCATCGCGCGAGCGGCGCCCTCGGCCGCGACGTCGACAAGAAAGGCGCGGAGTTGCGCTAAAGCATCGGGGGTCAAGATTTCGATCATGATCATTCCTTCTAATTGGCTGGTAGAGCGAGTGATGGTGTCGGCGGAACTCGCTCGACGAGAACTACGTTTCGTTTTTTGCCAGGCGTGAGAGTGATCGCGCCCTCGGCTTCGAGGCGTCGCAGGCAAACTTGCGCGCAATTTGGAGATGCCCACCCCAGACGCGCAGAAATCTCTTCCAGCGACGGCGATGCGCCTTCGCTCAGCCAGTAGTCGGCGATGAACTTGAGCGCCTTGGCGCGCTTGATCTGCCACTTGTCCACCAGTTCCGTGACGACCGCAGGCTGAGCCTCCACGGAAAACTCTTCCTCGAAAATCAGATCGCGCATTTCGGCGACTGAGCATCCCAGGCACTCGTGCAGGCGGAGGATCAGGAATGCAGAAAGAAACGAGTGGTCGTGGCGAATTTTCGAGATGAGAGGTCGCTGCACGTCTAGCCGACGGCACAGGTCTGAGTCGCTTTTGAGCCCATGCTGCGCCTTGACGCGGTCCAGGTACTCAGATGCGGTCAGTTTGCCCATGGCTGATATTGACGATTACTGCGCGGCCGCGTCGAGCAGCGCCTGCAGGTCCGCTTTCTTGGCCGCTGGATCGAACGGGATCGACTTTGCAGTCAGGGCGTCGCGGAGTTCGGCGACGGTCAGCGACTTGGCGGTTTCGGCGCCCTGCTCTGCCAATTTGGCGGCAACTTCAGCCAGGCGGGCGCGCTCAGCTTCTTGTTCGCCAGCCTGGGCGTCGAGCCGGGTCTGTTCAGCGACGATGTTGGCATGCATGCGTTCGAGCTCGGCACGGGCGTTGTCCACGTCCTGCGAAGTCAGCGCCCGCGGTTGCTCGACCGGCAGATTTTCGAGGTCAACAGGCTCGACCGCTTCGTGCAGGTCGGCGTTGAAGTCGGCCAGATTGATGACGACGAAGCCTTCTGGATTGTCGTCGGTCGGCTCGGATTTGATGCTGATGGTTGGGATCATGCTGCGCTCCTAAGTGCAGGGGCCGAAGCCCCTGCGGTGGTTGATGGTTAGCCGAGCAGCAGCGCGATGTGGCGCGGCGCCAGGGCTTTGGTGCCCCATGCCAGGCCGATCTCGTACTTGATCTGACGATACATCTTGTACATCGCGATCTGGAACACGATGCCGCTGACCGGGTCGACCACTTCCATGACGTCTTCGGCCATGTCGATCGCTTTGCCATCCGGGCCGACCGGCATAGCCGGCGCCCGGGTGATCAGCTGGATCGCATTGCGGTCGAACGCGACGTTGGCGGTGTAGCTGTTGCCAGTCGTCATGGCCTGTGCAGATGCTGGGATGGCTTGGCGCAAGCCGGGCTCGACCAGGGTGATTACGCCAGGGCCGGCCACACCAGCGGCCACAACGTACTTGTTGGCGTCGCCGGCAAAGCTCACGACGTCACCAGCCAGCACGGTGCCGGTACCGGTGATCAGGGTGATGGCGGTCGCGCCGACCGCATAGCCAGCGGTGTTGGTGGTGTAGCTCGCGCCAGTGCCCTTGGTGAAAGACTGGATCTGACCCGACTCATGCGGGTAGAAACCGTCGACGGGCAGCGCAATCGAGCCGGTGCGCAGCAGGATTTCGGAGCCCGCCTCGTTGACCTTGAACAGGCCCGATTGCTTACCACGCATGTTGGCGGCTGCTGCGGTGTTCATCACCATGTGCAGGTCGCTCATCGGGGCGCCGTTGTCGACCAGGATCTTCCGCGGTTGCGCAAAGTCCGACAGGTCGGCAGCAACACCGAATGGCGTGGTGCCTGGGGTGCCGTAGGCACGCGAGCCGACCATCGCGGTGGCGGCCAGGTCGGCCTCGACGGCGTTGGCCAGTGTGCGGAAGCCCTGTGCGAACTGATTCATCAGCACGCCGCCGAAGGTGCCGGCATTGTTCATTCCCTTCTGCTCTTCGCCGTTCCACAGCACCTCGTAGGCTTTCGACTTCGAGATGGTCATGCTGGTCGGCGCGATCACCTGGCCACCGCTCGATGCCGCAGTCACGCCTGGAACGATGTCGATCAGGCCGCCTTGTTGGGTGACAGGAATCGTGATCGTTTCATTCAGCGCGGCTTGCTCGCCATTGGAGTTCTTGGCGACGGCAGGGATGAAGCCGACAGCTTCGCGCGACACGATGTCGAGGGCCTGGTAGATCGTTGGGATCAAGCCGGTCAGCGTGTTGGCGCCCAGGATCATGCCGGTACGGGCCATGTGATTGGTGAGGTGCGCGCCGGCGATCTCGGCAAACGCTTTGCCGTACAGCGAGGTTTTGGTAGCAAACGAGTGGCCGTGGCCAGTGACGTTCGCGAACAGATGTGCAACCGGTGCCAGCACCAGGGCAAGCACGGCGGCGACAGCGAAAATAATCATCTTCATGGTAAATACCTTATGGAAAGTTTGACGGTTTGAGGTTTGTGAAACAGACAGGCCATCCAGCCCAAATCGCCAAGCAACCCATCCAGGTGCCGGCCGTTCATTGCGGTTACTTCGGATATAAAAAAGCCCACTGCTGTGGGCCCATGTTGATGCGGTGTTGCTTAGTCGGTGATTGCCACCTTGTCACGAATTGCGGATGACTTTGCGGTGGCGTCGAGGCCGTCGAACTGCGCCCGGCTCATTGATTTGCCACCGCCGCCACCGCCGCCACCCTGCTGAGCGCCGCCACCGGATGCGCCAGATCCTTTGAGGATCATGTCTTTGTTCGGATACTGATTCACCATGACCTGCAGCGCTTCTTCGAAGTCCGCGTGGTTGCCGTGGTTGGTGGCAGAGAAAATCGGGTTGCCTTGCGCGTCCAGCGGGACAAGCTTGCCGCTCTCAACCTTGAAACGATCGCCAAAGACTTTCTGCGCGATGTCGGCTGGGATCGCCAGCTTCTCTGCGATGAACTTCGAACCAGCGAAGCTGCCGCCGATGATGTGATTGTTCAGGTCGCCGGTCAGCTTCAGGTTCTGCTCTGTGAGCGCACGCTCTTTCTCGGCCGCTTGGCGCGTCGCGGCGGCAACTGCTTCTTGCGCGGACTTCGCGGCGGCATCCTTGATCTCCTGGACCTTGCCGGCGGCGACCAGGTCACCGTCCTTGATGTTCTTCATCGTTTCCAGCGCCTTGCGGGCTGCTTCGCCGTCTTCGATGCCTGCGAAGCCCTTGAGCTTGCTCTCGGCGGCTTCGGCGCGCTCGCGGTGGGCCTTCGCTTCACCGTTGAGCCGGCCAATGCTGGCGATGGTGTTGTCCGCATCGAAAGGCGCTTCACGGCCGTCCGCGTAGACAAAAATAGGGAGCTTCTTTTCGGCGTCCACTGCGATGGCACCGTTGCTGTCGGTCTTGAATGGCATGGTCTGACTTTCTGGGCATCCGCCCTATCAATGGCCTTCTGGCCGTGCGCCGAGTCGCGTCCGCTATCGGCATTAAAAAACCGCCCGAAGCGGACGGTATGAAGACTTGGTATTATTTAAAATTTAAGAGGCGAAGATGACGACCGAACATAAAGCATTGCCGTTTGACCAAGCTCTTGAGATTCTCATATCTAAGCTCGAGGTCAATTCAATCGTCGGCGAAGACACCGTCATAGTAGAAACTCAGGACAACAAAACGGCTATATCAACCTTTGCATTTGTGCACGGGATGACGCCCGAAAGCTTGGAAAACGTGATTTACAAGGAGATTGATCGGCAAGAATCAGAGCCAACCATTCACGATGACTACAATGAAATGCTCATCGAGCGGGAGCAGGAAGAATTCGCAAAGTCCGGCGACTAGTGACGATTCGAACGGAGGTCCGTGAGCTTCAAGGGCGATCCGCTCATGTCGACCAGGTCGCGCGGCGCTAGCTTCCCAGAGCGGAACAGTTCGGCCCGGCCCTTGCCCAGCACTTCATTCTGGTAATCCTCGCCTTTCAGCTTCAGGTAGTCGGCGAACTTCGTTTTGCTCGACACCTGGCCGCTCGACGAGGCGCGCGCGCCCTCATCCGGCTCGTCCAGGTCGATCCCCATCTCGCGGAACGTCTTCATCAGCGCGATTTCGCTCGATCGGCAATTCCAGTGCCGCGGCACGCCGCCGTTGTACGGCAGATCGTTGCCAAGGCTCGGCTCGTAGTCGACGTCCCATGTGGCGCCGTCGTAGGCGACGCACGTCAGGCTGGTGTGCCCGTCGAGCGTAGAGACCTGCATGATGCCGTTCGTGAGCTCTCGGTTGAGTTCCATGGTCTTGCGGCGGGCCTCGGCGGCAACCGTCTGCATCGCCGTTTGCACCACTGCCGCCGCATTCTTGCGCGCCAGCGGCATCACGCCAGGCGGCCCAACGAAGCCGGCCGGAGCCTTCGCGGTGACCTGCTCGCCCACGATACGCTTGATGATCTGTTGGTTCGTCTCGCCCAGTGCCGCGCCCGACCGGATCTCGTTCGCCAGCTTGAACGCCGTATCTGCCGATTGCCGCGCCCACCAGTCCCGCGACGGCGCGCCCTGGATCAGCGCATCGCTCGCCAGCTTCTTCAGGTAGTTCTCGGTCGGCAGCGCCACGCCGAGCCGGATCTCAACGGCAGTGGCCAGGGCCGCCTCATTCGCCGCAGCCGCGGTGCGCACGGCGCTCATCGCAGCCCGCAACTCAGGCGCAACCGGCAACGCGGCGCCGGGCGCAAGGTCGACCAGCTTCATCAGTGCGTCTTTAACCGCCAGCGACTCGACCTCGCCTACCAAGCGCAGATCGAGTGCTGCTTGTGCCGAGCCGTAGCCGGCCTCGATCATCGCCGTCGCCTCACGCAGGAGTGTGTTGCGGCCGAGTTTCGTCAGCTCCGAGACGTCAGGCGAATTGGCGATCAGGCTGACCAAGTTGCGTTGCATGGTGATCAGCAAGGCCAGCACCTTCGCCTTGATGTCGGCCTCGGCGCGCAGCATGGCGATGTCCTGGGCCAGCAACATCTCCATCAGCCATCGCTCGAGCGCGCTCATTCGTCAGCGGCGGCCGGCGGGGTCTTGACCGGCGGCACGGCGAAAGATGGCGGCTGGATGTCGGCGTCGGCGCGATCCGCGTCAATCCGCTTCTTTTCTTCTTCCCACGTAATGTCGCCAGAGCGGATGCCGCGGCGCTGCATTTCATCGAAGAACGACTCACTCGACATTTCGCCAGCGATTGTCGCTTTCAGCAGAACGTCGCCACTCGTCTCAGCCAGATTGGCGGCGCCAAAGTCCTTGTAGACCGACACGTGCCCGCCCTCCTTCTCGCCGACCCATTCGGCCATCAACTGCAGCGCGGTATTCAGCGCGTCGTCGAGGTCATGCGCAATCTTCTGCAGCGCTGACAGGTTGCCTTGATTCTCCGAATTCGTCTGCGTGGCGGTAATCTTGCCAGACCGAATAATCAGCATTTCCGAGCCAGCCTGGCGCATTTGCTCTTCGAGAGCGTCAATCTCCTCACGGCCGATCTTTACTGATTCGGCTGAGCCTTGAATAATCTTGGCGTCGGCGTTCAGCGGAAGGTTAATCGCATAGTTCGATGCTGCGGTGACTGGTGCGCCCTCTTGATCGGCGCCAATGAAGACCAGTAGACGCTTGCGGCAGAACCGCACACTATCGCGCTGATCACTCGACTCGCGCCAATGGTCCTTGTTCTGTTCGGCCAAAGCCAGCATTGGCGGCACGGCGCGCATGAAGCCCTTGCGCTTGCCGTAGACCGGCACGAATGGAATCGTCGGAAGCGTAGTGACGCCCTCTTCGTGAAGTTCCCACTTCTCATCGATGCCACTCGACTTACGCCAGGTTTGCCACAGGCCAGGCTCGAGAACGCGCACCTGCTCGATGCGCTTCGATCCGTACGGACCGTCCGGCACCGATGCACTCTCCAGTATCCTAAGTTGCGTCATTTCATCGACGCTGCATGCATTATCTGGCAGCCAGCCGAGAATGTTTTCGACGCTCACCTGAACGAAGTAAGGCCGCACGCCCGCCGCGATTTCCTCGGCGCGTGTCTTAATGCCCTCAGCCTTCGGGAAGTCCACCAAAATGCCGGCCAGGCCAAACGCAACCGCATCCTGACAAACAGCAGCTGCAAACGTATGTAGATTGCGGCCCTTCTTGCCGATCACATCGACGCTCTCCATCCATGGCACCATCACCTCGGGCATGTCGTCACCGGGCTTCAACGGCTTCGTGAAGGGCTTCCCAGCCATGATTTCAACGGTGCGCTCGAACGCTGGATAGAGCGTCGCGGTATCGAGGCGGTACTGCCAGTCGTCAGCATCTTCGCGCGGTTGGCGAGGCAAATATGTTTTGCCTGCCGCACGCATGCCATTGGACCCGCCAAGCAATGCCTTGATGAGGGGCGTGTTGGCGTTTAGCGCAGCCGCCTCATCTGATTGCTTGCGTACATCGCTCATAATTTCCTTTACATCCGCAGGTTACTGACGACAGCCACACGTTTCACGATCGGCCAGCGCTTGACGATGAAATAGCCGCCCGCGTCATTGGCGTGATCGAAGCCGCCTTTTTTGTCCGGCTCGCCCTTGTCGTCGTAAATATGGCGCTCAAGCGCGACCGTGTATTTCTGGCACTTGTTCGTGTTGACCAGGAATCGCCGCTCGCCGTACGTGTTGCACAGCATCGCGTTCACACTGTTGATTCGATCCTTGACGCCCGGATTCGTGGCATCGACTACCACCGTGAAGCCGGCCGCACGAAGAAGCGACAGGTCCGACTCGCTGGCGTTGCTGCTCTTGCGGTTCTGGCCTGATGCGTCTGGATAGACGGTAATGCTGTGCCCGGCATACCGCTCTTTGATCTTGGTGATCAGCGCCGGCGTATCGAACACATCTACAAATTCGTCCACTGCCCGCGGCAAGTCGTCTCGGATGACAAACACCACCGCGGCCATTCTGGCGACGTTGAAGTCGACGCCGATATGCAGCGCGTCGGCAGCAACGCCGGGTTTCGCCGGCTGCACTGTGTCGTCGGTGTGATTCGTTCGCCGGTCAAAGCAGTAGTAGATGACGCCCTGGTAGTTCTCGAAGCTGGCCAGGTACTCTTGCCTGAACGTGCGCGGATCCATCTTCCGCCGCGCCGCTTCGATCTCTTCGGGTGGCACATTGCCGCCATCGACCGAGGTGTAAAGCCAGCTTTTGTGATCCGGCTCAGCACCTTGGCCGTCCAGATAGCTGTCGTAGCAGTGGTTGAACCCCTTCGGCGTTCCGATGCGCAGCGCGTGGCCGCCGACCCGCTGCTCGTCGTTGATGACGAACTTGCAGGTCGAGAGCATCGGCCGCAGCACCTCTTCCCACGCCGCATACACGCAGTCGGCCCACTCGTCGACCAGCGCGAAGAACAGTCCGGATCCGCGCAGGTTGTCGTAAGCATCCAGACCGACGATGCGGATTACGTGCCCGGCCTTTGTGGTGATCGAGCACTCGGTTTCGTTCGGCTTGCCAGCGCGCCAGCTTGGTGGAATCGCCTGCTTAAGGCGGCGCCAGAACACACGCTTGGCCTGCTTGAACGTCGGTGCGCAATACCAAATCTCGTCTTCGACGCTGACGCCCCACTCGGCAGCAAGCCGCGCGGCGCGCCTGATTTCAGCCTTGCCCAGAAACGTCTTGCCAAAGCGCCGGCCGCAGACCGCGTCCCGGAAGCGCGCCTTCTTTTGCCAGCCCCATACATAGATGTTTGCCTGCTTCGGCGTGAGAACGACCGGACCTTCAGAGAATCGGGTCGTCTGGGAGGGGCTCATCTGGCTTCAAGGTATATTCCGGCGCGGATGGAATGCCGCCGCCGGTGTCGCCAGGCTGTTTCGGCGCGTCCAGGCGGCGATTCACGTAGACGTCGCCCACTTCCTCGGCGGCCAGCTTGATAATCTGGATCGCCAGCGGGATATTGCCCTTGTCCTCAGCCTTCACGGCCATCCGGTCAAGTGCTCGCAATCGGCCGGCACGAGATGCGATGCCGATGTCAGCAGTCTCCTCACGGAACCGCTTGCGCGTGTCCTCGAAGAGCGAGCGCCACTTGAGGTTGAGCGACCGGCCAGCGTACTTTGTCGGGTCGTACGTTTCACATTGCTGGCGGGTAACATCGAGCTTGAATTGCTCCTTGACCGCGGCAACAACCTGCGTGGGCTTGTCGAAGCAAGCGAGGGCCTGCACGATGAAAGCCTTCACTTCGTCCTTGAGTGCCGCCATGGGTTGCCTTCTCGTCAAGGGCCTGTCAATGTCAGGCCGCTCTCAGCAGACACGTTCCGCACGCCCTCGCAATATTCAGTTTTGCTACCTCCGGCGCCCGTTTGGCGGCCTCGAGAAGCTTGTCCACATCGGCCGATGCTCCGTATCGCCGGACCACCCCGATAAACTCTTCAACGTCATGTGCGCGCATCCCGAGCTTCGGCAGGCCGGTGTCTTTGTAGAAGGCTGGCGCGCCGAATTCGTCGTTCAGGTGCCCGATGTGATACAGCTCGTGCTCGACCAGGGCGCAGAACTCCGCATCGCTGCACATGCGGCTGTAGGCTGCGTCCAAGGTAATCACGAAGCCCGGCACGCTGCCGAACCAATCACGCATCTGCTGTTCTTGCCGACCCTTCTGCCATGGCCCGGCGCGGAAGGTAACCTCTTCGCACTGGCCCAGCACTATGCGCCCCTGCTTGGCGAAGCCACCGGAGGCCCAGAGGAACTGCACATCAGCGAATTCGAGGTGCTCGTGGTCTTCGTTGTGCAGCGTCGCCCCGTCGAAGATGAAGGTGATGCACGCCCACTCACGCACTTCGGGCGCCGGGGCAAACGCAAGGTAAGGCGACTCAAACAATGCTTCCGGCGGAACTGGCCTGCGAATAGCTGGCAGCGCCTGCTTCCCCTGCTTCGCCATCTCTCAGCGCGGCAGGCACGCGGTGCGCGCCATGTACTCTGCGTGCGCGTCGTTCGCGCTCTTCCGCATCCAGGCATCGAAGCCCATCGTCTCTACCGTGTGTTGTGGCTCGACATACTGGGCAGCAGCCTGCCTTACAGCTTCGATCTCCAAATGCACCATGCTAAAAGTAATGGCTGCGCTGACGACCTCGTCAGGCTCGATGGGGAAGATCTCGATCTTCGTGATCCATTTAAGCGGCGAGCCATCCTCACCGGTCACCCGGGTCCCGTGCGCCGTGCCGTCGCTGGTAATTTTGATCATTGCGGCTCCTTCGGGTGCAGTACCTGCTTCAGCATCACGTCCATCGGCTGGCCAGGCTCACAGCCCAGCGCATGCAAGATCTCGCCGGCGCGCTCGCAGGCCACCAGGTGGGCGACGAGGCAGGCCAGCATGCTGCCGTCAGGGTTGCGCACTGCACGGACGATTATCTGGCGCCATGCGTATGGGGTCACTGCTTGGCTCGCCCCACAGCGTGCGCGGCGTCCTGACGAATCAGGGCTTGCAGGATCATCAACTGGTAGTGGATGTGCTCCCAGCGCGCGGCGGCTATCTTGTCCATCGAACCTTCATCGCGCGCTTGACCCAGACGTTGACGCGTTCCCAGTTGGGCTCACGCCCGGTGATCGCTGCCATGGTGGCCATGCCGTAGACGTATGGCTTCCACCACCAAGCCATCGTTATCCGCAGCGTGATAGAGGTTTGGGCCATCTCGACCTTCGAATAAAAAGCCGCCAGCGCGAGCCGGCGGAAGCCCGAGTCTTGGTAGACAAGGAGGAGACACTGGAGCCGATAGCAAGGGTTCGAACCCGCGACATCCTCCTTACAGGGGAGGCGCTCTGCCAACTGAGCTATACCGGCGAAACTGTTGTGGCGGCCGGGAACTCCCAACCCTACGCGACGACACGCGCTTAGCCACACGACTGACGGCTGGCCCAGGTGCACGGCGCCCAGCATTCAGGGAATAATTCGTCATGCGTGTGGCGCCTCGTTTCGTGAGGCAATCGGCAATCGCGCGGCGGCCGCTCGTTCAATTGCACCCGGCAGGGGTTAATCATCCCGGCGACATCCATTCGGTTAATCGGCGGGCGCCATTCTCTTGGAGTATTACGTCGCGGTAGGACCAAGCTCCACCTTTGACGGTCATTAATTCTTCGCTGTCGCTCTATCCCGGCCGCGTCAGAAACACCCGCGCCACATACTCGACGAACTCCTGCCCCATCCAGGTGGTGGACAGCAGGCCCAGTAGGCCCAAGGCGAGGACGATCAGGATGATGACCACGAACTCGGTCCGCGTCATATCCGGCACGGTGCTGCACCGCGCCTGGTAGTCGACACGGCGGGTACGCGCGCGGCGCTCGTGCTTCGTCATCGCGTTCAGGGAGTCGATGGCGCGGTCGGCCAGCCACATGATCAGCAGGTAGACGGCGAACAGGGCTGCGATGGCGCACAGCAGCGTGCCCGCGATGCGGGTCGGCGTCATTTCGAACATGGGTGGGCCTCAAATGCAGAAAAGCCACCTCAAGGGTGGCTTCTGGGTTCGTTCCAACAGCTATGGTGTGAAGTGAACTACGGCAATTTTTTGCGCGAGCGAAGGCAACTCTGGATGGCTTGCCTTGCTATGAGTCGCTGAGTGGCGGTATCGCGTGAGCGAAAAGTACGACCCCAACGAGAGAGAACTACATTTTACTGCACTATTGCTGAGAAATGCGCAACTAGTCGCGGGAATATTTACTCGCCAAAAATATTGAAGTCTGATGTTACGCTTCCAACAACGTATTGATCTCGCTCGCCAACTTGAGCAACGCGCACCATGGAGACGTCAATACTGCTCGGCGTTATTCCGGTTGCCTTTCGAAATTCCCTTACTGCTGTGGCAGCGGCCATCGCGATAGTGTTATCCATTTTTGCTTTTTCTGCACGCACGGTTTCCAGGTCCATCAATCTCTCCGCAGCAGCAAATTCGCCGCGCCCGAATGAGTCGCCTCCAGCGACATCAACTCGCTCACCATGTCCAGGACCCTGTGACGCTCGAAGTCACTCATGCCCAGCAGCTTGGCCTCGCCCGTGCCCGCGCAGGTACCGCATACGCGCCGGTCCCCACCCACCTTGGCGCCGCGGCAGACCGTGCACTTGCCGTCGAGATAATGCGCCAGGCTGGCTTCGGCCACGCGCTTGTACATCGCCGGCGCCAGGTGCCCGATGGTGGGGATATCGGCCGGCTTGATCCAGCGCCGGGCTTCGCCCTTCTCCGCGACGATGGCGATCCACTCACGCAGCAGGCGGGCCAGATTCCCCGCGTTGTCCTCGAACTGGCGGCCCAGGGTGTCGGCGTACTTCACGCGCTTGAGCAGCGAGCCGATGTCGCGCGCCACATTGTCCGCATGCGCCGACGCCTGCAGCGCTTCCGGCTGGTGATGAAATTGATCATCGCGCAAATCGGCCGACAGCAAGCTGTGAAGGTACTTATCTGCAAATCCCATGCTTGCCATCCTCCAATAAAAGACCCTCCCACCTTACCACGCGCGTCAAGCGAAAGTGAGTTACCGCACATACCTTTCGGCATTTATTTTCGGGTGTTGCTGCTGAGCGTCATCCGGCCGAATTCTGGCGCCGCTGGTAAAGTGGAGCCAGCCCCGTCACCGTCAAAACGCTCCCATGCAGAAGCCCTATCAACCGCCTCCGTACGTCGAGGCCGAACTCATCGCAGACTTGAAAATCGGCTTCCCGATGATCTTCAGCGCCAAAAACATCATTGACGGCGATCGGTTCCACCTCGGTTACAGACTGGAGAGCTGGCTGCTTTCCGCCCGCGTCGTGCTGCACTGGCAGCTGGCCGGGGAAGCTGAGGCGCAGCAGATGGTCGCCTACAGCTACCAGGCCGATCCGGCGGCGCCCGGTGGATTCCGGTGGGTGTGCGAATGGTAGGCCAACAAAGTCAGTGCTACTTGCACAACAGTAGCGCCTCATCTGCACTGAAGCCCTCGCCAACCAAGGCCAGATACTTGGCGCGCGTGACCTTGGCAAGCAGTTGAGTAAGCTCAATTTCCATCGGCATCTTTTCGCGCAGGTCTCGCACCAGCTGGGCCATCTTCACGCGGGGTTGATCTTCGTCTTTCATGCTGCCCTTTCGTGTGCGGCGCTCGTCGGCGCGCCGCTTGGCCGGTCAGTACACGCGGGGCATGTTGTGCTGCATTTGCGCGATAGTCGCCTGGACCATCCCGCCGATAAGGCTTTGCAGGACAACCCCTGCGTTTTGCTCAATGATGGCGCGCACTGCTTCGCTTGCTCCCAGTTGGCCGTTCTGCGTCCAAACTGCTCGATACTCGCCCTTTTCAAACTCTGCCTTTATTGCCGCAGAAAATTGGGCGCGGATCTCGGTGCGAATCATTTCCGGCAGCTCTTTCGTTTGAAAGTGGGCCACATGCGATTTGACGAGTTCGTCCAGTTCGGCTGCAGGAATGAGGTCGACGATGGTTTCGCTGATGCGCTCTTTTACTTTTTGCTCAAATGTCGCTGGCAAGTTGCTCATACGGGGAATCCCTTTCAATGTGCTGGCCGGATCGCGGGCCAGCTGCGCGTCATACCGTGTAGACGTGGCCCTCATTAATCCGGTCGTGCACCAGGTTCAGCGCCGTCGTTACTTGGGCGCGTGTGGCAAGCTTCAATTGCTGATCGTGCAAGTGGAGCGCCGCCGTTATGTCGACAATGGCCGGGCCATCGAGCCGGAAAGTGCCAGTTGTGGCACTTCTGACCTTCGCCCGCCAGGCCGCCGCCAGTGCGAGATTGAAGTCGTCCTCGTAATCGGCGCCGATGTCCGCTTCGGACAGCGCCATGGCGATATTGAGGGCGCTCACGACGCAGCACCAAGCTTCTTCGGTGGCCGCGCCGGTTCGTAGGTTTTCCATGCTCAGCCAGTAAGCGACGCCCAGGTCAGTCAACTGTTCGTCGCGCAGCGGGACGACCTCTTCGCCGCGGGCATAGCATCTGGCGAAGACGGTCAGGCCGCCGGCGGCAGCGACCGGGCGCGGGCGGTATTTCTTGTTGCGTTTAGGCTTCATGCTAGAGTGCCTTTTTGATAATTGGAGGTCTCATGGCGAATCACTCGTATGAGTACAAAGGGCATTGGATCAGCATCGACGTCGACTGCGGCGCGAAGGGGCTTTGCACGTGGAGCTACACAATCGATGGCGCGCAGTTCACAGAAAATCGTGACCGCCGCATGACGTCGGAAGGCGCAATGTTGCTTGAGGCGAAGCATTCCGCCGAGGGTGTTGTGGATAGGATGCCTGCCCCGGAACCGTGAACCGTTCACGCTGCGGCTCCCTGCAGTTCCGTCACGGTCACCCTGGCGAACGGAATGGGCCCATAGTCCTTCCGCAGCGTGATCTGGACTACCTGCGCATCATCCCGCCACACGATGCCGTTACAGCCGTCTTTGATGCCTTTCAGGACGTTGTCGGCGTCCGGCTTCTTGGTCGCGCGGATGGCACCGCTCAACGCGCCGTCGCGCCGCTTGTTGGACCAGCTAGCCGGAATTTGCATCGATAGAAAGACGACGAGCTCCATCGGCGCCGCGCTCGGCTCCCGGCCGGCCATGGCCAGGGTGGCGGCCAGCTTGACCAGGCTCTCGTAGCTGGCGGTCTTGGCCGGCGTGTAGGCGACCACGTGGGCGCCGCGGCGCGCGAACTTCGGGCGGCCTTTGGCGACAGGCTGGCCAGGGATTTCAAAGCAGATCATGCGACCTCCTTCGGCGCTGGTGCGGCGCGGCCGGTCAAGCCCTTCAGTTGGGCCCGCATTTCGTCGGTGAGGATGCTTTTCGGCTCAACAGGGCCTGTCGCGACCCCGACCAGGGACATCCGCTGGGGCGCCGGCGGCACTCCGCCGTTGTCGATTGCTGCGCGGATCCTGCCCTCAAAGGTGAACATCGTTTCGCCCGGCAGCGGATGCATTCCCATCTCGGCGCCCTTGGCCAACTTGGCGTCGTCGGACTTCCACCAGGCTGAATCACCCTTTGGCGCGGCCGCGCGGGCCTGCTGCATGATCAGTTGGTCCCACTTGTCCCGCAGCTTTCCAGGCGAGAGGATATTGGCGCGCCAGAACGAGTCGGCGCCCGCCCATTGAAACAGGTCGCAAATCTGATCGTAGGAACGGCCATCGCGCTCGCGCATCAACCTCACATCATTTGCCCAGGTAGCGATGTTCGGCTTCTTGGAGCCGGGATTGTTTTCGAGCACGACCCCAAACAGCCAGCGCGCGCATTTCTCGTCGGCAGGCACAGCGGGTTTCTTTTCGCGTTTGGGTGTCGGTCCATCAGGACTATTCGGCGCGTCGGGGCGCAGTCCCGACATAATGCTTTTATTCTGTTCTTGGTAGTGTTCCTGTTCCTGGTTTCGAAAGGGTTTGGGTAACCGTTCGCAAAGGGTTTCAAATTGATCCAAAATATCCGCCGGGAAATGCTTCGAGAAACCCCGGAGAGCCGCAGCGAGCAATGGTTTCACGATTGAGCGGTTCGGAATTTGCTCGAAGAGGCGGCCGGCAGAGATGCCCTGGTTCGGGTTCTCGATCGGGTTCCATTTGAGGTAGGCATGCAGCACCACCCATTTCGATGCTTTATCGTGGGTTGCGAAACCCTTCGATAACAGTTCCGCAAACCCTTCCGCAACCCTTGCCGCGTCCCACTTGAGGTCTTCGCATACATAACCTATTGGCAAGTGAAAGCAGCCCAAAATATTCGAATGCGGACTTGTCAGCAGGTAAAGCGCGAGCATACGGCCGGTATCGGACATTGCGCTCGTGTCAGCGCTAGTCCAGAAGGTGGTTTGCACCTTTCCATAGTCACGCATGTCAGCCTCCATCCTGGTCGTAAGCTTCGCCGAGGTCACCATCACGATCCTCGATCAGCGGCTTCAGGTAGTCGCAGTTCTTCCGAATGGTCGGCAAGTGCGCTGAGGGCAGCGGTAGCGCCGTCATCGATCGTTTGCCGCGCACGCGCTGGTCATAGCTAACTCGGTCGATGGCATCTAATTCGTTCTGGTCGTCGTCGACCTCCACGGCGTAGACGGTCAGTGTTTGCAATTCAACTTCGAACCATTTGCTCATGCTGCGACCTCCCCAGCCGCGCGCTGCGCCAGCTGCCACCGCGCGAGCTCGCCAGCCACCCACTCAATGCCCTTGGCTGTGAACTTGGCACTGTTGAAGGCGTGGCCCGTACCAGCGGTACCGGCCTTGACGCAGAACCGGCCGGCGTCGATATGCGCCGCAAACGGCACCATTTCCCCGCCCAGGCGGTACAGGATCTTCTCGTCGATCAGGAACTCTCGGAATTCCGGCTCTTTGACGCGCAGGAGCTTGGCGACCTGGCGGAAGCCCTTCAGGCCTGTCGAGTCGACGTATTTCTCGACGAACTCGACGGCCGGCGCTGCGGCGGCCAGTTCGATCTGGAGCTTCTGCTTGCCCTCTTCCGCATCGGCCCAGGCGCGTGCGGCGGCAACTGGATCGGCGAAGTTAGGCAGCGCAACGGCCGACATCGGCGTTGCCGGCAACGCGGCCGCCTCAAGTTCGCGCCAGCGTGCCAAAACTTTGCGGCGCAGCACCGCGCTGTAACCGGTCAGCAGGATATCCGTCATCTCCCGGTCGAGCGCATATTCGATCTGCTCGCGGTTCATCGTGTCGAGATAGATGCGTCCAAAACTGGATTTATCTTCCTGAAGCTGGTCCATCATGTTTTCGATGTCCCGCTTGACATGCTGATGTTGCTTGCCGGTCAAGTCAGCGATTTCCCGACTCGTCATCGTGGCGCCGGTGGTGGCGATCGTCAGCATGCTGCCTCCTCGTTTTGGGCTGCGTCCATCGTCTCGAAGTCGAACAGCGTGGGAATGCTCAGTTCGCGCTCCATGGCGGTCAGGTAGTGCACCTGGTCGGCAAAGTAGGCCGCGTTCAATTCGGACCCGGCGCCGCAGCGGCCCAATTTCAGCGCGCGCACTGGGACGGTGCCCAGACCGGCAAACGGGTCGTACACCACGTCGCCGGGGTTGCTATAGCGGTTGATGAGGCGGTCGACGATATCGATCTGGAATGGGCAGACGTGCTTCTCGACGGCGCGGTGCGTCTGCTCGCCATTCAAGGTGCGCATCCGTACGATGTCATGCCAGACCATCGGATCAGTGCTGCCAGGCGCCAGGCTGAGGTAGGTGGCCGGCAAGCAGTTGTTGGCAAGCATCGC